>Ga0114958_10002565_pt1 | contig 13491 bp, 11 predicted proteins | sample C_130208_EF_Meta_FD_89577 | JGI IMG/M metagenome (GOLD analysis project Ga0114958, IMG submission 89577) | Freshwater microbial communities from Lake Croche, Canada to study carbon cycling - C_130208_EF_MetaG | ecosystem: Environmental > Aquatic > Freshwater > Lake | place: Lake Croche, Canada... | reverse complement strand
ACTGTCATTGCAGATCTGAAGCAGAGCGATGAGTTGATTCAATCTGAAATCTTTGGGCCAGTCATCACGATTCAGAAATTTAAGGATGAGGCGGAGGCGGTGGCGATGGCTAACGGAGTCGACTATGGCTTGGCATCATCTGTCTGGACCAAAGACCACGGCCGGGCGATGCGGATGGCCAAGGCCTTTGACTTCGGATGCGTCTGGATTAACACTCATATTCCACTGGTGGCCGAGATGCCACATGGTGGATATAAGCGCAGCGGATATGGCAAAGATCTCTCCAGCTATGGCTTTGAGGATTACACCCGCATCAAGCATGTCATGAGCAATATCAACGCCTAAAAAATCACAGCAAAAAAAGTTCGATTTAGGTTTGGCTCAGGGGGCTAGAAAGTCCATAATGAGCCCAGCAAAACCGTCCCTTATTCCGGCAATTTAAAAGGAGCCAAACAATGGCTAAGAAGTCTCTATCTCCAGAAGCGCGAGCTGTCATTAATTCCAAAGTTTCACGTCGCGCATTGTTAGCTGGCGCCGGCGCAGTCGCAGGAGCAAGTGCGCTCGCTGCATGTGGATCAGGTGGAAGTTCTGGCTCTGCAAAAAATACAGTTCGTTGGGGCAACTGGCCTCTCTACCTTGATGTTGATGCCTCAGGTAAGAACTATCCAACTTTGCAAGCGTTTACAAAAGAGACAAAGATCGATGTTAAGTACTTAGAAGATTACAACGATAACGATGAGTTCTTTGGAAAAGTACAAGCACAATTAAAATTGAAGAAAGATATTGGATACGACTTGGTCTGCCCAACTGACTGGATGGCAGGACGTTGGATTCGTCTTGGATATGCGCAGAAGTTAGATGTGGCAAATGTTCCAAATAAAGCAAACATTATCGACACCCTTGCACACCCATCTTTTGATGCAAACCGTGATTATTCACTAACTTGGCAAGGAATCATGGCTGGATTCGGATGGAATACAGCTAAGAATCCAAAAGGAATTCACACACTCGATGAACTCTTCTCTCCAGTAAATAAGGGAAAGATTGTTGTTCTCTCTGAAATGCGCGACACCATCGGAATCATCTTAAGATCACAAGGCATCAGCCTTCAGACAGTTACTGAAAATCAATTTATGAATGCCGTTGATTTCATGGCGAAGAAGATTGCTGACGGTTGGATCCGTGGCGTTAAGGGCAATGAATATGCCCAAGACCTCACATCAGGAGATGCAACTGCAGTTATCGGCTGGTCTGGCGATATGTTTATTTTAAAGTCTGAAAATGAAGGAAAGTTTGACTTCGCAATTCCCGAATCAGGCGGAACAATCTCTGGCGATAACATGATGATTCCGTCAACTGTTACAGCTGAAGCTAAGGTCAACGCTGAAAAGGTTATTAACTACTACTACGAGCCATCAGTGGCGGCAGAAGTTGCGGCTTATGTGAATTACGTATGTCCTGTAAAGGGTGCACAAGCTGAGATGGAGAAGATTGATCCAAAGCTTGCTGCTAGTGAATTCATCTTCCCAACTGCAAAGACCATGGCCAACCTTTCTGTCTTCCGTGCTCTAACTCCAACAGAGGAGACAACGTGGACCGAGGCTTTCCAGAAGGCCGCCGGCAACTAAGTGGCAGACGTCGCTAGCTCTGCACGTGGAGATCTCAAACTCTCCAACATCACCAAGTCATACGGAGATTTCACGGCCGTAAACAATTTATCTCTTGTCATTCCTGAAGGTTCATTCTTTGCACTGCTTGGTCCGTCGGGATGCGGAAAGACAACAACTCTTCGCATGATTGCAGGACTTGAAGAACCAACAAAGGGAACAATCCATTTAGGTTCAACAGATATCACTGATACAAAACCCTATCAACGTCCCATCAACACTGTCTTCCAGAATTACGCACTATTTCCTCACCTATCAATCTTTGAAAATATCGCATTCGGCCTTCGCCGTCGCGGTATTAAAGATGTAGATGATGCGGTAAATAAAGCGCTCGAACTTGTTGAACTTCCACACCTTGCACAACGTAAGCCCACCCAGCTATCTGGTGGACAACAGCAGCGCATCGCACTTGCTCGCGCAATAGTTAATCGCCCAGCACTGTTGCTCCTTGATGAACCACTTGGCGCACTTGACCTCAAACTTCGTCGACAGATGCAGATCGAACTCAAGTGGATTCAAAAAGAAGTTGGCATCACCTTCGTTCATGTTACTCACGATCAAGAAGAAGCTATGACAATGGCTGACACGATTGCAGTAATGAACGAGGGAGAAATTGAGCAGATGGGTTCACCAGCTGAGCTATATGACAATCCAAAGACAGCATTTGTTGCTAACTTCCTTGGACAGTCAAACCTCATCAAAGGTTCTATTACAGGCTCTGATGGCAATAACCAGATTGTCGACCTCTTTGGACAGAAAATTTCTATGCAGAAAGATCGTTCACACGCAGTCGATAACTCGATTCTTGCCGGTATCCGCCCGGAAAAATTCCGTATCTCTCGACTCGAAACTTCAACATCCGGCAACGTTCTGACCGGTGGAAAAGTAGAAGATGTTTCATATATCGGAGTTTCAACTCAGTACCAGGTTCTGATGCCATGGGGTCAAGAACTGATGGTCTTTGAACAAAACGATGACGGCGTTGCACCATTTAGCGTTGGCGAGAGCGTTAATATTTCTTGGGAACCAATCTTCACATTCGCACTTCGCGGCGATGATGATGCTGAAGCTGGAACTGAAGTAAGTCCAGATGAGGATCTCGACGAAGAATGAAGAAAATAAGTACCCCCTATCTCCTGTTAATTCCAGGGATGGGTTTTCTCTTTATCTTCTTCTTGCTCCCAATCTTTAATCTTGCGCAGACATCGACTCAAACACCGAAAGGTGGGGGAGATACCGGTCAATATATTCAGACCTGGAGATTTGCCAATTATGTTGATGCATTTGTGGCAAATAGAGAACAGTTCTACCGTTCATTTATCTATGCAATTATCGCAACAATTCTTGCCCTATTGATTGCCTACCCACTTGCTTACGCAATCGCTTTTAAAGCTGGAAAACTTAAGAATGTGATGCTCGTACTTGTCGTTGCGCCATTCTTTGTCTCCTTCTTGCTCCGCACCATTGCCTGGCGCCAAATTCTTGGAGAACAAGGTTTCGTTGTTCCTACACTGCGATCACTTCACATTATTTCCTCGAGCACGACTCTTACTTCAACTGCCACGGCCGTTATTGCAGGCATGACATATAACTTCTTGCCATTTATGACGCTGCCTCTTTATGCATCAATCGATCGCATAGACCCGCGCACGCTTGAAGCATCCGGTGATCTCTATGCAAATGCTTTTACTACTTTTCGTAAAGTGACCTTGCCGCTATCTATGCCTGGAGTCGTTGCCGGAACACTTCTGACATTTATTCCAGCTGCCGGTGATTACGTCAATGCATCAATTCTTGGAAGTCCGCAGACAAAGATGCTTGGAAACGTGATTGAGTCCAGATACTTCAAGATTGTGGATTACCCAACTGCTGCTGCGCTTTCATTTACCTTGATGGCTGCAATCCTTGTTCTCGTCATGGTTTATGTTCGCAAGGCCGGAACCGAGGAGCTTGTATGAGTTCACTATCTCGCTGGTTTGGACGCAACCTCCTTCGCATCTATGCAGTAATTGCATTCACTTACCTCTTTATTCCAGTTGCTTACACATTTGCTTTCTCCTTCAATGATTCAGCAAAGAGCAATCTGATTTGGAAGGGTTTTACCTTTGCCAATTGGCAGAATCCTTGCGGTGCACCTGATGTCTGTGGAGCGCTCGGTAACTCAATCAAGATTGGTTTACTTGCTACAACGTTTGCAACGATTCTTGGCACGATGATTGCATTTGCTCTCGGACGCCATAAATTCCGCGGTCGTTCAACGACAAATTTGCTTATCTTCTTACCTATGGCCACCCCAGAAATCGTTTTGGGTGCATCACTTCTCTCACTCTTCTTAGTATTTAAAATCAATCCAGGATTCTGGCCAACAGTGATTGCACACGTTCTCTTCTGCGTCTCCTTTGTCGTAGTAACCGTCAAGGCACGTATTGCAAGTCTTGATCCTCGCCTTGAGCAAGCAGCGATGGATCTCTATGCAAATGAAGTTGAGACATTCCGTCGCGTTACTCTTCCATTGGTAGCACCTGGTATTGCAGCAGCTGCGCTGCTTGCCTTCAGCCTCTCATTCGATGATTTCATTATTACCAACTTCAACTCAGGAACAATGAATACCTTTCCAAAATTCATCTATGTATCTGCAGCCCGTGGTATTCCAGCTCAAGCAAATGTGATTGGTTCAGCGATGTTTATCCTTGCGCTTTCCATTGTGATCATCGGTCAATTTGTAGGACGCAAGCGCAAAGTTTCATGACTCGCGAACTCATAATTCTGGGTTCCACTGGTTCTATTGGAGTTCAAGCCCTCGAGATAGTTGAAGCAAACCCAACGCTCTTCTCGGTCACTGCTATCACTTCAGCAGGAACAAACCCTGACCTGCTTATTGAGCAAGCTCGAAAATTTAAAGTAAAAGTTGTGGGCGTGCTGAAGAATGCAGATCTCATTCGTCAAGCACTGCCTGGCGTGGAAGTTATCGATGGCACCAATGCATCAACAGAAATTGCTGCGATTTCCTGTGATGTTGTACTGAACGCAATTACAGGTTCAATCGGCTTGGCCCCAACTCTTGCTGCACTGGATGCTGGAAATAGAGTTGCACTCGCAAATAAGGAATCACTTGTTGCAGGCGGTGACCTCGTTACTGCGCGAGCTAAAGATGACCAATTAATTCCAGTTGATTCAGAACATTCAGCTATCTGGCAAGCGCTGATGGGCGAGAAGAGATCAGATATCGCCAAGTTGATTCTCACAGCTAGTGGAGGACCATTCCGCGACCGATCAGATCTGTCGGGTGTCACTGTGCAAGAAGCGCTTGCGCATCCAACGTGGGTCATGGGACCGGTTGTCACTATTAACTCAGCGAACTTGATGAATAAGGCGCTAGAAATTATTGAAGCACATTATCTCTTTGACGTTGCTTATTCTCAGATTGAAGCGGTAATTCATCCGCAATCAATTGTTCACTCGATGGTGGAATTTACAGATGGATCAACGATTGCTCAGGCATCTCCGCCAAATATGAAGGGGCCAATCTCACTTGCTTTGAATTATCCGCATCGCGTTGCCGGTGCAACAAAGCCAATCGATTGGAGCACTTCACATACGTGGAATTTTGCTCCTATTGATAGCAAGAAGTTTCCGGTAGTTGCACTTGGGCAATCATGCGGTGAAATTGGGGGAGGACTCCCAGCAATTTTTAATGCTTCTAACGAGGTCGCTGTGCAAGCATTTATCGATGGTCAGATTTCATTTACATCGATTGTGGAAGTTGTCAGCGACAGCGTTGAAGCTTTGCGTAGCGCAGGCGGTAACCCGCTTCGAAATCTCAGTGATGTCAGTGCTATCGAAGAAGATGCTCGTCGTATCGCCCGCGAAACAATAAAGAAGGTAGCCCTGTAATGAAGGTTCTTGGAGTTCTGGCTTTTGTCGTCGCACTTCTTATCTCTGTCATGGTGCACGAATTTGGCCATTACATAACAGCTAAGAAATTCGGGATGAAAATCAGCGAATTCTTCTTGGGTTTCGGCAAAAGAATCTGGTCATTTACCAAAGGCGAAACCGAATTCGGAATCAAGGCGATTCCTGCTGGTGGATACTGTCGCATCGAAGGAATGACTCCACTCGACACCATGCCCGTCGGTGAAGAGTCCCGTGCTTTCTTCACTGCCTCCTCCGGTAAGAAGTTAATTGTTTTAGGTGCCGGATCTTTTGCTCACTTCGTTATTGGCTTCTTATTGATCTTCTCAATCTTCTTCGGAGTCGGCTTTAACGCACTGCTTCCAAATATTGTTCAGGTTTCACCTAATTCGGCTGCAGCAGCCGCTGGTTTCAAAATAGGCGATGAATTCCTATCTGTTAATGGCAAAAAAGTTAATGATTGGTATCTAGATTCGCAGGCCATTCGAGATTCCGAAGGCAAGGCGCTCTCATTTGTTGTAAAGCGTGACGGCAAGAATCTCACTATTACCGCGGCTCCAACCTATGTCGCAAGTGAGAAGCGATATGTCCTTGGCATTGTGACAAAAATTGGCGTCAAGCGCGATGGATTTATTACTTCAATTAAGGGATCATCAAAGGCCACCTGGGTCTTAACGCGCGAATCCGTTAAATCGCTGATCTCACTTCCAACAAAGGTGCCTCAACTATTTAGGCAGACATTTGCTGGAGAAAAGCGTGATCCCAATGGCCTTGTTGGCGTCGTGGGCGCAGCCCGTGTTTCTGGTGAAGCAGTCGGAAGCGTCAAACTAAGTAGCAATGAACGGTTATCTACATTTATTCTTCTTGTTGCCAGCCTCAATATCTTTGTTGGTCTATTTAATTTACTTCCATTACTTCCACTTGATGGTGGCCATATGGCAGTTGCAATCGCTGATGAGATTCGCGCCCTCTTTGCACGAATTCGCAAGAAGCCACGTCCTGCCGGTATTGATGTGAATGTACTAACACCAATCACCATGGCAGTCTTTGGAGTACTTGCTGTGCTCACAGTAATTCTCCTGATTGCAGACATTTTCAATCCCGTCTCGCTCAATTTCTAGAGATAGGGCAGAATACGACTCATGGTTGATCTCGGAATTCCAAGCGCACCTCCTCCTGTGTTGCATCCTCGTCGTAAGACGAGACAACTCCAGGTTGGAAGCGTTGGCGTTGGCTCTGATTCACCGGTCAGCGTTCAATCAATGTGCACAACCCTGACATCTGATGTCAATGCAACTTTGCAACAGATTGCAGAACTCACAGCATCTGGTTGCCAAATCGTTCGAGTCGCTGTTCCTTCACAAGATGATGCCGATGCACTTGCACAGATTGCTAAGAAGTCACAGATTCCAGTTATTGCCGATATTCACTTTCAACCAAAATATATCTTTGCTGCAATCGATGCAGGGTGCGCCGCAGTTCGCGTCAACCCAGGAAATATCAAGCAATTTGATGACAAAGTTAAAGAGGTTGCTAAAGCTGCCGGAGATGCCGGAATTCCAATTCGTATTGGCGTAAACGCTGGCTCACTCGATCCACGTTTGCTTGCAAAGTACGGCAAAGCAACTCCCGAGGCACTTGCCGAGTCAGCTCTCTGGGAAGCATCACTTTTTGAAGAGCACGGTTTTAGCAATATTAAGATTTCAGTCAAGCATCATGATCCTGTAACGATGGTGAATGCGTATCGCATCTTGGCTGCAAAGTGTGATTATCCATTGCACCTTGGCGTTACCGAAGCAGGTCCAATATTCCAAGGAACAATTAAGTCAGCCACAGCATTTGGAATTCTCCTTGCCGAAGGAATCGGCGACACGATTCGTGTCTCACTTTCAGCGCCTCCTGTTGAAGAGGTAAAGGTCGGAATTTCTATTCTCGAATCGTTGAATTTGCGCCAACGTAAACTCGAAATTGTTTCTTGCCCTTCATGTGGCCGCGCACAAGTTGATGTCTATACATTGGCTGAAAAAGTGCAGGCAGGACTTCAAGGAATGACTGTTCCACTTCGCGTTGCAGTTATGGGATGCGTTGTTAATGGACCTGGCGAAGCACGCGAAGCAGATCTCGGCGTGGCATCTGGAAACGGTAAAGGTCAGATTTTTGTTAAGGGCCAAGTCATTAAAACTGTCCCTGAAGCGCAGATTGTTGAAACTCTCATTGAAGAGGCGATGCGTCTTGCTGAAGAGATGGAAGCCGCAGGCGTTGCATCCGGAGAACCTTCCGTCATTACCTCGTAATCCTCCGGTAGGGTTCGCGATATGTTGCGAATGTCCACGCTTTTCTTGCGCACGTTGCGCGATGACCCAGCTGATGCTGAAGTACCAAGTCACCGCCTTTTAGTGCGCGCTGGTTACATTCGTCGAATCGCTGCAGGTGTTTATTCATGGCTGCCACTGGGTGTCATTACTTTGCGCAATATCGAAAATATTGTTCGTGACGAGATGAATAAGGCTGGATTTCAAGAAGTTCACTTCCCGGCTCTCCTTCCAAAAGAAGCCTATGAGCAAACTGGTCGCTGGAACGATTACGGTCCAGATTTATTTCGCTTACAAGATCGCAAGGGCGCCGATTATTTATTAGGACCAACCCATGAAGAGATGTTCACCTTGATGGTCAAGGGCGAGTACTCCTCATATAAAGATTTGCCACTTTCGCTCTACCAAATTCAAACAAAGTATCGTGATGAGGCGCGTCCTCGTTCAGGAATTATCCGCGGCCGTGAATTCGTGATGAAGGATTCATACTCCTTCGACCTCACTGATGAAGGACTTGTTGATTCCTATAACCGCCACCGTGCTGCATATATCTCAACCTTCGATCGCCTTCGCCTTAAGTACAACATCGTCAGCGCTGTCTCGGGCGCCATGGGTGGCTCTGCATCCGAAGAATTCTTAGCGCCATGCGAAACCGGTGAAGATACTTATGTTCTCTGCGAAAAGTGCGGATATGCAGCAAATGTTGAAGCGGTAACCACCGTTGTTGCACCTAGTGATGCAAGTGGCGTTGGCGCACTCGAAGTATTTGATTCACCTAATACTCCTACTATCGACACCCTTGTTGAACTCATCAATGCAAAGTTCGGTGGGGGATATGACGGGTCAATGACTCTAAAAAATGTCATGTTGATGGCTGATGAAAAACCAATCGCTGTTTTGGTTCCCGGAGATCGCGAAGTCGACCTCAAGCGTTTACAAGCAAACCTTGCCGGAGTAAATGATCTGCGAATATTTGAAGAAGAAGATTTCGTAAAGTTCCCAGGTCTAGTCAAGGGATATATAGGACCGCAGGATGCGAAGAAGAATGGCATCACTGTCTATGCCGATCCGCGCATTGCACCGGGTACATCATGGATAACTGGTGCCAATGCGAAAGATAAGCATGCGCGCAATGTTGTCAACGGTCGTGATTTCGCAGTTGATCACTACGTTGAAGCTGCGCAAATTCGCAAAGGTGATGCTTGCCCTCAGTGTGCCACTCCAGTTGTTATTGATCGTGCGATTGAAATTGGCCACATCTTCCAATTAGGGCGCAAGTATGCACAGGCTCTCAATCTCACTGTCCTTGACCAGAATGGAAAATCACAAGTTGTCACTATGGGTTCTTATGGAATCGGTGTCTCACGCGCAGTTGCTGCAATTGCAGAGCAGAGTTATGACGAGATCGGACTTTCGTGGCCGGTAGTAGTAGCACCTGCCAAGGTGCACGTTGTTGCAACTGGCAAAGAAGATAACGTCTTCGACACTGCTGAAAAGATTGCAACTGATCTTGAAGCACGCGGCATCTCAGTAATGCTTGATGATCGTCGCGGCACTAGCCCAGGCGTAAAGTTTAAGGATGCAGAACTAATTGGTATCCCAGTCATCGTTGTCGTGGGCAAGGCGCTTGAAAATGGAAACGTTGAAGTTCGAGTGCGCAAGTCCGGAGATAAATCAGAAGTTGCAGTTGCATCAGCGGTCGAAGAGATTGCTAAGACTTTAGCCTCACTTCAGTAACGTGTTATACGACCTATCGGCGATTAATCTCGCGCTCTTGGGGCTCGCAATGTTTTCGGCCGGCTTTGTCGATGCAATAGCTGGTGGTGGAGGCTTGATTCAGACCCCAGCAATGCTGCTCTCCTTCCCAGATCGCAATCCAGTATCTGTAGTTGCAACATCAAAGACTGCAGCCTTCTTTGGGACTACAACTGCAGCGATAAAGTATCGAAAGTCGATTAAGACAGACCCACGCTTATTAATTGCGATGGTAATTCCCGCATTTATCGGTGCCTGCTTTGGTTCGCTCCTAGCCTCGCACATCTCACCAGAAAGCTTTAAAAGCTCAATCTTCTTTATGATGATTGCAATATTCATCTATACCCTATTTAAACCAGATCTTGGCAAAATTCATCTCGATAAACATTCACCTCGTAAGTTGATGGCTATCGGTGCAATCGCTGCTGCTCTGATTGGTTTCTACGATGGGCTCATTGGGCCAGGCACCGGCACAATGCTGATGATTGCACTTGTCGCCATCATGGGATTCGCCTTCGTGGGCGCATCTGCAATCGCAAAAGTTGTCAATGCAACGACCAACCTTGCCTCAATTATTGTCGTGGGTTTTCGAATCGGAATTATGTGGAAGCTTGGAATACTGCTTGGAATCGCAAACCTGATTGGTGGATATACAGGTTCGCATATGGCAATTAAGAAGGGTTCTGGATTTATCCGAATTTTCTATCTCATAGTCACTGGCCTTCTTATTCTGCGACTTGGATACTCACTCTATATAGAGTAAATTTGTAACCTACAACTTAACAATAATTAAATATGAAGGGCTAGAAATGGCAATCACAGATCAAATCTCCCAACTGGTAACACCTGCAGTCGAGGCTCAAGGATTCTTCCTTGAAGAAGTACAGCTTGTATCTCCCGGCAAACATCGCATCGTTACCTGCATCGTTGACGGCGAAACTTCTCTGAATATGGATCAAGTCACTTCAGTTTCCCGTGCCATCTCAGAACTTCTGGATGAAGCGCCATTTATGGGCGAGACACCTTTCACCTTGGAAGTTACTTCACCTGGCGTTGATCGCCCGCTTACCAAGCCCCGTCATTTTGCTAAGAATCATGATCGCTTACTCAAGGTTGTTAAGTTGGATGGTGATGTCGTTACCGGTCGCATTGCAGCGAATTCTGAAAATGAGGTCACACTTACTGTGACAGATAAGAAGGAAGTCAAAGATGTCATAGTTGCTTTCTCAGATATCAAGCGAGCAACTGTTGAAATTGAATTCAATCGTAAAGATGGCGACAAGTAATGGGAGTCGATATTGCCTCTCTTGTGCAACTTGCCGAAGCAAAGGCAATGCCACTTGAACAATTGATCCAAGCAATTGAAGCTGGAATCCTGACTGCTTATAACGAGACACCAGAACCAAATCGTTATGCACGAGTGCAACTTGATCGCGAAAGCGGAGATATTCAAATTTATATCCCTACATTTAACGAGCTCGGCGAGCGAATAAGTGAAGATGTTTTGGAAGTTGAAGGATTTGCGCGCATTGCAACATCTACTGCTCGTCAAGTAATCAAAATGCAGATGCGTGCGACAAATGATGCAGAAATTGTTGGCGAGTTCACCGCTTCTGTCGGCGATGTTATTTCTGGAATTGTTCAGCAAGGTCGCGATCCAAAGATGATTAACGTCAATCTTGGAAGAGTGGAAGGACGAATTCCTCCGCAAGAACAAGTTCCTGGTGAGGTCTATAACCACGGAGATCGCATCAAATGTTTCGTTGTTGAGGTAAAGCAAGGAATGAAGGGCCCCGAGATCATGCTCTCGCGCAGCCACCCTGCACTTGTGAAGCAGCTCTTTGCACTAGAAGTACCTGAGATTCAAGATCGCATCGTTGAAATTATGGGGGTAGCTCGAGAAGCAGGACATCGCACAAAGATTGCGGTGCGTTCACATCGTGCTGGCGTATCGCCAAAAGGTTCACTCATTGGACCAATGGGTTCTCGTTCGCAAGCTGTTATGAATGAATTGCACGGAGAGAAGATTGATATCGTCGATTGGGATGAAGATCCCGCAAAATTTGTCGCACACGCACTTGCTCCAGCAAAGGTAACAAGTGTGACCATCGTTGATGAGTCAACACGTTCTGCAAAAGTAGTTGTTCCGGATTACCAACTCTCATTAGCAATCGGAAAAGATGGACAGAATGCTCGATTAGCCGCACGCCTTACCGGCTGGAGAATCGACATTCATCCTGATACTCCCGCGTGAAATAGGGATTTTCAGCCTCTTTGGCTAGACTAAGTCCATCGCATAAGTGCGAGTAGAACTACTGAAATGGATGCGAAAGATATGAAACTCAAATGAGCTCGTTTACATCATGAGGTCGAACAACTAGGGCTCGCATCCCACAATTTTTAATGCGGGCCAAGACAGGAGAAATGTGTCAAAGGTCCGCGTACACGAGTTAGCAAAGCAACTCGGTATGGAGAGCAAGGAAGTCCTTGCAAAGCTCCAAGAAATGGGCGAATTCGTCCGATCAGCATCATCAACAGTTGAAGCACCGGTAGTTCGCAAGTTAGTTGCGCTCTATCCGGATGCAAAACCTGTCGAAGAGAAAAAGCCAGTTAAGAAAGCAGCTGCAAAGAAGACTGCTGCCTCGAAGAAAACTGCTGAAGTTAATCCAGAACTCGCTGCTGAACTTGCAGCTGAACTCGGCGTTGATCTTGCTGCACTCAAAGCATCTCGTGAGGCAGAGAAAGTTGCAGTTGAAGAAGCAAAAGCTGCCGCAACTGAAACTCCAGCAACACCTGCAGCTCCTCGTCCAACACAGAGCAGACCAGGAAATAATCCGTTCTCATCAGGTGGCGCAGTTCCACAAGCACCACGTCCTGCACAACCACGTCCAGGAAATAATCCGTTTTCATCAGGTGGCGCACTTCCACGTCCACCGCAACGACCAGCAGGATCAACTGGCGCACCTCGTCCAGGAATGACAGGTGCACGTCCAGGTTCTGTTCGTCCAGGTTTTGCAGCACGTCCAGGTGCACAACGTCCAGCAGGTACAGGTGGAACTGGAAACTATCCACCACGCACTGGTGGTGCACCAACTTCACAAGGTCCTTATCGTTCACAAGGTGCGAACACTGGCGGTGCACCTGGTGGTGCAGCAGGTGGTCCACAACGTCCAGGCGGCGGCGGTCCTAATCGCGGGCCAGGTCGCGGAGGAACTGCAGGTGCATTTGGAAAGAATGCAAGTAAATCTTCAAAGCGTAAGCAGAAGTCACGTAAGGCGCTGCGCGAAGAATTCGACAATATGCAAGCACCACAACTTGGTGGCGCAGTTATTCCTCACGGTGATGGAAAGACAAAGATTCGCATGCGCCGTGGTTCATCTCTTGCTGATTTTGCCGAGAAGATCAATGCAGATCCAGCAGCGTTAGTTTCAGCGCTATTCCACTTAGGTGAAATGGTGACTGCAACGCAATCAGTGGATGCAGATACTTTCGAAATTCTTGGTGCACAACTTGGATATCTCATCGAAGTTGTCTCACCAGAAGAAGAAGATCGCGAATTGCTACAAGGATTTGATATCGATTTAGCTGCTGAAATGAGCGATTTCGATGAAGAAAATCTTTCTCCGCGCCCACCAGTTGTCACAGTTATGGGACACGTCGATCACGGTAAGACTTCGTTGCTCGATGCAATCCGTAAGACTGAAGTCATCAAGGGTGAAGCGGGTGGAATTACTCAGCACATTGGTGCCTACCAAATTCACCATGATCACGATGGCGTTAATCGCGCAATTACATTTATCGATACACCAGGCCACGAAGCGTTTACCGCTATGCGTGCTCGTGGT
>Ga0114958_10002563_pt1 | contig 13492 bp, 27 predicted proteins | sample C_130208_EF_Meta_FD_89577 | JGI IMG/M metagenome (GOLD analysis project Ga0114958, IMG submission 89577) | Freshwater microbial communities from Lake Croche, Canada to study carbon cycling - C_130208_EF_MetaG | ecosystem: Environmental > Aquatic > Freshwater > Lake | place: Lake Croche, Canada... | reverse complement strand
TTTACATTTTTTACAATACTGAGGATCTAAATGTTTTCCTTCAGTTGTAGCATACTCTATTTCTTCTTGTGTAAAATCTTTACCAGTTTTGATAATCACACTACATTCACTACACAACAATGCCAAATTACCACCATTAAATTTAATTTTTGCTCTTTCTTCTTCCATTATTTTTAATATATATAACAAATATAATAATTAATTATGAATAAATTAATATTTATTTTATTGTCTACATTATTCTTCTCTTGCAATCCAAATACAGGAGTCTTTAGGGGAAAAGAACGCAGGGATTACAGAATAGAACAAAAGCGCACTAGAAAGCCAATCATTAATCCTTTAAGGATGAATACTTAGGACTATTGCTTTATTAACTTAAGGACTTTACTTTCTCTTCCTGATATTATTGATAAAAAATAAACTCCTGAATGTAGTTGACTAATGTTTATCTTTTCAGAAGATATCAAGTTTGATTTTGTAAATTGTAAAATTCCGGAAGAACTGTATAATTTTAATACTTTACCCTTTAAATCAAATCCGTTTGTGCCCTCAATATTCAATTCGCTAATTGCCGGATTAGGATAGATATTAAAACTTGGAACAACTGTTTTTACTACAACAACTGTATCATTAGAAATAGCCAGTGAGCTATCACAAACAATTGAATTCATAAAAGAATTTCTTGGACCATTTATAGAAAACTGACCACGCATTTTTGTTTTTTGTCCGTTTGTAAACATATTCATACAAGCGTCATTGGTATAATCCATGAAGTTCATAAACATATCACCATTTGAATCTGGTGAACAACTACTTACAGAGGGAAAACGTGGGCAATTATTGTTATAATTTGATTGTTGAGGTGTATCATCAATACCATCATTTCCACATTCACTATCTCCCCATATATGACTAAGTCCCAACCAATGTGCAATTTCATGTGTTGCTGTTCTACCTCTATTAAAGTTTGGTATCAAGCTTCCGATTCTTCCAAATGCAGTGTATTGAATAACTACGCCATCCCTATCTGCTTGTCCACCTGGTTGAGAAGAGTATCCAATAGCATTAGAGCCCATATTACACACCCAAATATTTAAGTATTTTTTTGAGTTCCATGCATTATCACCACCAGCGGCACTGAATTTCATAGCATCATTTACATCAAACATTGTAGTTGACGTATATTTTCTAACGATTCCTTTTGCTGGGGCACCAGCAGGATTAATTTGAGCTAGGCAAAACATAATTTTTGTATCCGATGCTTTTGGTTTAAAAGCATCGGGTGTATTAGATGCATCAGCATTCATTCTTCTAAAATCTTCATTAAGCACATCAAGTTGAGAACGAATTTGAGCATCACTGATATTTTGAGCATTATTGTTATATAAAACGTGAACTACAACTGGGATTATAATGACTTCATCTCTAATAGTATCTCTATTATAAGACATATTTTGTTGATTAAAAATTTTATTTCCAAAGCGAGAAGCATATAAAGATGATCCACAATTTCTTTGAGAATGTGCAAAAAATGTTGTTACTAAAAGAGTAAATAAAAATATAAGTCTCATTGATAATTTATTTAATTTAATGTAAATCAAAGATAATAAATTATAATTATAAATTACAGAATTCTGTTGCTTATTTCTGTAAAATTTTATTTATTTCGTTAATTTCAATGTTTTTATTTTTCTGTACCATTTGAAAGTTTGGATTATTAAAATTCTATTTTAATATATAGTTTAAAGAAATTATATCTTAAATATTTAATATGAAAAAGCTACTATATGTACTATTTTTTAATATAATTTCTTTACTCTCTTTTAGTCAAAAGGGAATGAAAGACCTTTATTTACAAAAAGAATTTGTAAATAAAAATATGAATTGGCCCCCAAAAAAAGTTTTCATTAGAGTTTTTAAATATGATAAAGAGTTAGAAGTTTGGACTTCAGACTCTACTGAATATACATTATTTAAAAGATATAAAATATGTTTATTAAGTGGTATTTTAGGCCCTAAAAGAAGAGAAGGTGATTTACAAGTACCTGAAGGTTTCTATTATATTAATGATTTTAATTATTACAGTAATTATTATCTAAGTTTAGGTATCAATTATCCAAATAAATCAGATAGGATTTTAAGTTTATATAAAAATTTAGGAGGATTAATATATATTCATGGTGAGTGTGTATCTGTTGGATGTATAGACGTTGGTAATGATTCTATAGATGAAATTTATACTTTGTGTAGAGTTGCTAAGAATAACGGTCAGGATTCAATACCTGTTCATATTTTTCCAGTAAATTACAATAATCTAAAATCATTATATTATCTCGATCTTAAATTAAAAGAAAATCCTAAATTAATTCAATTTGAAAGAAATATACTTGAAGGTTTTAATTTTTTTGATAAAAGCAAAATACTACCAAATATTTTTATAGATGGAAAGGGTATTTATAATTATTACTAATTAATCACCAAAAGTATTTTAGGAAAACAGAAGATGGGTCTGTGGACATCTGTTTTTGTGATTGGCATTACTCTGTATTTGAAGGATTACATCCTATTACCCCTCAGAATAGATAACTGTCTCTAATGTTACCACCATTATCTATCTTTCCCAATCAACCTAAAATTCTATGTTAAATGATAATAATATCCCTTACCCCAATAATCGTCAAATTCTTTTTCCAAAACTTCACCTTTATAACAAAGTCCGGTAATCATTTCAAATCGCTCACCAACCTCTGTGATAATTGGTGATATTTTTGATTCGTCAAACTCCTCATCAGTTTCTACTTCAAATGTAAAGAATGTTCCTTTTGAATAGCTTTCAACAAATAAGATAGGATCATCACCTTCTGCGAAAGATTCATAATTTTCATACTCATCTCTAGTTTCAACGTCAAACGTCCAATCCTCATCCGACAATGAATCAAATATCATTTCATCACCCTCATTGAGGACTTGAACAACGATATCATCATTGTCGTAAACTCCTGTGTAAATCTCATCGGATTCATCTACCATTTCTTTTTCTAAGATTTTGGCAATGTCATCCATATCAATTTTTTCTTTTTCAACCTCACCTTCTTTCAAAAGTCTATATTGTTCCTCATTCAATCTGTGAACGTAAATGTCTGCACCACGACCACCTAATGTAATTTTGTATTTCATAACTTTATGTTTTTCTATTGTAGTGTTTCGTATTCGTACATTACCATATTCTCAGGATATAGTATTCCGTATAACATATGTGTACTAACTTCAGGTTTAAACTTCTTCATCATGAACATACACCTGTCACCATCCTTATCAACACACTTCCAAGTATAACATACGTGACTTTCATATGTTGTTTTTTCAGGGGTGTCATATGTTCTAAACTTGTAGGTGCCAATTGTAATGTCCCACTCGTCAATGATAACAAACATATCATCCGGCTTGTTGGAAGATACTACTTTCCACTCATCACCATTCCATTCACTTTTAGTGACATTGACTACTCTGTTAAAATCTTGAGAATAACTAAATAAAGTTAAGAGTAGACTGACTACTATGAGCATTGTTTTTTTCATATATTGTTTTATTGTTTTTTTAGTAGTCTGGAGAGGAATCGAACCTCTATGTACAGATTAGAAATCTGTCATTCTATCCGTTGAATTACCAGACCAGAGATTATATTTGTTTAGGGAACATAAATCATTTTATTAGTTATTTTTAAAGTTTTTGTTATAATATTCTTCTGCATTATTCCAATCGTATGTTTTTGAATATTCATCAGAACATTGAATTTTTCTAGCTGAATTAAAAGCATTTTTTATATGTTGCTCAAATGTTTTAAAATCTCCTATTACTTCTGTAATCAAAGTCTTCATATCATTCATCATATCTAATGTATCTACATCCATTAAATGATTTGTTTGTTCAACTGCTTTATTCAAGTAATCTAATTTTGATTCGTACTTTTCTATTATTCTATTCATAACTTTTTATCTTCTTTTATACTTTTTATAACAGCAACCAGTATATGCCAAAGTGCCACTAAAACAATAATACCTATCATTACAGGTATCACCATTGGGTTTATGTAAATTAATATAGATACTATTATCATAGTTAATGCTGCTAACACCTTAGGGTCTTTTAATTTATTCATAACTTTATATTTCTTTTTTAGTCATTATAGTAAGAAAAAACATCTTGGTTGTGATTATACAACTCAGCTGTAATAAATTAATCTCTTATAATTCTAATTTATCAAATGCCGGCTCAACCTCTTCTTCCCAATAGTTTTCATTATCAAAGTCAACATCCAAAGAATCCTCCGCCTCAAAATAACCATAACTATTTGATTCAAATATTCCAATAGTATTAAAATTTTCATCCCAATACTTACCCGATGCTCTTGAGTGATTATCAAAATTTTCAAGTAAAAGTGATACAATTTTTATTATCATCTTGTTTGGTGGATATGCCGCAGATAATATTTTAACGGTAAAACCATCATCTGTTTCTTCACATTCATCAATATCTAACCACTTACAACCAAGTTTATCAATATTTGTTTCTCCCTTATCCCCAAAGTTTTCAGAGATAGAATTAAATCTATCATCACCTTTAAGTTTTAAGACTTCATTAAATTTTTCTTTTAACCATTTGAGCCCATCATCAGAACTTTCAAATAGTATATTTGTTTGACATTCGTTTGCCATAATTTAAATTTTTTAATTTATATTAAAATATTATTTTTTATTAATAACTTTCTATTTTATTACTTCAATCCAATCCGTTTCACCGAATTCGTGTTTACCAGGTTTTATTTTACCTTCCGTTATATCTTTCATTACTTTTGGTTGGTATTTTTCCAATAGTTCTTTTTGTGTTACTTTCCAATTAATTGGTGGTAAACTGAAATCTTCAAAGAAGGTATATCTTATCATTCCAATTATATTTGAACCGACTTCTTTTGTTTCACCGTCATCCATAATTGCTTCAAATTCACCATTACCTTTATGTCTTATCGTATACTTATTCATAACTTTCTATTTTAGTATCTCTTGTATTTTATTATCTCTTAGTTCGTCTAAAGGTATTTCTTCTATTACTACATTTACAGCTTCTGAATAATTACCTCTTACTGAAATAGAAGTAACACCCATAACTTTATGATTAACATAAGGTGAGTATTTACCTTTACCTTTAACAATTTGATGATTCATATCTACATCATCCCAATCATTAAGTACTATTCTATGTCCACCTTTTTCCCTATAAAGTACTCTAACAAGGGAGTTATATTCAATATAGTTTTCAGCAAATTCTTTTAGTGTCATTTTAGTATTGATTCTATTTTAATATCTCTTAAAAAAATCTTAATCTTTTCTTTATCCACTCTTAAAGACTCACTCGAAAAAGTATCCTCATGAGGTAATGAATAAACTAAACCACCTTTTTCTGTATACCAAAAGTAATCTGCTAATGGCTCTCTTAAAATAATATTTAATATCTCTTTTAAGGACTCGTTCTCGATTTTCAATCTTGTATATATCCATAAAGATTGATAAATACCTTCTAGATTTTTACATAATGGATTGTTACTTTTTAATAACCATTCAGTAAAATTCACGGTAAAACATTCTCTTAGTTCTCCTAATCTATTATCTATCATTGTAATATACCATTTATTTTTTCAGACCTCTTATAAGGTATCAATCTCTTTTCAACATTCTCATTAATCTTTTCGCCTAATGACCAACCATTCATTTTTTTAACATTAATAGAAACACCATTATCAAAACGATAAGATCCATCTACCCTGGAATGAAATGTATAATAATAATTTTCATCTTTTTCTTTTTCTGGATTACAATATGATATTTGGCATTGGAATGGAACACCATTGGCATCTATCCCTTGTAAAGTATCTCCATGCATACCTTTGCATATTTCCGGTAATTTGAACTCTTTGTGAATAGTTAAGTAACAATAAAGATAAGTATCATGTGAGAAACAATTCCAAGATTTATCATAGTCTTCTTTACCAAAATACTTTAACATTAAATCATCTTTACAGTCCGTATTATGGTACAAGTCAACTAAAGTAATATCACCTACTTCTTTACCTTCTACTTTAATAGGGAAGGTATAAACAAATTGTGGATATTTATATTTAGTAAGATCTAATGGCATATTAGCCTTTCTATTAACAACCCAATTAGTAAATACTTCTTGTGGATCTTTGTCAGTTACTGACTTAATAATATCTAAAACTTCTGTTTCGGTGAATTTCATTACTTTATTTTTTTACTACTTTGAATAGGGCTTTCTCAATAGAGTAGCCATTGTTAATAAAATACTTTAAACTATCTACATTACAGTGAGCATAGATAGTTTTATCAGATTCTTTTATCTTAGAGTCACGATAGTTCCAAAGGAGTTTGTATATCCCCCTTTCTCTATGCTCTTCTTTTACATAAGCATGACATAAGTAAATAACAGATGGATGTTCAACATATGATACTACACCTACTAATTCATCTTTAATGAGGCAACCATAGTAGGTTGCGTATTCATCTAGTAAGTCAGGTTTAAGCTGGGCAAATTCTTTATGAACTTCTTTATATGATATTTTCTTTATTTCCATATTTATACTTCTGTTTACAAATATAATTAAACTACTTGATATATTTATAATAAAAATAAAATTATTTTTCAAACATTTAAAGTAGTTGGTTACTTAGATAATAAATTAAAATTTGATAAAAATATTTAATATATAAACTTAAATTAATATAAATTATGAAATACTTAAAACTATTTGAGAGCTTTAATGATGGGGTTCAATACATCGTAAAAAAAGTAGGTAATTCTTATAGAATATTTGCATTAACTCCTAAGATGAAGTCTGAAGGTGGTGAATACGAAGACGCTGCATCTATATTTGGAAAAGCCACCATGTGGACTGATTACTATACATATGATGCGGCTCAAAGATCAATAGACAGTTTATCTAATAATGAACATGAATTAGAAGATGAACATGAAGAAGACGAAGAAACCAATTACTAATTAAAGGAAGACCTACTGAAAAAACAAAAAGTGAAATTAAAGCAACAGGGCAGTATCAATAGATTTTAAACAATATAAGATATGAAATATTTAAACCGATTCAATGAGTCAACTGAGACTAAAGTATTAGACCAATCAATTATAGATGATTGTAAAGATATTCTTTTAGAATTAGAAGATGCTGGTTTTAAAACTAATATTAATTCTTATTTCAATAGTGGTAAGGTTCGGCAACTTAACAAGAATTGGATTCAATTTTACTTTAGTAGAGAAGAGTTTGATTATTCAGATATAGAAGATGTTGTTGAAAGATTAAAATCATACTTATCTGAATTTGGATTAAAGATTGATTGGATGAGTCCAAAGGAAAGGTCAGAACAAAGACCTACTATTCAAAATACATCAGTTATGAACCCTATGACATTTACACAGGAAGGTTTTAAAACTCACTGTGAATTACATTTTAATTAATATGAAACATCTAAAGTCATATAATATATTTGAATCAAAAGAAGAGATTGATTATGTAAGTTTAATTTTAGCCAATCTATCTGATACAACACCTTATCTAATAGGAGCAAGTTTAGACGATAGGATACTCCTATACGACTTGAATATCAATAATAAAGACTATGATGTTGATGAGATGGAATCTACTATTGGTAGATTAGATGATGAAGGATGGACTTTATTGAATGTTGGTAGAGTGGCTAAGAAAATATCTTATGATAATATTACATTTGATGATACTATTTATTGCTCTATTATTAGAACAGATTTATTAAATGAAATTAAATCAAAAGGTATAAAAATATGGAGTGATTTAGATTGGAAGGATTGGGATTTAAACAAGTCTACAAATTCTCAATGCTTACATGCTAAATTTGTTAAATCTAGTGGTGATATATTATCTGTAATAGATGGAACTGGACCTGGTAATAATTATATAGATTGGATAGAAATATATGACAGTGATGATGATTATAGATTTTCTAATCCGGTTGAGGCAGAAATAAAATTAATAGAATTACAATATTAGATATAAATGAGATACTTAAAGAAATATAAAATATTTGAATCAACAACCGACATTAGTAATAACCAATTACAGTCAATTGATAACATAGAGCAAAAAATAAATAAAATATTTAACATAAACGAAGATGACTACGAATTAGTAGATGAAGATGGTGTAAGAAACACTTATGAGGAAGACAGACTCTATGATGACCAAAATCAAGAAATTACAAACAAAGGAGCAACTGTTATTGCAACTCAAACAGGAGAAAACGAAATGTCATTGACAGGACTTAGAAGCGAAAATAAGAACAAAGGTGAAGCTTCTGAACTTTTAGATAAAATAATAGCCATTGCTGACAAAATGGGATATGTAATAAAATTAGGAGCATTTGCTGAAAAAGGAGGACTTACCCAAGAGGAACTAATCAATTTTTACAAAAAGAAAGGTTTTGTTTTTAATGGCAGAAACGGAGAAAGAAAACCAAAATAACACTCATTAATGATATACTTAAAAACATATACTCTCTATGAGAGAATCTCTAAAAAGACTAAGATATTTGAATCAACTGAATTAGACTTAAAAGATATACTACTTGAGTTAGAAGATATGGGTTATAGAATTATTCATGAAGATGATGTTAAAGGTGCTGTTACTGGTAAACCAGGAAATGTTAAAGCTATTGTAGTAAGAGATGTTATGAGACCATCTGATTTGATAGGATTACCCTGGTCTGAACTAAAAGAATATGCTTTAAGAATTAAAGATTATTTAGGTGATAAGTATTTAAGCTTTATGTGGAGAAAAATATACGGTGATATTTTGCCCTATAAAACTATTGAGTTAAATGAAGATACTGAAATAGATGACAGAGTTTGGTCATTTGTAATAAAATATAAAGAATGAGATATTTGAATCAAATGAGTTAGATTATATATATTATAGAACTTTATAATAAGATTAAGTAAAGCTACTTCTGAAAAACAACCACATCATCAATCTTATGTGGTTTCAATTGATTAAATAAGTTGATTAGATTTTCATCACCATACGTTTGTACTTGAAAGTTATTTAATCCAATAATGATTGTACCTGGTTTAACTTCTTCAATAACTTTCAAATAAAACTTAATGGCTTTATCGGCTATCTTAAATGGTTGATAAAAGTAAATAAAGTTCCAGTTAGAATAATCTACATTCATTATATCATCTTCAATAAGATTCAATTCACCATTCCAATATTTAAGTAAATGAGTTCTTAAAGTATCAGTATATCGTTTATACTTTTCAATTCCTGTAAAAGTAAATGTCTTGTTAAATTCTTTTGATTGTAAATAAATATCATATAATATAGTACCTAATCCAATACCACAATCACACATATTAATTTCATTGGGGAGTAAGTCTAATTCATCTAAACGTTTAAGTAAAAAGATGTTAGTTTCTATATCGGCTTGTATATAATGCCACTCACCGGCTTGAAAGAATTCTTCTAGGTTTTTATTAACCTCATCATTAAGGTTATAAGCTATTTGTAAATACTCTATTAAGAGTGGATGTGGTTCTACTATTTCAGTCATAAATTATATATCAGATAATATATCGTCTATCATAGAATCTCTTACATGTGCCTTTGTTAAATACTTAGCGAGTATCTTAGTTAGATTTAGGGAATCAAATACTTCATAAGACAATCTACTTTCATCATAGATTTTTTCAGGCTCATTAAAATGATATGAATACATATTAAATTTTGTGGCTCTAATGCCAGCATTTGAATAAATCAAATCAGATTCCCATACCTTACCATGTCCTGTATAAGTCATAACAATCACAGAATACGAATAAGCCAATTTATTTACTTCACCAAATCCACCAGACATAGTACAAGCATTCAACTTAGAATTATCTTCTTCATTAAGGATAAAATCTGCTGATATTTTAACCAAGAATGTTTCTTTAATGGTGGCAGGTGTAGATTCATCATAGTAATTATCACCATCATCATAATGACGCACTTTGATACAGCCACCTTTTAATTCATTTGATTGAATTATTTTTAGTTCACCTGCGCAATCAACGATATGTATTTTAGTTGTCATAGTATTTTTTTTAATCTTACAATATCTTATTAAGATTCTTATCTCTATTATAAGCAACTACCACAGGATGTACCTTTTTATATAGTGCTGCCTTTTCATTAATATCTGGTGTATCTGGATAGGATTCATATAAATTTTCAAAAAGTACAATACCATTATTATTAAATAGTTCTTCTATTTCAGAATCTACTATGCCTTCATTACCAGAACAATAGAAGTCTGTATACAGTTCACCTAAGTTTCTAATATCAGCAACAAAACCACCGGCACCACGCCAAGATTGACTAATAACTTCATCATTAATATAATCATACCAAATTAAGTTACATAGATTAGCATAAACTTTATTAGCAAAAGTTATATCAGACATTTTTTCCGAATTAATAAGTATTTCTTTTAATCTCATTTTAAGTAATGGTCTTGCGCCAGTTTTTCTTTTGTGCCAAATAATTCGTTTAGCTTTCTTTCTCTAACACACTTTGGATCATTTTTCATATGATATATTAGTTTATCTATTATACCAGAGAATTGATCATCATTGGTTGTTCCACCAAAATAATCATAATCACGCCAACTAATTAACTCACCACATTCTCCACAAGTGGTAGAGTGTGATGTTGTTATATTTTCATAGTCGTGTATAGAAGACATATTATTTATTAATAATCAAAGATAGGTATTTAATTAATATTATAAAAATATATATAGTATATGTTTAAATATATTTCAGAAATATTATCCCAGTTCTCAAAGACTCAAAGAGTAATGGCTCTTTTGATGGTACTTACAACCATTACTATTATTAGTATCGGTCCAAGTTTAATTGATTCTATTACTACAGATAGAAAAGAATTAGAATTAAAGATTGTTAAACAAACAGAAAGAATAACTTTATTAGAGAATCAAATAGATACTTTAGATTCAAAGATAAGAGAAAATCAAATATCTTGTACACAAGAAATCTGCGCTAGAGAAAATGAATTCATTAAAATGTTAGATGAAATTAGAGCCGAAGCTTTTAAATATAAGGTAAGTACTAAGACCAATGAAAGTTTAGTAGTCAATAGTAAATCAAATGGGGATGTGCATGTTAAAGCTATGGTTGTGCAACCTCAAGAAACTGAGGTTAAAGTAGATATATCACCTATACTTATTAAGATTGATAAGATTAAAAAGAATATTAAAAATTAAAGTATCTGATTTAATTTCTGTGATCTAATAGATTTGGTATCATAAGCCTTTATTCTCCCTATGATGGTCACATAATTATACAGATAGTTATCACAACCACATCCGCAACCATCACCAGCCCTTCTTAACTTAATCAAGTTATCTTCTATATAAGTTTTTTGCTCAGACCAATCATAACCATCATTAGAGTAATCATTATTCTTATTACAGAATTTAACATAATGTTCTGCTTTCTTTATGGTATTAAATATAATCATATATTATTATAAGATTTCTTTTGATAAAGATAAAAAAGGTATTGATTCGTCGTTTTTGCGCCATTGGCTGATGCCAATGATGTTCGCTGACTCGCTCAATACCAGGCGAAACAAACAGAGAGGTGAGATACATGTTTGTTAGTTTCCTTATTCTCACATAAGGTCAACTCTTACCTGAGTCAAAGAAACAAAGATACGATTTTATTTTATATATTCAAAATTAATATATAAAATATAAAAAGTTATAATAATATGAAATATCTAAGAAGATTTAATGAATCTATAGACATGGATGTTAGATTAGATATTCAGGATATACTACTTGAATTAGAAGAATATGAAATAGAATACTCTATTAGTGATATTAATTACTGGAGATATCCATACCCAGTAGTTGATGATGAAGAATTGAAAAGTCATACTTGTTTTGAGGTTAATATAAAAGATAATAAGGATAGATTCTTTGAATTAGAAGATATAATGGATGTTATTTTAAGATTAAAAGATTATCTAAAAGAAACTAATTTTTCTATTGATATCGGAATACCAAATTCAGATGAATATTACCCAATGGATATTTTTATGGAAGAGTTCAAAGGTGAAGAATTATATCATATCAATCTTTACATATTTAAGAAAGACTAATTTGTGGTGGGTAAATCACTAAAAAATTTTTTAACTGACGTCCGTCAGATTTTGTCACAATATTTTTAATATATACTCCAATGAAACATCTAAAGACATATAAGTTATTTGAATCAAAAAACTATAAAATTATTCCGGATGATATTTATAGTGGTGCTCTTAAAGAATTAAGATCTGAAGGTAAATTTGATGACATAGACCATTTATTTGGATTCTATGATTATTGGTTAACTTTAGGTGATAGTGAATTACCTTATTACGATCCTGTTGAAGTAAAAGAAAGATTAGTGAGTTTTTATTCATCACCACCTGGTGAAGGAGAAGAATGGTTTCCAATGTTTACTTATGATGAAGATACAGTGGAATTTATAATGAATGAGTTATCTAGATTATATGCTGATGCTTCTTTTAGATCTGGTGATTATAGGTGTCATAATTGTCATAGAATATTTAAACAAACAAATAGATATCAAACAATGTGTTCTTCAAGTTGTGAGAATGAATATGATGAAAGATTATGGAAACGAATGCAGTGGTGATAATGTAATAAAATTGATAAAATGAAACACTTAAAAAAATATAAAATATTTGAATCTAATAAAGAACATTATCATGATTTAATGATGGTTCTAAATGATTTATTTGATGATTGGGGTATTTCATCACACTCTACTGAACTATTTGGAGATGATAGTGATATTCCTGAACATAAATTCTGGGCATTTATAAATAATGATGGTAATTCCATGACAAATGATGTAGACTTGACAGATAGTGTTAAGAGTATAATTATTTATAATATACCAGCTGAAAATGAAGATAGATTCTGGGATGACTTAATGAGTTATAAAAAACAAATTGAAGGGATAACTGGTAAAACTTTTCAAGTAGAAAAATCAGAAGTTAATAACTTTTTCAGTGATTATATACTAAGATTAATATGAAACATTTAAAGATATATAATTTATTCTCTAAAGAGACTAAAATGTTTGAATCCGTTGTTGGTGATAACCTACCAGATATCTTTTTAGAAGTTAATGATGAACTACTTTGGAAGGCTGAGGTTTGGCCTGACTCACAAAGGCAAAAATGGGTTGTTGTAATTCAAACAGTAGATGAAGATGAAGAGTATGAATTAGAAGGACAGACTCCACCTCCTGTAGTAATTGAATCAATTGAAAGAGCAATAGAATTTATGAATGGTGAAGG
>Ga0114958_10002561_pt1 | contig 13496 bp, 12 predicted proteins | sample C_130208_EF_Meta_FD_89577 | JGI IMG/M metagenome (GOLD analysis project Ga0114958, IMG submission 89577) | Freshwater microbial communities from Lake Croche, Canada to study carbon cycling - C_130208_EF_MetaG | ecosystem: Environmental > Aquatic > Freshwater > Lake | place: Lake Croche, Canada... | reverse complement strand
GAAGGTTTACCAGTTGGACTAGGAATTGTTGCACGCGCGAATGATGAAGCCAGATTAGTTGCGGCAATGGCTCTGATTGAAAGCGCACTTGGTTTAGGTGTTTTAAAACCTACCTTCATTAAATAACATCGGTAAACTTTTGCAGTGAATGATTTCCTCGTTGTCCTCGATTTCCTATCTACTTTCGCATTTGCACTTGTAGGAGCGCGAGTAGCTGCAAGCCGCTTCATGGATTACGGCGGAATTCTCTTTGTTGCATCCGTTGCAGCTTTGACCGGTGGAACTTTTCGAAATTTAGTTCTAGATATTCCAATGGCCTGGATTCAAAAGCCATATTTGTTCGGCGCAGTTTTGCTCGCCGTTGTTTTAACCATCGCTTTTAAATGGTCAAATGAAGTTGGCAAGTTTGTTCTTTTCATTGATTCGGTTGGCCTTGGGGTATCAACGGTTGCTGGCACCGCTTTAGCTTTAGATTTAAATACCCCGGCAATTCCAGCGATATTGCTAGGTTTATTAAGCGCGGTACTTGGGGGATTAACTCGTGATCTATTGGCGCAAGTTCCGCCAATTCTGCTCCACCGCGAAACTAACGGCACCGCATCATTTATTGGAGCCAGCGCGTTAGTAATTGCTAACGAAGTGGGAGCCAGCCAAGAGTTGGCCACAGCGATTGGCTTCTTACTAGTAATAAGTATTCGCTTAATATCGATCAAACAAAACTGGAATCTGCCTAAAATCAAAGGTTAGCCAAGACTCAATGAGTTAAATCCAAGGGGTTAACTCATGTTTGTCATAAAATTAAGGCAGTGCGAATGGCCCATCTTTTGACCTACCCCGCGTCAAGGAGTGCCATGAAAAAGTCCATCCGCTTAATTACTGCCCTAGTTCTCGGCGCAGCAGCAATTAATATTCCCTCAGCTAACGCAGCCATTCCGGTGGTTACCGATGTTGGCGCATATTTCAAAGTTGAAAATGGTTGGTTCGTTTCATGGACTTTGCCGGCAGATAAAACAGGCATCACTGGCTACACGGTCGTTGCATCGAACGGCGCCAAATGTGTAATTAAATCGGCAAGTATTAATCAATGTTTATATGAAAGCACCGTTGTACCGAATCCATTCAAGCCGTTGACCCCGTACACATTTAGTGTCGTAACAAATACTAAGACTGGTGACAGCGCACCATCTGCTCCATCAAATGTTGTGAAGTGGGTAAGTGCACCGGGAATCGGTAGCACACCACTTGCAAATGTGGTTAGCGATACGCAAGTTGATATTACTTGGGTACCAAGCGTCAGCAATGGTGGGATTCCTATGTACGGGTACAAAGTTACTTATTGGGAAGTAATCCTTAATGCATATGGAGACCCAAACGGTGACACCCAAAAAGATTTCTTGACCTCAAATACTTTCGCATCACTTACTGGCCTTAAGCCCTCAACTTGGTATGTAATCAATGTTTCTGCTTGTAACGCACTTGGTTGCACCGCAAATAATTCATGGCGCTATATCGCAACAACGCCTAAAGTTGGTGCCGCACTAAGTTGGCGACCACCAACCATAATAAATGGTGGGACTGCATCCACTACTTGTTGGAAGGCAACTTGGGATGGCGGAACTGCGGCCGCAACTGGGGCAGTAACCAAATCATCAACTGCTTGCCCTGGCCAAGTAATTGACCCAACCAAATATCCAAAAATTGATCCGACTGCGACAATTGATCAAGTTCCAACACAAGTTAATAAGTTGAATCAGAATATTTTCTTCGGCGGGTGGCAAAATCAATATTCAATATCTGCGAACTCTAAAGTAGGTGGTTTACCTTGGTTTGCCTACCTATCACTGACTTCAAAGTCCTACATGCGCGGCTTCATTATCAATCCAGTGCTCGTATCTAATACCCCAAACATCTGCTCAATCGAAGGAAAAATGATTAAGTACTTGGCTGTTGGAACTTGCACCGTGACCGCCAGTGCGCCCGGCAATTCAATTTGGTTACCTTCGCGCCCGATGACGAATAGCTTTAATTTGGTACCTTAATTCAAAATTAATTATTCCAATTCTGCAAAATGGAATACTGGTTGGAATTTGTATTGCCCAAGGCCTCGCTCGGTGATATTTTGCGCAGTAGCGTTCTTGGCCAAGTGCCCAGTCGCTCACAAAGGGAACGGGGTTAATTGATGGCCAACCAAACTACAACTGCAGCTAAGAGCGGCCCAACTGGTCGTGGCTTTATTGGCACGATGGCTGCAATGTCTTCTTATGACGACGAAAGCTACCTAGATTTCATCGAAGGTTTGCGCATGTTTGCTCTTCGCTCAATGAACCCATCATCTGCACGTGCGCTTAAATCAGAAATTGATGCTGGCAAAATTAAATCTGAAAATCCTAAAATTGAAGAGACACGCGCAGTCGCTGATGTAATCCCAGTAATCGGAATTCGTAATCGCATGCTGCACAGCACTCAAGGTCAAAACTGGGCAGGCGTCTTAGATTCCTACGGTAAAAATCGTGCGGCACTAGAGCAAGAATTGACCGATGCAGAAAAAGATGGTCCCGGAACTCTGCGGTGGGATCCTAATTTTGTTTATCCAGAATACTTCACAGCAATTCCTTATCACCGTCAACCCGGTAGTTATCACGCAGACCCGCTAAGTGGACATGTTTACCATTACGGAACAAAAGTTTTCCACGGTGGTTCAAACGATAAAGATGAGGCGAAAATTGAAAGAATTTCGATGCTGCCAATGCCAGCTGATGGAGTAATGAATAAATTCCTAGATATCGCATGTGCAATTGGTTCAGGCACCGTGGCAGCAAAGTTGCGTTGGCCAGGTGCTGAAGTGCATGGCATTGAAATTGCGGGACCTCTCGTGCGATACGCGCACATGCGGGCAACTCGTCTCAAGTCAGAAGTACATTTCTCGCAGCAATTGGCTGAAAAGCTAGATTTCGCTGATAACACTTTTGACCTTATATATATGAGCACTTTGCTTCATGAAATGCCGCTAGCAGAAGGACGTATTGCAGTTAAAGAGGCTAAGCGCGTACTGCGACCTGGCGGAATTCTGGTCATAAATGACATGGTCCAAGCCACCAAACCACTAAATATCTGGAGTGATTACGACCGCTATTTCGACCATCGCTTCAATAATGAGCCTTACGCGTATAACTACGTGCATTCAGATCTAGATTCCTTCTTAAGTGAAGAATTTAGTTCAATTAAGAATTCAATTCAAGGTAAGACCTCTACTTGGGAGTGCGTTAAGTGAGTGATCGCGCGCGCGAGCCGCTAGGTAAATTCGCTCCAGATAACATTAATGATCACATCCTTCATGTGATTTTTGAACTAGCTGCTGAACTTTGGGTAGTTAAGCGTAGATTGGCTGAGGTTGAAGGTGCCGCTGTTGCCAATGGCGTTATCAATAGCCCAGATTCATTCATTCGAGATGAATCATTTGCTTTCGATAATGCTGAACGCGACGCTTTTGTAGAACGAATCTTTGGTTCGCTTAAAGATATCGGCACAAAGCTAGATACCCAATAGTCTTCGAATAACTCATCACGTAGATTGCTAAACATGCAGCGAAAAATTGGTGTAGTTGTTCCTTGCGCCAATCCGGCAGTAGAGCCCGAGATCCACAAGCTTCTCCCGAGAAATTACTTTCCTTACGTTGCGCGATTTCCTAATTATCCAGATTTAAATATGAAGGAACGCTTAACTAAATACCGCTCTGATTTACCTGACGCAATTAGTACTCTTAAAGGGCTAGATCTAGAAGGAGTACTAGTTGCGTGTACAGGTTCGTCATATCCAATCGGGCTAAGCGGTGATAAGCAATGGACCGATGAAGCTAGCGAACAGCTAGGTAAACCAGTTATATCTGCCGCTGGTTCTGTTTCCAAAGTTTTACATTCGCTAAATGCGAAAGAACTAGTACTAGTCTCACCATACCCAACTTGGCTCACCCAGGAACTCACTTCTTTTTGGAACGCAGCGGGGTACAAAATTATTGAATTAGTTGAGATCAATAAGTCAGGCAATATCTATGACTTAACTAAATCTGAGATTGCTAAGACACTACGAGAGGCCATCAGCAGAAGTGGTCAAAAGCGCGCAAATCGAGTGCTTTTGGTGGCCGGAACTGGAGTGCCTAGCCTAGATCCAATTGAAGAAATGATTAGTTCGGTCGATATTCCAATGATTACTAGCCAAATTGCGGGAGTCTGGAATCTATTTAGTGAGATGAAACAATTAGATCAGATTCCAAATAGTGGCAGTGCTGCACTGAATAAATTGCATAATCAAATTCTCAGAGGAAGCAATTCATGAGCCAATTAAATGCGCAAGTTATTGTGGCCGGGGCAGGCCCAGTTGGCTTGGTAACGGCACTTGGTTTGGCTCAAAAAGGAATTAAAGTTTTGATGATAGAGAAGAATGCAATTGAAGTTCCATCACAATGGCGCGGTTCTACCATTCATCCACCCACGTTAGCAATTTTTGATGAACTTGGACTAGCCGATGAAATTATCGCGGGTGCAATTAAAGTAGAAGTTTTGCAATACCGAGATCTAGAAATTCAAGATGTAGTGAATTTCGATTACGACTGCCTAATTGGCTTAGTAAAGTTTCCGTTTCGTTTACAGTTTGAGCAATATAAGATTTTAAAACTACTACGAACATTTGCTTCCAATAATCCTAATATCGAAATTCAATATGAATCACTAATCGAAGGAGTGACCCAAGATTTAAACGGTGTAACCGTTCAAGTTGCCAAAGATGGCTCTTCGTATGCCCTTCGTGCAGAGTGGTTGGTGGGTGCTGACGGAAGTCATAGCGCAGTTCGCAAAGCTCTTGGTATTGAACTTGATGGATTTACTTATCCTTATCCAACTACTGTGGTTGCGACTCCGTTTAAATTTGAAGAACATTTCCCTGGTTTAGCGCCAGTTACTTATTGGTCTGGGCCAACTGGCCGCCTATCAATGATCAGGACACCAGATATTTGGCGAATAGCCATGACTACGCCTTTAGAAGGAGTAGATATTTCAAGTGATGACAGAGGGTCTATTGCTGAACCAACCCAAGACTTCATTGATGCGATAAATCTATTACTAAACCAAATGCCCGGAATCTCATTAGCTGACCTAGAACTAAAGCAGTACGAGGTATATCGCTCACACCAAAGAATTGCCCGTGAATTTAGCGTTGATCGAGTAGCACTGGCCGGGGATGCCGCGCACCTGACGACGACTAATGGCGGAATGGGCCTTAATTCTGGTGTTCAAGATGCGGCTGCATTAGTTAATGCTTTAGCTGAGGCAGTTTCGCTTAATAGTTCACAACCTATTTCGCGGTATGCCAAAGACCGCAAAGACTTTTGCCGAAATTTCCTGCAGCCGACAACAACAACAAATCATAAAACCGTGGATAATCCCGACTATGAAGGTAGGCGTACTCGGTTAAGCGAATTGATGGCGGATACGAAAAATCCAGAAGTTGTTAAGCAAGTCATTGCCCGCGCTAGCATGATTTCTGAGTTAGTTAAGTAGGAGGAACATGAGCAAGATTTACTCACCTATCACGGGTGCCGAAATTGCTGATATTCCAGATCTATCATCACTTGAAGTTGATGCTGCTCTTGATCTAGCAACTTCGAGTTTTCCAGCATGGCGTAATACCTCAGCAAGTGAGCGTGGGCGTATTTTGACTCAAGCTGGCCGACTTATGCGCGAGCGAGCAGATGAAATCGCAGAGCTGGAAACTCTAAACACAGGTAAGCGATTGGCAGATACTAAGCGCGAAGCAATTAGGGCAGCAGAATGTTTTGAATACTATGGCGGCTACGCAGATAAGTTAGTTGGCACAGTTGTACCAGTACCAGGTGAGTTTCACGCATACACAGAACGTGAACCATTTGGCGTAGTTGTCGGAATCATTCCTTGGAATGTCCCGTACTTCTTTGCAGCCAAGAAAATTGCGCCAGCAATTGCCTTCGGCAATGTTTCAATTCTTAAACCGGCTGCCGAGACTCCGCTAACTGCGCTTAAACTGCAAGAGATATTGATTGATGCTGGAGTTCCAAGTGGCGTTGTTCAAGTATTAACTGGTGGCCCCGAAATTGGAAAGAAATTAGTTGCAGATCTTCGCACCAAGTTAGTTGTCTTCACGGGCTCAGACAAGAGCGGAGCTGCAGTCGGTTCAGCTGCTGCCGCGCATTTTGCGCCAGCTGCCCTTGAATTGGGTGGCAAGTCAGCTCAATTGGTATTTGCTGATGCAGATTTAACAGCCGCTTTAGATGGTGTCGTTGAAGGAATTACCGGGTCTTGCGGTCAAATGTGCATCGCTGGATCAAGATTATTTATCGAAGAGAGCATCTCAGATAAATTCATTTCACAAATAAAGGCGCGCTTTGAAAATTTAGTTGTGGGAGATCCACGAGAATCAGTTACTCAAGTTGGCCCACAGGTAACCAAGGCGCAAGCTGAGAAAACATTAAATTATATCGAAATTGCCAAGAAAGATGGCGGCATAGTTATTGCTTCAGCAAAAGTACCAAGTGTCCCTGATCTAATAAATGGTTTTTTCGTTCCGCCTACTGCCTTTGTGAATCTACCGACTTCATCAGCGGCGGCGCAGGAAGAAATTTTTGGACCGGTCTTAAGTATTAGTACTTTTAAAAATGAAGCGGACGCTATTTCAAAAGCACACGAAAGTGATTTTGGGTTAGCGGCCGGGGTCTGGACGAGTGACATAAGTAGAGCTCATCGGATTGCCGCTGAATTGAGAGTAGGAAATATCTGGGTCAATACCTACCGCGTGCTATCAGACATGATGCCATTTGGGGGAGTTGGCAATTCTGGCTATGGTCGTGAAGGCGGGACTGATGCTCCTAATCTTTACACCTGGACGAAGAGTGTTTGGATTTCTAAATCACCAGGTCTGCCCAAAAACTATAAGGCAAATCAATGATTAGCGAAGAACTAAAGAATCTGTATTTAGGTACGTATCACCGAGATAGTTTTTTTATTGGCGGTGAATGGGTAAAACCAAATTCTCAAAATGTAATTGAGATTATTAGCCCAAGTACCGAAGAGCATATTGGTCAAGTTCCAGATGCAAATGCGGCCGATATTGATTTTGCAGTAAGAGCAGCTAGTGCTGCCTTTTGTCGGAAAAACAGCTGGAGCACTTGGCCAGTTTTAGAGCGGACAAAAGTCATGCGCAAGTTTGCAGATATATTAGAAGCTAAGCACCAAGAACTATCAATTCTTTATGCGCATGAACTCGGGCGGCCTTTTATGCCCACAGTTTCGCGCCCAAGTCGGCCAGCTGAACTACTTAGGTATTACGCCGATTTAGTCGAAAAAATTGAACTAGATCAAATGCGTCCAATACCAGCGCTTCAAAATCCGGGTAGCGTTAAAAGAACATCAGTAAAACTAGAATCTCGTGGCGTTACTGCGGTTATCGTTCCTTATAACGGCACCCTTGAAATGGGTATGTTCAAAATAGGTCCAACGCTTGCTCTCGGTGGAACTGTCGTGCTTAAACCAAGCCCACAATCGCCTCTCGAAGGTTTCATCTTTGCCGAAGCTGCGATTGAGGCAGGTTTTCCAGCTGGCGTTATAAATGTTCTTCCCGGTTCTCGTGAAGCAGGCGAAGCGTTGGTTGCGCATGCTGAAGTAGGAATCGTTGGATTTACAGGTTCAACAGCAACTGGCAAAGCTATTGCAAGAACTTGCGCCGATTCATTTACACCAACGGTTCTAGAACTTGGTGGAAAATCAGCAGCGATTCTTTTAGAAGATGTAGATGTCGCAACATTTGCGCGAAATCTGCCATATCTAGGTTTTACTTTTACCGGACAAAACTGTTTTATTCACTCCCGCTTGATTGTAAATAAAAAAAGGTATGCCGAAGTTCTAGATGCGATCTGCGAATCGGCGAGCAAAATTAAAGTCGGTGACCCATTTAATGAAGGAACACAAAATGGGCCATTGATCAGTCAGTCTCACAGAGAAAAAGTTGAGGGATATATAAAGTCTGGCTTATCTGAAGGAGCTAAGATTGCTTATGGTGGCACCCGGCCAGCGGAACTTGATAAGGGTTGGTATTTAAACCCAACAATCTTTGCCAATGCCACCAATGAAATGCGAATAAGTCGTGAAGAAATCTTCGGCCCAGTCATTTCAGTCATAAGTGCTGATTCTGACCAAGATGCCGTGGATCTAGCTAACGATTCTGATTTCGGTTTAGCTGGCTCAGTTTGGTCAATTGATGAGAGCCGCGCACGATCGGTTTCTGATCAAATAGATACTGGTTCAATTGGTTTAAATTGCTTTGGCTTTAACACATCAGCACCGTTCGGTGGTCGCAAAAATAGCGGGATTGGGACTGAACTAGGTGTTGAAGGATTTTTGGCTTACGCAAAATATAAATCAACTCATTACTCGAGTTAGTTTTTGTTTGGGATTAGCTCCAGTAGTGCGTTATCTGGAAGTTGAATAATTCTCGGCTCAGAAACATTGGCAACAACCGAGACAATACTGATTCCCGCTGGCAAATTTTCTAAAGGGACTTCTCGATACATTGCCTCAACTGGCATTTGATCAATTTCGATTGCATTACGACCAGCAAGTTGTAACGTGCTTAATCTATACATGGTGGTGAAATCTTTTTCATAAACTCGATTAAGTACTTTTATTGCTACTTGGCGATCACTGGCACGTCGAACCTCGAAATTTGATTCAATCACCTCGCGTGATTTTTCTAAGTCCAAAGCTCCTAGAACACAAATAAAGATGCTGCCTGATTCTTTAGAAACATCAGGTAATTCGAAATTCGGCACTTCGCTCAGTATTTGAGTTATATAAACAACTTCACCATTTATTCCAGCAAGCTGAGCCGCAATTAATGGCAATGGTTTATCTGAACCAGCAAGAGGAACTGCTTCATTTAGAACTCGGAAGCCAGCGCCGACTGCTTGAGCTACATATTTATTTACATCGTTTACGCAAATCTCTAAGGCAGTCCAGCCATAAGTTTTAAGTGGTTCAGTAGTTTTTGAATTTATAGATTCAATTAATCTGACAGCCCCGTTTATTCCGCCAACTTCCAAGGTTCTGGATCCAATTAAATTTCTAGCACCCCAGTTGATTGCTTGATCGGCCGCAAGTAGGTACTCACCTTTCTTGATCTGCCAACCGAATGCTGATGAGTACATAGTTGCAGACTTATCAAGATTATTGGTCAGAATCGTTACCGTCTCTATCGGACCAATTTTCACGCTTTAACCCTATAACTTGTAGTAATAGTTGGCTCATGCGACATAATTGAAATCGTTATATTTTCGTAACATAAGGTTCGCTAAAAAGGGCGTTTCCAATAATGGAATTTCGTTGACATTCGCATACCCCTATAGCAAGGTACGACTAATCGCAAGTAGGTCTGACCTAAGGAGAGCAAATGCGTAATAAGAAAATTTTGAGCGCCACACTTTCAATTGCCATGGCGGCATTGATGGTCGGCGTAGGCCAGGCACCAGTGAGTGCGGCCGTAAGCACAATTACGATTGCAGTGCCTGGACTACCACCAAGCCAGGGCAATCCATTTAAAGAAGGTCCAGGTACTCCTGGAATTCACACTTACGCAGCAATTTTTGATGCGCTAACTCGTGTAGACGATAAAGGAATTGTTCGTCCTCGCCTTGCAACTTATTGGAAGAACACCAGCCCAACTACATGGCGCTTTACTTTGCGTGATGATGTTAAGTTTTCAAACGGCGAAGTTTTCAATGCTGCTGCAGTTAAGGCAACAATTGATTTCATCACCAGTGCTGATGGGCGCAAGCTTGTTATTGGCTCAACTGAATTACCTGAACTAGATAGTGCAAGTGTTGTAAGCGACACAGTTATTGATATCAAGACTAAAGTTGCTGACGCAATTCTGCCTGCTCAACTTGCAGCTCTTTATATGGTTGCTCCAAAGGCTTGGGCTGCTGCAGGTCAAGATGTTTTTGCAAAAGCACCAATTGGAACAGGTCCATACAAGGTCGATTCAATTACAACAACTCGTATTGAAATGAGTGCATTTAGAGATTCATGGCGTTCGCCTAAGGCTGATAAGTTAATTATCATTCCATTAGCTGATGCAGCTTCTCGCTTGCAAGCTCTGCAATCAGGTCAAGTAAATATGGTGGCTGGTATTAACCCAGATCAGATTGCTGCTGCCAAAGCTGCGAAAGCAACTGTGATTTCAGTTCCTGCACCTCAGGTTATGTCGTTGGCATTCAACGTAACTGCTGGTGGAGCTGCGGTTAAAGATGTTCGTGTTCGCCAAGCTCTTAACTACGCTGTAGATAAAGATGCGATCGCTAATGGATTACTTGCCGGAAAAGGTAAGGCTGCAACTCAAGGAACCACACCTTCAGTACTGGGATACAACAAGGCTGTAACAGGCTACCCATACAACCCTGCGAAAGCTAAGGAACTTCTTACAGCAGCAGGTTATGAAAAGGGTCTAACAATTGCAGCTGACATCACTGTCGGTTCTTTCCCATCAGATAACTTGATTTATCAAGCAGTAAAGGCAGACCTTGCCAAGGTTGGCGTTACATTGAACTACACCACAATTACCTTCGCTCAGTGGTTGCCTCAATACAATGCAAACAGCTGGAAAGGTGATGCATTTGGACTTTCTTGGAACTCTGCTCCACGCGGAGATGCCTCTCGTCCATATGCAATCTTCGTTTGTAAGCCAGTAGGTGCGTTCTACTGCAACGCCGATGAAGATGCCTTAGTAAAGAAGGCTGCAACTGAACTAAATGCAGCCAAGCGTCTTGCGATTCTAAAGGACATTGCAGTGAAGGTAACTGCAAGTGCTCCAGCGCTTTATATCGTTGAGCAGATTGATCTTTACGCTCTCGGTAAGGGCTTGCACGGTTTCTCAGCTGGAAACCGCGCGATCGCATACGAAAATATCTACGTTAACTAATTGAATATTTACGCTTAAATCCGTAAATATCTTTTAACAGTTACAAATGCGAGCCGGGCTTTCACTCGAGAGCCCGGCTCGCATAACTGAAAGGCAAAACTTTGAAGGTTAGATTGCTAGCAGTTGGATCCCGACTTCTTCAGTTGGTCATTCTGCTTGGAACAATCTCGACAACACTTTTCTTGTTGCTCAGACTCTCTGGAGATCCTGCAATTTTGATGGCTGGCCAAGGAGCAAGCCCAGAAACTATTGCGGCTATAAGAGCTGACTATGGTTTTGATAAATCTTTGATTCAGCAGTATTTAATATTTTTATGGGACATCATTCGACTTGATTTTGGAAAGTCCCTAGTTAATTCTCAACCAGCGCTTGGATTTGTACTCAAATATCTGCCTTCTACGCTAAAACTTACTTTCCTTGCGGTTTTCTTTAACTCAATCATGGCAATTCCTGCTGGAGTCTGGTTAGGCGCAAAGCCAACACAACGTCGCCGCAAGATTCTCAGCACAATAGTTAGCGTTGCCCAGGGAACGCCAGCTTACGTAATTGGCTTATTACTTATTCAAATTTTCTCAGTCTGGCTAGGTTGGCTACCTTCCATAGCTGGAACAGGAACCTGGTCTTGGGTGCTGCCAACCGCGACACTCTCGTTTGCACTTTCGCCAAACTTAATCCGGGTAGTGGCGGCAAGTATTGAAGAAACAACTCATCAAGATTATTTTAGAACCGCAAAAGCAAATGGGGCAGCACCTCGAACGCTTTTAATAAAGCACTCGTTGCCGAATGCGCTACTTTCTACTACCTCTTTACTTGGCGCACAGTTTGCATTTTTACTTTCTGGTGCGCTTATCACAGAATATATTTTTGCTTGGCCAGGCCTTGGCTTGATTTTAGTTCAGTCCATTACAAATCTAGATTTTCCGACAATTCAAGCCACAGTTTTCGTCGTCGCTTATTTAGTTTTTATTGTTAATTTAATTATGGATCAAGTTTTTAGATTAGCCGACCCCAGATTACGCAGGAGTCAGCTATGAGTAAAAACGCTCAAGAGTTAGTCACGCCAATTACTAGACGGCGCATTTTTAAGAGTAAGAACAAATCTCTTCTCACTTTAAGAATTAGCGCTTCACTTTTCGCATTCCTTTTCTTGATAGCGGTATTTCAACCCTTCTTCTATCGAGCTGACCCAACTCTTTCAGATTTGACCATGCGCTTAAAGTCACCAAACTTTCATTCACACTGGCTGGGCACTGATGCAATGGGTCAAGATGTTTACTCGCGAGTTATCGCTGGCTTCAGATGGTCGCTCGGTATTGGAACCGTAGGAACATCACTAGGCGCCTTAATCGGAATTTCGCTCGGAGTAAGTGCAGCCTGGAATCGTAAACGTCTACGAATAGTTTTAAGCCGTGCCATTGATATCGGAATCTCATTTCCGTATTTAATTATTGCGGTAACAATTGTGACCGTTATTGGGCGAGGATTCTGGCCTTTAGCCCTGACCTTAGGCCTGGTTTGCTGGCCCACTATTGCCCGCATTGCTTATGCCGAAACTTTGACTTTGCGAGAGCGCGAATATGTGACCGCAGCTCGATTATTTGGAATTGGCAGTATTCGTTCAATTTTCACACACATTCTTCCGGCGCTTCGCCCAACTATTCAGGTAGTTGCGGCATTCACCTTTGCTGAACTATTGATTGCGGAGAGTGGTTTATCTTTCCTTGGTCTTGGTGCACCACTTGGAACACCAACTTGGGGAAATATGCTCAACGAAAGTCGCCTCTATATGGAAAGTGCGCCATGGATGATGTTTGGCCCGGTTACCGCAATTATCTTGACTATTTTTACTGCCAACTTACTTGGTGAAGGTTTAAATGCTCGTGAGCACTCAAGAAGCACGAGGGTATCGCAGTGACTAATCTTGCAAGTAATGCGATTGAAATAAAAGATCTAGTCGTTAGCTTTCCAACCCCAGCAGGTTATTCAGCGGTAGTGCGCGGCGTGAACCTGACAATTAATGCTGGCGATCGTGTTGCAATCGTTGGTGAGTCAGGTTCGGGTAAAACCATGATGGGACTAAGCATGCTGGGTATTCAACCAGCCGCAGCCAAAGTTGAAGGCGGAATTTTAATCGGCGACACAAATATGGTGACCGCACCCGATGCAGTGGCGCGTAAGTTACGAGGAAATTACCTCTCAATGGTTTTCCAAGAACCTTTAACTTCGTTAAACCCAGTGCGAACAATTTCAAGTCAGTTATCCGAGTCAGTTCGTCGCCATAATCAACTTAGTAAAAAAGAAGCTGAAGCAAGAGTCCTTGAAGTATTAACTGCAGTCGGGATCCCTGCACCAAAAGAGCGAATGAAGTCATATCCGCATCAACTTTCGGGCGGATTAAGGCAGCGCGTAATGATCGCATTAGCACTTATTAATAAGCCGCAGTTGGTTGTAGCCGATGAACCAACGACAGCGCTAGATGCCACGATTCAGGCGCAAATCCT
>Ga0114958_10002559_pt1 | contig 13500 bp, 14 predicted proteins | sample C_130208_EF_Meta_FD_89577 | JGI IMG/M metagenome (GOLD analysis project Ga0114958, IMG submission 89577) | Freshwater microbial communities from Lake Croche, Canada to study carbon cycling - C_130208_EF_MetaG | ecosystem: Environmental > Aquatic > Freshwater > Lake | place: Lake Croche, Canada... | reverse complement strand
TGGTGTTGACTGCGTTTCTGGTCAAACTGGAAAACATGTGTTTCTCCCTGACTAAGTTGTATCTAATTGGTTATGAAGCGGATAATAGGTTTTGAAATGGTATATTGGAAAATAATTGCGTTTTTCGCTATTTTTTCGATAGAATAAGTGAACAAAACCTCTACAAAAATACAATCATGTCCCCTGTAACCCTTTCAGACAGCGCGTTTTCACCACTCTACAGAATAGGCGCAGTCTCTAATCTTTGTGGCGTACCTGTGGCAACCTTGCGTGTATGGGAGCGTCGTTATGGCGTGGTGGAACCGCCCAAAACGGAGGGCGGTCAGCGTTTGTACAGTGAAAGTGATGTACTTAAACTGACTTTATTGAAAAACTTAACGCAGCAGGGCCACGCCATCAGCAGCATTGGTAACTTAGCCGTGTCTCAACTTCAAGCCATGTTGAACGAACACAGAGCCGCCCGATCTATGCAAGTGGATGCGCCTACTATCCCAGCGTCCATCAGCGTTGCTGTCGTCGGCTATTCACTTGCCAGTCGCATTGAGACAGAAAAATTCACACAAGTCTTTGGCCAGCAATCCACCTTAAAAATTAATCACGTTTTTTCAGATATCAAACATGCATTGGCCTCCCCATCCACCGAGGCGCCGGATGTATTACTCGTACAAATGGGATCGGTTCAGGTGTCTTTTAAAGAAGATTTACACAAGCTGCGTCAACACTTAGGCGTTCGCCGTTGCGTATTGATTTACCATTTTGCAACTGTGGCTGTATTGCAATTTCTGCATTCATCTGGCGTCATTGCCAGGCGTGAGCCCGTATCTGACGTTGATTTGAGCGAGATTATTCAATCCATCGTTTATGTAGACAACAGTTGGACTTTGCCTGTGACCGGTGGCGGCAGCACCATTCCGCCACGCAAATACAGCGACAAGGTGCTCAGGCGAATGGCCGATATTTCGACGAACGTGTTGTGTGAATGCCCTCATCATGTGGCTGACCTGATCAGCATGCTCAACAGTTTTGAAACATACAGCCAGGATTGTTTAAGCAACAGTACTCAAGATGCCCGCCTGCACAGTTATTTGACAGCGGTGTCGGGAACAGCCCGAGCTATGTTTGAACAAGCATTGGAACGCATTGCATTGCACGAAAAAATTGATCTTTCGGAGAACATGGTAGGAGCAAACTTACGGTCTGTTTAAGGCGGTGTCAGCTTGGGTATGGTGGCAGGCACTATGGTTCCAGCGAGCAATGACAACGAGGCATCCAAAGCAATATCCGCACTCATTTGTGCTTGGCTTTGGGGTTTGCCTCCGCACTGTGCTGCAATATCGTTGGCCTGTAACTTGTCTGCCGTGTTTAAACCTACATTGGCAACAAACACCGGAACCAGTGCAACTGGGCCTGCCAGCCAAATAAACGAGGGACCGACCCACAGTTTGTTTTTCTTGGTGGTGTCATGTACCCAAGCATTTGCTCTGGCACTTTCACATTCGCTGGAATTGAAAGTGGGGTCATTGTTGTCCAAGCCAGCGATGGTCTTGGCGGAATGGCTTGCACAACCGGTTAAAAATCCAGTTGTGACCAACACCACCAAAGCAAAAGAGAATTTCATCTGACACTCACCTGAAATGTTCAAGATTCTGTTCATTATGCCTAATTTAAAAAATTAAGTCTTTAAAATCTTACATTTACACCATTATTTGAAAGTGCATATTGCCATGACAAGAGTCATCAATTTCAGCTCCGGGCCGGCCACACTACCGGAATCTGTGTTGCAACGTGCTGCGGTTGACATGTTGGATTGGCAAGGTAGCGGTATGTCGGTGATGGAGATGAGCCACCGCGGGCCTGAGTTCACTGAAATTCTCGCGCATACGCAATCGCTGATACGCAGCCTGTTGAGTGTTCCAGATCAATACGCAGTACTTTTGTTGCAAGGCGGTGCTATTGCAGAAAACGCGATTGTGCCTATGAATCTGATAGGCAAAACCGGTCAAGCCGACTATGTGGTCAGTGGCGTGTGGTCGGAAAAATCCATGAAAGAGGCGGCGAAATATGGACAGGTCCATGTGGCCGCTAGCAGTCAAGAGGGCGGTTTTATATCTATGCCCAAACAGTCAATGTGGAATTTATCGACCCAAGCCTCTTATGTGCACATGTGTAGCAATGAAACCATAGGCGGTGTGGAGTGTCACTGGACGCCGCAAACAGGCAGTTTGCCGCTCGTCGCAGACATGTCCTCCAACATCATGTCAGCGCCATTAGACGTGAGTCGGTATGGGCTTATTTATGCCGGCGCCCAGAAAAACATGGGTCCTTCTGGGGTCACACTTGTCCTCGTGCGGCGTGACTTGTTAGGGCACGCTTTGGCTGTCACACCCTCAGCTTTCAATTACCAGATACAAGCTGAGAACGACTCGATGTACAACACGCCACCCACTTATGCCATTTACATCATGGGGCTGGTGTTAAAGCATATTCAAGATCTAGGGGGCTTGTCCGCCATGCAAGTGCACAACCAGGCCAAAGCCGATCTGATGTATGAGTTCTTGGATCACAGCACCATGTTCTATAACCGTGTGGTCCGCGAAGACCGTTCACGAATGAACGTGACTTTCTTTTTAAAAGATGAATCACTGAACGCCACATTTTTGCAAGGAGCAGAAAAAGAAGGCATGGTTCAGTTGCGCGGGCATCGCTCGGCAGGAGGCATGCGCGCCTCGATGTACAACGCCATGCCGCTACAAGGCGTGCACCGTTTGCGAGACTACATGTACAGGTTTGAAAAAGAACACGCTTGAAGCCGTCTCAGTATGTATTCATGATGACGTTATGCCTATAGCGTGCAGTGCCACTTTGACAATATGGACTGCGTCAACCCTAAAGAAGCTGCGCAATTCCTGTCGTGTATCGCTTCGCCCGAATCCATCCGTGCCTAAAGTCAGGTATTTGCGTCCTGCGGGTACATAAGCACGAATGCTCTCAGGCAGCGCGCGCACATAGTCAGTCGCGGCAATGATGGGGCCTTTGCTGCTTTCAAGTTGTCGTTGCACAAAAGGCGCCGTCGTGCCCAGACCATCAATAGCTTTGAGTTCACACGCAAGACCATCGCGTGATAATTCGCTCCAGCTGGTCACGCTGAATACATCTGCGGCGACACCTTGTTCGGCCAACAAGGCTGCGGCTTTGATAACTTCACCCAATATCGCGCCTGAACCCATCAGCGTCACACGTTGTGCTCCTGCCGCTAGATGACTAGGCGCTGCTGACAGGCGGTAACAACCTTTGAGTAAATCTTCATTCACGCCTTCAGGCAAATCGGGTTGCGCGTAGTTTTCATTCATCAGGGTAACGTAATAAAACACGTCTTGTTGCTCGACCAACATTTCACGCATACCGCGGTCAATAATGACGGCCATTTCTCCTGCAAACGCAGGGTCGTAGGCTTTGCAATTGGGTATGGTGGCCGCGACCAAGTGGCTGCTGCCATCTTGGTGCTGCAGTCCTTCACCGCCCAGCGTGGTTCTGCCAGAAGTGGCGCCTAATAAAAACCCACGCGCCCGCTGATCAGCTGCGGCCCAAATGGCGTCGCCCACACGTTGAAAACCGAACATTGAGTAATAAATATAAAAAGGCAACATGGCCAAGCCGTGCACGCTGTAGCTGGTGGCAGCGGCTGTCCAGCTGGCTATCGCACCAGCTTCGCTGATACCTTCTTCCAAGATCTGGCCATCCATGGCCTCGCGGTAACTGAGCACGGATCCTATGTCTTCCGGTTCATATTGCTGGCCAACGCTGGAATATATACCGACTTGTTTGAACAGATTGGCCATGCCAAAGGTGCGTGCTTCATCGGCGACGATAGGGACAACGCGCGGCCCGAGTTGCGGGTCTTTCATCAACTGCCCAAGAATACGCACAAACGCCATGGTGGTGGACATTTCTTTGTTGTCAGCATGCACGGCAAAACTTGCGTAGCTGGACAATGGTGGTACCCGCACCACTTCACAAACGGTTTCACGCTTGGGCAGGAAGCCACCCAGTGCAGATCGTCTGGCGTGCAGGTATTGCATCTCGGGCGCATCCGCTACTGGTTTAAAAAACTCCAGGTTCGTGGCCTGCTCATCCGACAAAGGCAGATTAAAGCGATTGCGAAAGGCCAGCAGGGCAGATTCGTCAAGTTTTTTCTGACTGTGGGTGGTCATCTTTCCCTGACCAGCCTGTCCCATGCCATAGCCTTTTTTGGTGTGTGCCAATATGACAGTGGGTTGACCAGTATGTGTAGCAGCTGCTGCATAGGCAGCGTGGATTTTCACCAGATCGTGGCCGCCACGTTTGAGCCGGTCAATTTGCTCGTCGGTCAGGCCTTGCGCGAGTTGCGCGAGCTCAGGGTTTTGTCCGAAGAATGTCTCTCGGTTAAAGCGCCCGTCTTTGGCCGCAAAGGTTTGCATTTGCCCATCCACGGTGCTGGCAAAAGCTTTGACCAGCGCCCCGTGTGTGTCGCGTGCAAACAATCCATCCCAGTCGCTGCCCCAAATGAGTTTGATGACGTTCCAACCCGCACCACGAAACAATTTTTCCAGCTCGTCAATGATGCGACCGTTGCCGCGTACCGGACCATCCAGTCTTTGCAAATTGCAGTTGACCACCCAGACCAAATTGTCCAAGCGTTCGCGCGAGGCCAGCGTGAGGGCGCTCATGCTTTCTGGCTCATCCATTTCCCCGTCGCCGAAGACACCCCAGACTTTACGGTTTTGGCAATTGAGCAAACCCCTGTGTGTCAAATAACGCATGAAACGCGAATGGTAAATGGAGCTGATCGGACCAATGCCCATGGATCCGGTCGGAAACTGCCAAAAGTCTGGCATCAACCAAGGATGCGGGTAACTGGATAATCCTCGTGCGCCTTCGCGCGGGGCTTTGAGTTCTTGGCGGTAATGCGATAAATCAGCTTCGCTTAAACGGCCTTCAAGAAAGGCGCGTGCGTAAACGCCAGGTGCACTGTGCGGCTGGAAAAAAACCAAATCGCCGAGATGTTGTTGGTCGCGCGCGTGAAAAAAATGGTTGTAGCCGACCTCGAATAAATCAGCCGCACTGGCATAACTCGCGATGTGACCACCTAGCTCGCCGTAAGCGCCATTTGCTTTAGCCACCATGGCCAGCGCGTTCCAGCGCATCAGCGAGGCCAATTTTTCTTCGATAGCCAAATCGCCAGGGTAAGGTTGCTGCGCTTGCACTGCAATCGTGTTGACATATGGGGTGACAAGTTCAGGCGACCATCCGATCTGACTTTGGTGAGCCAACGCAACCATCTGGTCCAACAGATATCGCGCGCGTTCAGCGCCATAAGCAGTGACAACGCCCTGGAAGGCTTCGCGCCATTCTGCGGTTTCTATCGGGTCGATGTCAGTGGTTTTTTGAAGCATATATCCATCTATTCACGTGTTTTCATTGCAATTTAATATAAAGAATACAGAGTGAAATAGGCTATCGAAAAAGCATGAAGTTAGGAGGTTAAATAGCATAAAATACTTAAAATTAATATTATTAAGGTGATTTATGCTTTTGGATGCGGTAGATTACAAAATATTAGCCCAATTGCAGGAGGATTCTTCCTTGACCAATGTTGAACTTGCCAAGCGCGTCCATTTGTCGCCGTCCCCTTGTTTGCAAAGGGTCAAGGCGCTGGAGGCAGCTGGCGTGATTCAACGTTACGTGGCGCTGACTCAACCGCAAGCCTTGGGGTTAGGGTTGAACGTATTCATATCTATCAGTTTGAAAGAACAATCTAAGTCAGGATTGGCGGAATTCGAGCAGCGCATCGCCGAGCACGACGAGGTGATGGAGTGTTATTTGATGACCGGTGACTCAGACTACCTCATACGCGTTGCGATTGCTGATATGGCGGCGCTGGAGAAATTTATTTTGGAGCAACTCACCCCCATACCAGGGGTTGAAAAAATACGCAGCAGTTTTGCTTTGAAGCAGGTCCGTTATAAAACAGCATTGCCCCTCAGAAAAAATAACTGAAATGGGCAGTGCATGCGTCGCGTGATTTATTTCTTTTCTGCTTTGCCAATAGCTTTTTTCAAGTCCTGATATTCCTCACACTGCACCCCACAAATTTTTTCTAATGAAACCAGTAGGTCTTTGGCTTTGGCGACCTCTTTGTTTTGAATATAGGCCACACCCAAGTATTCATGTGCGCCACGGTGCAAGGGATCAATACGCAAAGCTTCTTTGTAATTAAAAATCGCTTCAGGGTAGCGTTTGGCATTACGCAGGCTGTACCCAAGTAAATTAAACCCGTCTGCATCGTTAGGGTTTGCTTTGACAAATTTTTCCAGTGTAGAAATAGCCGAGGACCATTCCTTTTTTTGAATCTGTGATTTGGCAGCGGCCAAATCTGAACCAGGCTCTGAGGGGCCAGAAATGTCGGCCGCTTGAAGCGGGCCACACTGAAAGCAGATCAATATGCAAAAGAGAAAATATTTGTTCATGGTTGATGAAATTCAAAATGGTTGAAATTCATATTATGCGGATAATCTTGGGAACGGCCACATGCCCTGGCGCCGTGAAGGATAATTAGAAGATCGATAAAGAATGTTGAAAAGGAGAACCGCCTCATGAAACTCACACCCGAACAGCACGCAAAATTTGACCGAGAAGGCTATTTATTTTTTCCTGGTTTGTTCACACCGGAGGAAACCACTACCTTGGTGGATGAAGTGCCGAATTTATACAGCCGTCGTGAAGCTTTCAACGTACGCGAAAAAGGCAAAGACGCTGTACGCACCAATTTCGCGGCCCATATGTATTCAGAACCCTTTGCCAAATTGGCTCGCCATCCGCGCATGATCGAACCGGTCGAGGATTTGCTTGGCGAAAAGCTTTACATGCATCAATTTAAGATCAATGGCAAGATGGCCTTTGAGGGTGATGTCTGGCAATGGCACCAAGATTACGGCACGTGGTTGAACGACGACATGATGCCCACCGAGCGTGCCATGAACGTGGCTATTTTTCTGGACGACGTCAATGAATTCAACGGTCCGCTGATGTTCATTCCAGGTAGTCACAAAAAGGGCGTGATTGATGCCAAGCATGACTTGACCACCACCAGCTATCCGCTATGGACCGTAGATAACGACTTGATTACTCAACTGGTAGACCGTGCCGGCGGTAAGCAGGGCGGCATCGTCAGTCCAACCGGGCCGGCAGGCTCCATGATTTTGTTCCACAGTTGCTTGGTGCATGCATCGGCCAGCAACCTCTCCCCTTGGAACCGCGTCAGTGTTTACCTCAGCCTTTGTGCGGTATCCAACCATATTCGTCGTCACAAGCGTCCCGAGTTCATTGCGCACCGTGATTTCACCCCGATCGAATGTTTGCCGGACGATTGCCTGACCAAGTCTTACCCAGTTGATTTACCTTGGGCCAAGGGCCTGCCCGCCAGTGCGCTTGTAACAACAGATGTACCCTTAGATCAGACAAAAAACGCGGCATGAGTCTTTACCAACAATTGCAGCAGCGTGCTGCTCAAAACAATCCCATACGTGTGGTGTTGATCGGTGCCGGCAAGTTCGGCGCCATGTATTTGGCACAAGTACCCCGTACCCCAGGTGTCCACCTGATGGGTATTGCAGATTTATCTATCGATAACGCGCGGACCAATCTGGCGCGTGTTGGCTGGCCTGTGCATCAATCGTCGGCCAAAAGCCTTGACGACGCACTCAAGCATGGCCTGACTTGGTTGACCCAAGATTGGCAGGCGTTGGTTTCGCACCCGTTGGTAGATGTGGTGGTTGAATGCACCGGAAACCCTATCGCTGCTGTGGAGCATTGTCTGGCTGCGTTTGCGCACGGCAAACATGTGGTGAATGTCACCGTCGAGGCAGATGCATTTTGCGGCCCTCTGCTGGCGCGCAGGGCTGCTGAAGCAGGCTTGGTTTATTCACTCGCTTTTGGGGATCAGCCCGCTCTCATTTGCGATCTCGTGGATTGGGCGCGCACTTGTGGCTTCCCGGTCACTGCGGCGGGCCGTGGCCACAAATGGCTGCCGCATTTCAGTGAATCCACACCCGACACAGTCTGGGGCAATTACGGTTTGACACCTGAACAAGCCGCACGAGGCGGTTTAAATCCCAAGATGTTCAATAGTTTTTTGGATGGTTCCAAACCTTCCATTGAATGCACGGCAGTGGCCAATGCCACTGGCCTGCATGTACCGTCTAACGGATTGTTGTATCCACCAGCCAGTGTGGAGGACATTCCTTTTGTGACCCGGCCGCAAAGCGAAGGTGGCGTGCTGGAACGCAAAGGCATGGTAGAGGTGATTTCTTCGCTGGAGGCAGATGGGCGTGTGATTCCTTATGACATTCGAATGGGTGTCTGGGTCACGGTAGAGGCCGAAACTGATTACATCAAACACTGTTTCGAGGAGTACAACGCGCATACCGATCCCTCGGGCCGCTATTTCACTTTGTACAAACGCTGGCACTTGATTGGCTTGGAAGTGGGCATGTCGGTGGCCAGTGTGGCATTGCGCGGCGAAGCAACAGGTGTGGCACAAGGCTGGCATGCTGATGTTGTGGCTACAGCAAAACGTGACTTAAACGCAGGTGAAATCTTAGATGGCGAGGGTGGTTACACGGTATGGGGAAAATTATTGCCTGCACAAACCTCTGCTCGCATAGGCGGTTTGCCGCTTGGACTGGCTCACCAAGTCAAATTGGTACGTGATGTCAAAAAAGGGCAGTCCCTGTGCTGGGATGATGTTGACATGGACATATCTTTGCCAGCTTTTAAATTGCGTAGGGAGATGGAAACTTTGTTCAAGCATTAACCTCTGGAGTTTCAGCGTTTACTCAATTCGCTTCGCAGCACTGTCATCAACAACATCCATTCACCACCGTTTTGCACTGTGAAGGTAAAGCGCTCCCTCATGCCATTGTTCATTTCAATCTCATGCCAATGTGGAAAGATGGATACCCCTCCCTTGCGAACAGCTGTGTCGGTGAATGAAATTTCTATATGAATGAAAGAAATTTCTTCATTACTGTCAAATGATTTGAAATACAGGCCGTCCGACAGCAAATACAACACACCCGTCGGTAAAGAAAAGCGACTGCTGGTGTTTGCCGGCCCATAGGCAATGATTGTTTTGTTGATTAACTCAACTGGTATGGTCTGCTGAATAATTTGGCGTGTGTCATGGGACTTGTACAGAGCAAAAGCAAGTCCAATTCCCAAAATGCTAAGTGCGTAGATATTGTTCAGCGTCACAACAAATACGGCTATTGCCACCCATAAAAAGGGAGTTAACAAATCCATCCGCATCTGCCATGGTCCACGAGAAATCAGCAGTGAACTGTTGTCTAAAGTGTTGGCCAACACCAAGGGCGAAATACTGGGTTTTTGGCTTTGTACATGGGGCAAATGTGACCCGCAGTTTTGGCAAAAAACGTTTTCGCTAGGGTTGATGAAATAACAGCTGGTGCAGATCATGTATGACTTTCAATATGCATCAGGTTCAATGGGTTTTTTCTTTGGCTTGACTGCCTGCTGCTGGACTTTCATGGGCTGCAGCAGGATGATTTGAATCGGCGCTATCGTGTCCCTCTTTGGCTGGCGTTTTGTCATGTTCGGTATCTGACTGTTCTTGAGCTGTTTTGCTGGGAGAGGCTGATTCATGGCTGAGAAAGTTATATATGGCCAATGAACTCAACACCACGGTCAATCCGCACATCAAACCTATGATGAAAATGATGAAACCACCACTGCCTTCAGTACTGTCGCCAGCATTGGAGGATGCAGATTTTTTTGTTTGAGCAGCTGACTCATCTATCTTTTTTGATATGGCTTGTAATCTGGTTTTTAAATCATTAACCATTTGAGCCATTGGGGCCAAACTTTTTTCTAAGTTCTCTGTCACAGTGGCATTCGATGCCAGCATGGACTCAATTTTGCTGATAGTTTGAATCGTGACTGCTTCTATATTGGAGGAGTTTTGTGCAATGTTTTGACTGAAAAACTTTTGCAATTCAATTTTTTGTTTTTCCAGCAAAAGTTTGAATTCATCTGGCATTTTGACTTCAACATGCGCAGCTGGTTCCTTGGCATGTTGATTTAACAAATCCAATTTGGAATCGATTTTCGATTGTTGTTCAATGACCTCTTTTAGCAATGGCTCAACGGGATTGGGTTGTGATTGCAGGTAAGCTTGTTGTTGCGCTGATAAGGAAATGAAGTCAAGCAGGTGCGAGTGCTTTTCAAGCAAACTTTTGATAGTGTCTTGATCCGCTTCCCATTGAGCCACCCATTTGGTTGTTGCATCATGTTGGCTTGTTGATTGCGAATCTTCAGTCTTGATAACCGGTGTAACCAATTGATCAATGCGCTTGTCTGAAACAGGTAACTGTTGTGGAGGTAAATTTAAATCAATATTTAATATGGTGTTGTGTTCAGCTGATGGCTTAGGAAGTTCAATGGTAAATACCAATTCATCCACAGCGTTGCTTGACTTGATTTCGCTTACAACTTCGCTTTCATTCAACGCACTCTGTTGAACTGAAGTTGGCGTTGCTTCAACCGTTGGAATGGCCGGCTCCGCTGCAATTGGTGGCTCGTCGCGCTTAAACGGCGCGCCACACTTGCCACAAAACTTGGCAGTGATAGAGATGGGTTTTCCGCAAGCTAAGCAATCCATTTTGATACCTGTGTTTTTCATTCAGATGAATAAATTCGGCACGGAGAGTATTTACCTGAGCCAGCCTGGTGTTCTTCGCAATCCCTGATCACAATTTGTTCAGCCTCTTGCTGTCCTTTGTCTGTGTAAGCATCTGCACAATAGGCCGATTCGCCGTCGAAACTGTAGACAAAGGCTTTGTATGGCTTATCCGGAAAGGTTTTTCGATTGAATCTTTCAAACAATTTTTTGCATTTTCCGTACAACGGCGGTCTGTACAAATTAGCTAAGGGTTGGAAACGGCCCGGCTTTTCTTCCATTGCCATGTCTTGATTGACTTGATTTTTCTCATCTGTATCAGTTTTTAATTGATCTTCTTTAGACGAGTGATCACTGGACTGATCTCCATGTGCTGTTTTTTCATGGTCACTGCCCTGGTCTGAAGTGATCAACTCTCCATGAGTCACTGATGATTTAACCAGTGTCTTGGAATAAAAATACATTGGCACATTGATGATGGTCATCAATAAAGTCAATGCGAATAATTTATTCAAATTTGTCATGGATATCAAAAAATTCAATATTGGCGATGGGTTGCACGCAACTCTTGTACCAAGTGGATCGGATGATGATGCCCCGACTTGAGGGAGATTGCTTTTATGAATTGATAATATCGACTGAAATCTTGTAATAAAAAAAGATTTACTATTCAAATAATTGAATACCTTAAAATTTATTCTTGATTAATTTGGGTTAAAATTTATTCTTTTTTACAAATGCTATACCCAACTCAAGGATATGTATGACAGATCAGCTTTCTGAAAATAATATATTGTTTGTGGGAGAAGGTGTTACTTTTAACGGTTCTATTTACGCGCCTGGACTGGCCAGTATCCACGGTTCCATCACAGGGGAAATCAAAGTTCATGATCTGCAAATAGGCCTCAATGGCAATGTAGCAGGCTTTATAGAAGCAAAGACCATAGATGTACATGGCGTTTTATCAGAGAAAATCATATGCCATGAACATATTCTTATTCACACGCATGGCAACGTTAATGGGCAACTCAATTATGCGGATATTGAAATTGAAAAGGGCGGACAATTTCAAGGCAACATGACTCAACATCCGCCTGTCATCCCCGTTAGCAGCGATGAAGCTATCAATCACAATAGCTGATAATATTACTTAAAAAAACAAATTAAAGTATTCTTTTTTGAATCAATTTAAAATAAATCAAAATTTTTTGGTTTTTTTCAAAGACTTTTGTCATCCTCCATGCAGTTTCATTCGTTAACAACCATACGATTGTTAACGGAAACTCGTATGAATAAGTCAACTCAAGTACAAACAGATCGGCTCACTGCCGAAATTGACTACCGATATCAGTATGTTCCCTCTGAACACACACCTATCAGAAATACATTCGAAAGAATCCGAACACAACTGGCGCAAGAAGCAGAACAAAAAAGCCGGCCTGTTTCCCGTCTTTATTCCGGTTTCAGGGCCGTTAAAGCCTGATTTTTTTAGCGACATGGCGACTATGATGCGTCATGGCTCTTAAATCGACAGTTTTCAAAGCTCAGTTACAAATTGCTGATATTGATAATGCATATTACGCGGATCACTCCCTCACATTAGCCAGGCATCCCAGCGAAACTGACGAACGTATGATGGTACGGTTGGTTGCACTCTCACTGAATGCTTTCCAACTGCAAAATATTTGTAACGGCGATGGCGTTTTGGCCTTTGGCGCAGGCTTGTCTGATCCGGATGACCCTGATGTTTCACTTACCGATTTCACTGGTCGAAAAAAACTTTGGATTGAAGTCGGACAACCTGACGATAAAACCTTGCAACGTGCTGGCAGCAAGTCTGATCAAGTATTGGTTTATGCCTTTTCATCATCTGCTGACATTTGGTGGAAGAGCATAGAAAATAAATTACAACGTCAGAAAAAATTGGCTGTCTTTCGAATTCCGCATGAAGCATCCCAAGGCATGGCCGCCATGGCTGAGCGCAGCATGCAATTGCAGGCAACTATTCAAGAGGGCGGATTGACTCTCAGCAGTAATTTGGGAAGCGTTAGTTTTGAAACCATCCAGTGGCTTTGATTATTTAGACGCAATCACTAAAGGGTAAATAGATGACGACAATGATGAAATTCATAAGCCATGGTTCTGGTGGTTCACCTGATGTGATGCACCTGGGTGAAACACCTGTACCTCATCCTTCTGCCGGAGAGGTACTGATCAAGGTGGCTTACGCTGGCGTTAATCGACCTGATTGTTTGCAACGAAGCGGACGCTATCCACCACCTGCTGACGCATCGCCTATTTTGGGCTTAGAAGCTTCTGGACATATCGTCGGCATGGGCGAGGGTGTGACCCAATGGCAAATAGGTGATGCAGTTTGCGGTTTGGCGAATGGCGGCGCTTACGCTGAGTACGTGTCAATTCCTCAAGGACAGGTTTTGCCAGTTCCCAAGGGACTCAGCCTGTTGCAGGCAGCTGCATTACCGGAAAACTATTTCACTGTATGGACCAATGTATTTCAACGGGGTCGTTTGCAAAGCGGTGAAACTTTTCTGGTACATGGCGGTTCTTCAGGCATCGGCTTGACCTCCATACAACTGGCAAAAGCATTTGGGGCAAAAGTATTTTGCACTGTTGGAAATGATCACAAGGTAAGTGCTTGTTTAAATGCGGGTGCGGATGTGGCGATCAATTACCAAACACAAGACTTTGTTGAAGAATCTTTGAAAGCAAGCGATCAGAATGGCGTTAACATGATTCTTGATATGGTC
>Ga0114958_10002558_pt1 | contig 13500 bp, 14 predicted proteins | sample C_130208_EF_Meta_FD_89577 | JGI IMG/M metagenome (GOLD analysis project Ga0114958, IMG submission 89577) | Freshwater microbial communities from Lake Croche, Canada to study carbon cycling - C_130208_EF_MetaG | ecosystem: Environmental > Aquatic > Freshwater > Lake | place: Lake Croche, Canada... | reverse complement strand
GATAATGTTGCGTGGATATACAATCAAGATATTCTTTCTATCTTCCAACCTAAGGCAGATATTATTGAATACTATACCAATACTGTGAAAGAGGTTGAAGAAGATAGGCTTCAGGAAGAAATGACTTCATTGAATGACATTACAGGAGAGTTTAATGAACTGTCCGAGTTTGAAATGGAAGAACAAGAAATGATGGAAGATTATGATGAGTTCCGTAGTGAAAGTAAGGATACTAAGAAGCGGTTACTACACTAATCTGAAAACGGAACACCGCTACTTTAACACTTGTCAAGCCCTTTGTCAAGGCTTATTTAAGGCAAAGATGAAGCAGTAGTGGTGCTTTTTGTAAAATTTATGTTATAATGGATAATTATTATTAATTGAGGTTGTTATGGTGAATGTATGTTTTGTAGTACCAAGTAGCGCAGCTAAAGCTTACCAAGACTTAGCTAACACTTACTCAGCAATAGAAATGCCAACATGGGCAGCACTACTCGCTCAGGCCGTTCGTGCAAAGGGGCACGATCCAGTCATTCTGGACTTTGATGCCGTGCCTATGTCGGATGAACTAGCTGCCGAAGAAATTGCAAAGACTAAACCAAAACTAGTCGTATTTGTCCTTTATGGGCAGAATCCAAACTCTGGTACTACCATGATGATTGGTGCCAGCACTCTTGCTAAGCAACTCCGCCTTAGCCATCCTAATCTAAAGATTGCCTTTATTGGTTCTCATCCTTCTTCTTTACCGCATGAAGTCATTCAATATTCTTATGTTGATTTTGCTTTCATTAATGAAGGTGTTTATGCACTAATAGATTTGCTGCAAACAAACCTTGAAGATGAACTAGACAAAGTTCCAGGCATTTGGTATAAGAAAGGTGGCCTACCAAGACCATCCGCACCAGGTCGTATTGTAAAAACAGCCGATATGGATACGATGATGCCTGGTTATGCATGGGACTTATTACCTAAAGATAATTATTTACTGGACAAGTATCGTGCTCACTTTTGGCACTCCAATTTTTCACATGATAACCGAACACCATTTGCAGCGGTATACACATCACTAGGTTGCTCATTCAGTTGTAACTTTTGTATGATTAATGTGGTCAATCGCACTTCACATGATGAAGATACAGTTTCATCTGACAGTAAAGGTATGAGATTTTGGTCTCCCGAATTAATGTTAAAACAATTTGAATATCTTTGGGAAAGCGGTGTAAGAACTATCCGCATTACAGATGAAATGTTCTTTCTGAATAGAAAATATTATCAACCTATTCTACAAGGTCTCATTGACCGTGGCATGAAATTTAACTTTTGGGCTTATGCTCGTATTGATTCTGTTCGCAAAGACCAATTACAACTATTCAAAGAAGCAGGTGTCAATTGGTTATGCCTTGGTATTGAAGCTGGAAATCAAAATGTTCGCTTAGAGATTGATAAAGGTAAATTTGAAGATGTTGATATTCGCCAAGTAGTTGCTGATGTTAAAGCTGCTGATATCAACATTCTTGGAAACTATATGTTTGGATTTCCTGATGATACATACGAAACAATGCAAGAAACATTTGACCTTGCAAAAGAATTAAATTGTGAACACGCTAATTTCTATGCCGCTATGGCATTACCTGGCAGTCCATTACATCTGTTTGCTCGTAAAGAAGGATGGGATATGCCACAAAAATTTGAAGAATATGCCTTTCTATCATACGATTGTAAACCACTTAGAACTAAAACATTAACTGGCGCTGAAGTGTTAAAGTTTCGTGATGATAAGTGGCATGAATACTTTTCTAATCCAACTTATTTGAATTTGGTGGAGTCTAAGTTTGGTTCACAATCACGATTAAATTTAGAAGATATGGCAAAAATTAAACTGAAAAGAAAATTACTTGGAGATTAGTATGGCGAATTTAACTGAAATTGCAAAGGGCTATCGTAGCCAGCTCTTTGAGAAGTTTGTAGAAACAGCACAAGGGCATCCTGGCTCAACCTTTTCAATGTTGGATATTGTAACCACATTATATCATGGTGGTTTTGTCCGTTTTGATGAAGAAAAAAAACAATTCATTGATAAAGTAATTATTAGTAAAGGCCATGCAACTGTTGCTCTTTATCCTATTCTTACTAAGTTTGGTGTAATTGACCAAAAAGATTGGGACAATTGGGGTAAATCTGAATCGGTCTTGCGAATATTTGGTAACACAACAATTCCAGGAATTGATGCCACTTCAGGTTCTTTGGGACATGGCATTGGTGTTGGTGCTGGCATGGCATTATCATATAAACGAAGTGGTATTTCTAAAAAAGTATTTGTTGTAATTAGTGAAGGCGAACTGTATGAAGGCTCAACATGGGAAGGTTTGTTGTTTGCTGCACATAACAAGCTAGACAACCTTACTATTTTTATTGATATCAACTCACTAATTATTCTTGGCGGTACTGATGACTGCCTTGCATTAAACTCAATTAAAGATAAACTTAGCGGATGGGGCTTCGTTACTGCTGAAGTTGATGGCCACAACTGTGAACAGATTGAAGAACGATTACACGCACTTGAATCTTACTCACATGATAATAAAGATATGCCAAGAATTGTTTTTGCAAAGACAATAAAAGGAAAAGGATTCTCGGTGATGGAAAATAAACCAAATTGGCATTATTGGAATCCATTGACAGATGAACAAATTGAACAATGCCGTAAGGAGATTGCATAATGTTACAACGTGATGGGTTTATTGATGAGATTTATAAAGCTCTTGAAACAGATAAAGATATTTACTTTTTAAGCGCTGACTTTGGAGCGGCTGCTCTAGATGATTTGCGTGTGAGATATAAAGATAATTTTATTCATTGTGGTATCTCCGAACAGAATATGATTGATGTTGCTGTAGGTCTTGCATTAGAAGGTAAGAAAGTGTTTTGTTATGCGATGGCACCATTCATTTCTCTCCGTGCATTAGAACAAATCAAAACGGGACCTGGCATTATGAATTTGCCAATCACATTGATTTCAGTTGGTGTGGGTATTGGTTATGCTGATTCAGGCCCAACACACTATGTAACGGAAGAATTCGCTTGCTTGCGTTCAATTATTGGTGTGAGTATTTACACAGCCGCTGATACATCGACCGCTAGAGAATTAGCAAAAGACTTGCTGGCCAATCCAAAGTTTTCATATGTTCGTTTAGACCGACACGCATTACCAGAGATTGAAGGTGCTCAAGACCATGGATCTTTCCGTTTTATTGGTGAAGTAACAAGAGGTGAACCTCCAATCCAAAAGATTGCTTTGATATCGCATGGTAAAATGGTTCATACTTGCGCTGAAGTTGTTAAACAAAATCCAAGCAGATTCTTTGCAATTGATTTAATTCAATCTAAACCATTTCCAAAAGACTTGATTGAATTATTATCTGCTACTGAAAATATGATTGCTTGTGACGAACAAACGCCAGCAGGATCATTAGGTGCCGCTGTATTTGAAGCGTTTAGTGATGTTAATTTATTTCCTAAGATTATTAATGTTACTCTACCTGAAAAGTATTTCTTTGACAATATTGGGCGTGATGGTATTTACAAAACAAACGGATTAACAGCAGAAAACATTATCAAGCAATCTGAAAGGTTTTAATTAATGGTTATAACAAAGACGCCTTATCGGTTATCCTTGTTCGGTGGTGGTACAGATTATCCTTCTTGGTTTGAAACACATCCAAGTAAAGTAATTGCAGCTGCTATGGCAAATTATTGCTATTTGACAGTAAAGAAACTACCGCCATTCTTTGAATATGGATCCCGTGTCATTTATTCCAAAATAGAAAGTGTGCAAGAATTTTCTGAGATAGAACATCCTTCTGCACGAGCTTGCTTACAATACTTTGATATGCCTGGTGGATTTTCAATTACACATGATGGTGATTTACCAGCAAGGTCGGGTATAGGTTCTAGTTCTTCTTTTACAGTTGGATTATTACACGCACTCCATGCTATTAAAGGTGGAATGATATCAAAAGAAAAGTTAGCACAATTAGCAATTCATGTAGAACAAAATATGATTGGTGAAAGTGTAGGCATTCAAGACCAAATTATGGCATCATATGGTGGTATTCGTGTGATTCAAATGGGACCAGAAAATAAATGGGTTTCAGAACCATTAGTATTGTCAGATGATTATATGAAAGAGTTTGAATCTCATGTGATGCTGGGATTTTCAGGTGTGAGCCGATATGCTGAAACAATGGCAAAGAAAAAAGTAGACCAGATAAAGAGAGGTGATTCATACTATTATCTTAATGATATTAATGACTTGACATATCAAGCTCTTGATGCTTTTACTGATAAGAAAGATATGTCTGAGATTGGTAAACTACTGCAACAAGGATGGACATTAAAACGCCAGCTAGCTGAAGGTATAACTGAAATGTGGATTGATGATATCTATAATGAAGCAATTCGTGCTGGCGCTTTAGGCGGCAAATTGATGGGTGCTGGCGGTGGTGGGTTCTTTTTCTTTCTTGTACCACCAGAAAAACAGGAACAGTTTAAAGAAGATATGCAATCAATTAAAGTATGGGTGCCATTTAAGTTTGATACTCAAGGCAGCCAAATAGTTCTTTATTCGTGAGATAATATGAAATATCCATTAATGCGTAACAATATTACAAGAGAAGATTTAGATGCTCTTATTGAACACCTAAAACAAGATGATCCAATTTTAACTAATGGTCCAAATTGTCGAGCCTTTGAAGAAGAATGGTCTAAGTGGTTGGGTGTAAAATATTCTGTGTTTGTAAACTCAGGCGCTTCAGCTAATCTATTATCAATGACGATGTTAAAGATAAAACATCCAGAAGGTGGTGAAGTTATTGTTCCGCCATTAACTTGGATATCGGACATATCTTCAATCATACAATGTGGGTTTACTCCTGTGTTTGTTGATGTTGATCCAAAAACATTAGGTATGAGTGCCAGAGGCATCACTAGTGCTATCACAAATAAAACTAAAGCGGTATTTTTAAGTCACATTCAAGGATTTAATGCTCTTACTGATAATCTTTTATCTGAATTAATCAGAAATGGCATTCCATTAATTGAAGATGTTTGTGAATCGCATGGTGCAACACATAATGGTAAAAAGTTAGGTAGCATAGGTTGGATGTCTAACTTCTCATTCTACTATGCTCATCATATGACAACGATTGAAGGTGGTATGGTTTGCACCAATGATTCAACAGTATATGAAACGGTTCGTATGTTGCGTTCTCATGGTATGGTCAGAGAGCTTTCAGATGAAAAATTAAAATTGGATTATAAGCTTAAAAATCCAGAATTAAATCCTGAATTCATCTTTGCTTACCCAGCATATAATATGAGAAATACGGAACTAGGCGGCATACTTGGCAGGAAACAGTTGACATCTTTGAATCAAAATGTTATACTCCGTAATGACAACCACCATAGATTCTTGTCCCAATTAGATTCCACAAAATATAAAACAGATTTTAATTTGAAAGGGGCAAGCAATTATGCCTTTAATTTAATATTAAAAGAAGCTGATGATGAGTTAGTAGAAAAATTAATGAAAACAATGCGGCAAGAAGGCATTGAATTTCGGCGTGGTAGTGCTGGTGGTGGAAATCAACTCAGGCAACCTTATCTAAAAGGTATTATTCCTGATGGTCATTATAAAAATTATCCAAATACCGAACACATCCATTTTTATGGTTTTTATCTTGGTAATTTCCCATCAATGACATTTGATGAGATTGATGAAATTACAAGTATACTGAATAAGGTTTAACATGGCAAATATATTAGTTACAGGCGGCGCAGGTTATCTTGGTTCAACCATGGTGCCCGAGCTATTAGCTAAAGGACACAATGTTACTGTATTGGACAACTTCATGTATGGTGAGCCTTCATTGAATCATGTTTGTTATCATCCAAACTTTAATGTTTATAAAGGTGATATTCGCATTAAGTCTGATATTGCACCTCTATTAAATCAAGCTGATGTTATTATTCCACTAGGTGCATTAGTCGGTGCACCTATCTGTAAACAAGACCCTATTGGTGCAACCACAACGAATGTCGATGCGATTAAAATGATGTTGAATATGCTTGATAGAGACCAGCTAGTTATTATGCCAACAACCAATAGTGCATATGGCTCAGGTGATGATAATAATTTCTGTACCGAAGAATCACCATTAAATCCAATCTCAAAGTATGCGATTGATAAAGTAGAGGTTGAAAATGCATTGGTCGAACATGGCAACTTTATTAGTTATCGTTTAGCAACAGTATTTGGTATGTCACCTCGTATGCGTATTGATTTGTTGGTTAATGATTTCGTATATCGTGCAGTTAAAGATGGGTTCGTTATTCTATTTGAGAGCCATTTCAAACGCAATTATATTCATGTGCGTGATATTGCAAAGGCGTTTGTTCATGCTATTGACCATAGAATCACAATGAAAGGTAATATCTATAATGTTGGTTTGTCTGAAGCCAATGTATCTAAGTGGGAACTCTGTGAACATATTCAGAAATTTATTCCTACATTTACATTCATTGAATCGCCAATTGGTGAAGATCCTGATAAGAGAAATTATATAGTATCCAATGAAAAGATTGAGAAAACTGGATTCAAAACAGATGTTACATTGGATGCTGGTATTCAAGAATTGATTAAAGGTTTTCGTATGATTAGAAATACGAAATATGGTAATGTTTAATGGAACATATGGAGTTTAACGAAGAAAATTTGAAAAAGGTTTGTGAACTTATTAAACAAAACCTTACACCAGATTTGCTTCCTAAATCTTGGATAACCAGAAACGAAAAGAATCCAACATTTGGCCATTGTCATAACTCCGCAGGATGTTTATATAAGATTTTTGGTCCTAAGGCCGTTAATATGTATCGTGGGTTTGATGGAAAAATTTATCATTGGTGGGTGCAAGATAAACAAGGCACCATTATTGATTTGACATCTGAACAGTATACAAGTATTGGTAAAAATCCACCATATGATAAAGCAGAAAAGGCTGGTCTTTTGGGATTTGAATATAAGAAAAGAGTTTTGAAGTTGTATGACCGTGTAACAACGGAACTAAGCGGTAATAAATTGGGATTATTAAACCATTATGAGTAAAAAACAAAAACATTATGTGAACAACACCGACTTTTTGACGGCACTCATAGACTATAAAGAAAGATGTGCTAAAGCAAAGAAAGAAAAAAAAGAAGATCCAGCTATACCAAATTATGTTGGCGAATGTTTTCTTAAAATTGCAGAACATTTATCACGCAAACCTAACTTTGTATCATATTCTTTTCGTGATGAAATGATTGCTGATGGTATTGAGAATTGTATTCAATACTTTCGCAACTTTGACGAAACAAAATCAAAAAACCCATTCGCTTATTTTACACAGATTATTTACTTTGCTTTTCTCCGTAGAATTCAAAAAGAAAAGAAACAGTTATATGTTAAATATAAAGCTACACAACAATTTGGTATGTTGGATGAAGGCGAAATGTATGAAGATGAAAATGGCCATATGAAACAGTTTGAACTGTATGATAATATTGCTGAGTTTATTGATACATTTGAACAAGCTAAAGAGAATAAAAAGAAAGTTAAGACGAAAGGACTAGAAAAGTTTCTTGAGGCCGAAGAAATCATAGAGATTCCTAAAGACCTATGAAGATTGCTCTTATAAATGACACTCATGCTGGCGCCAGAGGTGATGATCCACGATTTAATGAATACTTCTTTAAGTTTTGGGAAGGAACATTTTTTCCTTATCTAAAAGAAAATAATATTAATCACATCTGCCATCTTGGTGATGTGGTTGACCGAAGAAAGTTTATCAATTTTATAACACTCAATTCTTGGCGTAAACGATTCTTTGATAGAATTGAAGCTGAAGGTATTACAATGGACATAATTGTTGGTAACCATGATGTTACATACAAGAATACCAATGAGATTAATGCCATGCATGAATTGTTTGACCGATACACCAATATTAATGTAATGATTGAACCAAAAGATATGGTGTATGATGGATTGCCTGTAGCTATGGTACCATGGATTAACTCTAGCAATTATGAACAAACATTAGAATTCTTAAAGAGCACCAAAACACAAATTGTTTTTGGCCATTTTGAGATTGCTGGCTTTGAAATGGATAGAGGTAACATATGTCATGTTGGTATGGATAAAAAAGTATTTGATAGGTTTGATATGGTGTTATCTGGCCACTTTCACCACAAATCTACTGATGGTGTGATATACTACCTTGGTAATCAATACGAAATAACATGGGCCGACTATAATGACCAACGAGGGTTTCATGTATTTGATACTGAAACAAGAGAATTAACTTTTGTTCCTAATCCAAATAGAATGTTTCATAAAATAAATTATGATGATACCATAACGGACTTTGAATTTTGGAAAGCATATGATTATACATCGCTGAAAGATTGTTATGTTAAAGTTGTTGTATTAAACAAACAGAATCCTTATCTGTTTGATAATGTTATTGACAACTTATATAAAGCAGGAGTTGGTGATATATCCATTGTTGAGGACTTCACAGAAACTATTATTGAAAATGACCAAGAGCTAATTGACCAAGCTGAGGACACTATGACTATCTTGAGCAAGTATATTGATAATTTAACATTAACTGTTGAAAATGATAAACTAAAAATTTTAATGAGAGAGCTTTATGTTGAAGCTCTCACTACTGAAACCGAATGATAATATTTCGTAAAATAAAATGGAAAAATCTATTAAGTACCGGCAACCATTTTACAGAATTACAATTTGATAAGTCGCCTAGCACTTTAATTATTGGTAGTAATGGTGCAGGTAAATCTACAATGCTTGATGCGTTGTGTTTTGTCCTATTCGGCAAGCCGTTTCGTGCCGTGAATAAACCATTGCTGTTGAACTCAATCAATAATAAAGATTGTGTGGTTGAAGTTGAGTTTGATACTGGTAATAAACACTATAAAATTGTTCGTGGTATTAAGCCAAACATCTTTGAAATCTGGTGTGATGGTGAAATGATTAATCAAGAAGCTGCTGTTAGAGATTATCAAGAGTACCTTGAGAAGTTTATTATCAAATTAAACTACAAATCATTTACGCAGATTGTTATTCTTGGTTCAGCTTCATTTACACCATTCATGCAGTTATCGGCATCTGACCGCAGAGCAATCATTGAAGATTTATTAGACATTCAAATCTTCTCGGCAATGAATAATCTATTAAAAGATAGAGTTATAAACAATAAAGATTTATCAACAGCAAAAAAATATGATATTGATTTGGCTCAACAGAAATATGACCTACAAGAAAAACATTTATCTGAACTGAAACAAAACAATGAAGAAAAAGTAAAAGAATATGAGATTGAGATTGCGAACAATACAGTTACCATTTCCACCTTGGCGAGCCAGATTGAAGAATACTCAACAGAAGTCCAGCAGCTACAGTTATTGGTTGATGCGAAGGTGGAAACTGAAGCTAAGGTTAAAAAGATTACAAAGCTTGAATCGCAAATTGAAACAAACTTATCCAAATTTCGTAAAGATATCAGTTTCTTTCAACACAATGACGATTGTCCAACTTGTAGGCAAGCCATTGCCATGGAATTTAAGGAGAAAGAGCTTACTACTCTCTCTACCAAAGTTGTTGAGTGTGACCACGGACTTGTAGAATTAGAAAAGAAGTTGTTGGAAGAACAAAATAAATTAAATGCAATCAATGAAACTCAAAAGAAGATTCAGGCATTACAGATTAAAATTGCTACCAATAACACTTCTATTACCGAAACAAACAAATACATTACTCGTTTACAAAAACAGCTAGAAGAAGTAAAGAACAACACCACTTCTACTGAAAAAGAAGAAGAAGAATTAAGCATCATAAATGAAGCATTAACCGACTTAAAGCAGCATTTAAGAAACCTTATAGATGAGAAAACATATTATGAAGTGGCTGCTGGTCTGCTAAAAGATACAGGTATCAAAACGAAGATTATTAAACAATACTTACCAATCATTAATAAGTTGGTAAACAAATATTTAGCATCATTTGATTTCTTTGTGAACTTTAATCTTGATGAATCGTTTAAGGAAACAATTAAGTCTAGGCACCGTGATGATTTTACCTATGCATCATTTAGTGAAGGTGAAAAACAAAAGATAGATTTGGCATTATTATTCAGCTGGCGAGCTGTTGCTAAACTAAAGAATTCAGCCAGCACCAATCTATTAATCCTTGATGAGGTGTTTGATTCATCTTTAGATTCCAATGGTACAGAATATCTAATGACAATTCTTCAGATGCTGGAAGGCACCAATGTATTTGTAATTTCCCATAAAGGTGATATCTTACAGGATAAGTTTAGGTCGGTGATTCGCTTTGAGAAGATTAAAAACTTTAGTAGGATTATGAAATGAACTTTGAGCACTATTTAAGAAACTATAAAGAAGTAATTGATAAAGAAGTAGAAGGATGGTTTTATCCAAAAGATATCATTATCACCTATGGTATATTAAAAGAATTACAAAGACCAAAAGGTGATGTGTGTGAGATTGGTATTGCATATGGTAAAAGTGCAATCGCTATCTCACAATTTATTGGTAATAATAATTTTTATCTATACGACAGCTTTACTGAATCTGATAAACAAAAAGCTGCAGCAAACATAGCAAAGTTTGGTAATGCTAATAATTTAATTTGGCGATTAGAAGATACCACCGAATTAAAATACGATGATGTTGTTTTTCAAAATGAATTAAGATTTCTTCATATTGACGGATGCCACGAACACTCAGCTGTGTTAAGTGATTTGATTTTGTTTAGTAGTAAGATGAGAGATGATGGTATTATTGCAATTGATGATTTTCAAGACCAAGAATATCCTGGTGTGAATAGCGCCGCTTTTCAATTCTCTCTATCAAATGTTAATTATAAAAATTGGAGAATTTTTGCTATTGGTGATAACAAAGCCTATATGTGTCAGAAGAAGTATGCTGAACTTTACCAAAAGGCTTTGATAGATTATATTGAAAAAGCAAAAGAACAATATAATGTTCCATTTAATATGCATATGGGATTAAGAGAATTACTGGATATCAATGTTCTAATGTGTGATTCTAGAACGGCGTGGGATCCACAGGTAATAAAAGAATCGTTATTTGACAAACCAATTATAGGGTAAGTGTATGGATATTAAGAATGTAAAACCTCTAACCGAATTTACCGAAGGAAGTAAAACTTCTCAGGTAGTTTATATGAAAGGCAATAATAACTATATGGTCTTGCTTTTTGAAGCTGAATTAGATTATAATGGAGTAAAATATTTTGATGATGAACAAGACGCTGAAGATTTTGCGGAAGATTGGGTGATGAAAGAATGAGTGAAGATTTTATTATTGATACCGAAACAGGTATAAAATCAGCGGACATAGAACAATCTATTGAACCATTGCCTTTGTTTAATGAGCTTCATCCAATGTTAGCTCAAACTATTCCTAAGTTTGATGTTTCTGGATTGCCTAATAGTGCGATTAACATCTTAATTAAACGCCTAAAAATGACAATGAAGTTGTATAGTGGCATAGGTCTTTCGGCAAATCAATGTGGTGTTCTTCAAAGAATGTTTATTATTGGTTCAGGCGATGATTCATGGGCGTGTATCAATCCAGAAATACTTGAAACATCGGCAGACTTAGTTTATGAAGCTGAAGGTTGCCTCTCTTTTCCTGGTTTATCTGTTAGAATAGCAAGACCTGCATGGATTAATGCACAGTTTTACAATGAAAGAGGCGAGCAAGTGCAGATGAAAATGGAAGGTTTAACGGCAAGATGTTATCAACACGAATTGGATCACATGAATGGTGTTGTATTTACTCAGCGTGTCAAACCTGTGGCTCTCCAAATGGCAAGAAAACACCAACAGAAGTTGATTAAGAAGTTTACTAGATTACACAAACAAATATGATTGATGCAAAAGATGATGTAGAAGAACAATGGAAGATTTGGCAAGAAGATAATCCTACTGAAACATTGGTCGATATTGATGAGGATTACCTTAAAGAAAAAACGATTAATGATTTAAGTTATGTTTCAAAAATGGATGTAAAAGAATATACCTTATATCAAAAGTGGTGTGAAGTAAAAGAAAAGTATCCTACTATTGTTAATCATACATTATTTGGTGAAGAAGTTCAACTAGTTGACCCAACACAACAAAAACTGGTTGATGAAATCAAAGCATCTATTTGGATCCCACAATCAGCTGAAGATTATCAAAATCTACAACCTGTATTAGAATACACAGATGATTCTGGTAAAGATATGCAGATTGGTATTGATGGTAAAGAATTTGAAGTTGAGAAAAAACGAAGCAAAGACTTGCCTGAAAGATGGAACACTATTCGTAATTTTATTTCGACCATGAAGAACAATAGTAACATTGGTCGTAACCTAAACTTCTTGGTTAAAGACCAGGTGACAGGAAAGTATCTAGGTGTTATCTGCATATCATCTGACTTCTTAGACCTCACTCCTCGTGATGAGGTGATTGGATGGCCAAGAGAATTAAAAACTCAAGGCAGTATGATTAATCACACGGCAATTGGTTCTACTATCGTGCCATTCCAACCACTAGGTTACAATTATGTTGGTGGCAAGTTGCTTGCTTTGTTGTGTTTATCTGATGAAGTGCAAAGACTTTGGAAAAAACAATATGGTGATGTATTAGTTGGCGTAACAACAACATCTTTGTATGGTAAGACAAAAGTGGGAGGCTTATCTCAGTATGATAATCTTGACCATTGGCAAAAAATGGGCTTCACATCAGGTTCAGTATCATTTGAACCAAGTAGAGAAGTTCGTGGCAATATCATTAATTGGTTGAAGAAGAATCATACTCGTAAATACTTTGAATGGTATGTTGCGAAGAAACCATCAGGTCAACCATATAAGCGTGACCACAAGAATCGTTCTTTGGGTTTCACTTATAGTAAACTTGGTATTCCTAAAGAGTTGATTAGAACTGACCATGCTCGAGGCATTTATTTTTCACCATTGTATGATAACTCTTATGAGTTTCTCCGTGGTGAAATCAAAGAAGAACAATTAGTTAAATCATTTGATACTAGCTATGAAGCACTAGTAAAGATTTGGAAAGAAAAACACGCTATTGGCAGAATTAAACAATTGATTAAAAAAGATAAAGTTTCATATGATACTCTATTCTATTCAGATTTAATATATTTGGATTGGGAAGAAACCAAGGCAAAGTACCTTGGCCAAGTCGGCAGATAATAATAAAACGCTTGACAAATGCCTATATAAAGTATATACTAGCTTTATAGTAACAAATATGCGGTGTGTGATAGCACGATTTGAGATACCCTCTCGAATTATCTGAGCAAAGCAGACCACCGCTCCATCATTTT
>Ga0114958_10002557_pt1 | contig 13511 bp, 12 predicted proteins | sample C_130208_EF_Meta_FD_89577 | JGI IMG/M metagenome (GOLD analysis project Ga0114958, IMG submission 89577) | Freshwater microbial communities from Lake Croche, Canada to study carbon cycling - C_130208_EF_MetaG | ecosystem: Environmental > Aquatic > Freshwater > Lake | place: Lake Croche, Canada... | reverse complement strand
CCTGCCGATGGTGATCAAGGCTCCTCGGCAAGGTTCCAGCGTGGGGGTTCACCTGATCCATGAAAAGGAGGGTATCGCGCCCGCACTGGCCGACTGCCTAATTCATGGCACGGAAATCCTTGTTGAGAAGTTGGTCGTCGGGCGAGAGCTGACCGTCGGTATTCTTGGTGAACAGGTTTTGCCCGTCGTCGAGATCCGTCCCTTGGATGGGTTCTACGACTACAGGAACAAATACACCAAGGGAGCAACCGAGTATCTTGTGCCTGCACCCCTCACTGGCGATGAGAACGAAGCGGTCCAGCGGGTTGCGATGGCAGCCCATCGGGCACTGGGTTTGAGGGTGTACAGCCGGGTCGATGTTCTGCTCGGAACCGATGGACCGACCGTGCTTGAGATCAACACCATCCCGGGAATGACAGAAACGAGCCTGCTCCCGAAGGCGGCCGAGGCGGCCGGGATCGGTTTCCAGGAACTTTGCTCCAGAATAGCCGAACTTTCACTCGCCTAAAGTCCATGAAGCCCCGTCGAACCACGACCAATCGGAGAAAATCGGGAGGAACTCCCGCTCGCCACCGCCTCCTAGAGGTTAAGGTCAGAACCGAGAGCGTCAAACGTCAACGGCGTCGCAAAGCCGGAGGACTCCTTTGGAAGATATCCCTTGCCGTGATTTTCATTGCTCTGATGGGTGCCGGAGGCCGGATTGCAGTCCGGAAATTCCTTTTCCAAAACCCCGAGTATTCCCTCAAAAATCTGGATGCACACCTTGATGGAACAATGAACCGCGAGGAACTGATCCAACTTACGGGATTTGAGCCTGGGAAGAACATGTTCCTTTTGGATCTGGATCACGCCAACAGCGTTCTATCCGGGTTGCCGGAGGTGCGCCGGGCGACAGTGGAGCGTATCCTTCCCGACACCGTGAAGGTAAGTATAGAACGCCGACCCCCGATCTTTCTTTTCCCCGTTGCCGACGAGTCCAGCGAATCGTTTTTTCAAGGCAAGAGTTTCCTCTGTGACGGTGATGGAATCATGATGCAGCCCTCCCGGTTGGACCCGGAATTCCTTAAGCTTCCTGTTATCAAGGGGGTTGATCTTTCCAGTGCCATTCCCGGGAAGAAGCTCGATGACAAAAGTCTCGCATTCGCCATCGAACTTCACCGTGCTCTTTCCGCTATTCCGGAGGAAAGCTTCAAGATCAGCACGATCGATGTTTCAAAACCATATGCCGCTGTCGTCACCGATTCTTCGGGGGCCAAATTCACCTTCGGTACCAGCGATCTGCCCAGCCAAATGGACAGGTTGCGCAAGCTTCTTACCCATTGTCAGGAAACGGGCAGGAGACTCCAGACGGCGAACCTGATGATCCTGCGCAACACGCCCGTCACGTTTCTGCTTTCACCCGAGGACAGGAGTGGGAAGATCCTGCCCGTCGGCACAACAAAACCGAAACCCCACCAATAATCCCGCTCACCGAGGAATATGGCACGCGACCAAATCTATGTAGGTCTGGAGATCGGAACGACCAAAATCTGCGTGGTGGTTTCCGAAGGCAAAGCCGACGGAACAATCAACATACTCGGGGTTGGGGAGACTCCCTCCAGGGGTGTGCGCAAGGGGGAGATCGTTGACTTTGCAACGGTCACCGAGTGCGTTCGCGAGGCGCTGCTTGACGCCGAGGACAAGACCAATGTCGAAATCGGGAATGTCTGGGTCGCTATCTCCGGGTCTCATCTCCGAAGCTTCAATAACAGGGGTACGGTGATGATACCGGAGGAACGCGATGTTATCACCGAGGAGGATCTGGAAAGCGTGGAAACCAACGCTAAGGAGGTTTCCCTTCCCTCCCAGAATATTTTCCTTCACACGATCCTCCAGGGGTATCATGTCGATGGGCGACGGGATGTCATCGACCCTATCAGGATGGAGTGCCGGGTTCTCGAGGCCGACTACCACATCGTCCACGGCATCCAGACACGCATCAACAATACCCTACGCTGCGTAGAGTCCCTGAAGCTTGGAATTGAGGATGTGGTGCTGAGTTCCCTTGCAAGCGCTCAGGTGGTCATTACCCAGCAACAGAAAGATCTGGGTGTGTTGGTCATCGATATCGGGGGAGGAACCACCGACTATCTCGTCTATCTGGACGGTGCTGTCCGCCATACCGGAGTCCTTCCATTGGGTGGCGATCACATTACAAACGATATTTCCATCGGCCTGAAACTTCCGATGCAGCGTGCCGAGTTGATCAAGATCCAGGAAGGATCAGCTGATGATCCCATCGGTTCTCAGGGAGGCTTTATCACCATCAAGAACGATCCCGGGTTTTTGGGTTGCGAAATTGACCGAATTTCCCTGCAAACAATCATTCATCTCAGGGTCCGTGAGATTTTTGAACTGATCCGCCGCGACATGGATGCGGGAGCGGAGGGTGCGTTAGGTCTGATGGGCGCCGGGGTCGTGATTACCGGTGGATCCGCAGGCCTTCGCGGAATCGCCTCTGTTGCGGAGGATGTCTTCGGCACCTCTGTGGAACTGACAAAGTCGAGAGAGATCGGGGGCGCCACACAGATCTTTGAGAACCCCAGGTTCTCCACCGCTATCGGACTGACGAAATACGCCATGGCCGTGAGCGCCAACACACCTGAACCAGGATTCCTTGAAAAAATTACCGACGGTCTCGGTGGCATTTTCAAAAGATCCTCTCGATGAGCATGAAGACGAACACGCAACTGATCGTTGGAGTGGGGAATTCCGGCACCACTGTTCTTGACCGCCTTGCCGCAGAGCATCCGGGAATCAGGTCTCTTTTGGTGGTGAATAACGACTCGGAGTCGCTTGCTTCATCGCTCGTCAGCGAACGGTTAAACGTTCCGGAAGGCGATCCGGGTGACGGTTTCCGTGCCATCGATCCGGAGTTTTGTAAAAGGATTGAAGGGGTTTCCGTCGTATTACTATGCGCAGGATTGGGGGGTGCGACCGCATCGTTCCTGTTACCCGCGCTTGCAACGCTTGCAAAGGCCTCGGGCATGACCGTACTCGCTTCGGTAGGAATGCCTTTTGCGTTTGAAGGAAGGCAAAAAAGGGATCTAGCAGCGGCAGCATTGAAAAAACTTCAGTCCGTCTGTGATGCCGTCTCCGTCATCGATAACGATCTCTTTTCAGGCGGGGTTCCGTCCACGGCCCCTGTCGGGGAGGCTTTCAAGATGGCTGACATCGCGCTCCTAGCCTCCTTGACCTCTCTTCTGGGAATGCTTTCCACATCCGGGCCGGTCCGTATCACGCGGAGTGACATAGTCTCGGTGCTCGGTGGCCATGCCGCTTCAAGCCGTTTCGGATTTGGAAGCGCCATGGGGTCCAACAGACTCCATGAAGCCCTTGAAGCCGCCTTGAAGAGTCCCCTCTTCTCTGTGCAGGGAAAGACAAACGCCCTGCGTGATACCACCAAGGCAATTCTCTTTCTGAGCGGGCCGAGTGATGTCTCCTTCGCGGAGGTCCAGTTGGCCGTCGCGGAAATCGAGCGGTTGACCGGCGAAGGTTGTCAGGTGAAAGTCGGTGTGGCGGCGGAAGCGCCTCTCGGGACTCCATTAAAGCTCTTTGTCATGATGACTTCCGCATCAGCATCATCACCGGCATCGGTTGCACCCACTTTGGAGTTGCAGAACAGTGTGGAACCCGTGGCGGCAATCCCCTCCAAAAAACAGGAACAACCAACGCTCAAACCGAAAGTGGTCAAGCCTGCCGTGAAGGGGCCCACGAAACCCACTCAGGGAGTCCTTGAACTGGATGCGATTTTCAAGGGGCGCTTCGACAAGAGCGAACCCACCATCGTGGAGGGAGAGGATCTTGACGTTCCGACATTCCTGCGTAAGGGAATCAAGTTGAGTTCACCAAAAAAATAAAAAGAAACGCCATGAGACCCGACAAATTCACAGCCAAGATGCAGGAGGCTCTCAACGGAGCACTCGACATCGCCTCGGGATTGGGCCAGCAGGAAATTGGCAACGAGCATTTTCTGCTTTCCCTTCTTGCCCAAAGTGAGGGCCTTGCCGCGCCCATACTCGAAAAAATGGGAGTATCCGTTTCCTCCTTGGTTTCCAAGTTGGAGTCGATGGCCGCTCAGATCCCCAAGGTTCATGGAGGAGCCCAGCCATTTGTCGGAAACGAACTCCGCAAGACCATCGACGCCGGCGAAGCCGAGATGACGAAGCTCAAGGATGAGTTCCTCTCCGCCGAGCACTATCTCCTGGCATTGAGTCAGGAGAAGAACGCGGTTTCCAAACTGCTGGCCGAAAACGGAATCTCGCATCAGGGGCTCATGAAGGCCTTGGTCGATGTACGAGGAAGCCAGCGGGTGACCGATCAGAATCCCGAGGGAAAATACCAAGCCTTGGAGAAATACGGGCGCGATCTCACCGAGATGGCACGCAAGGGCAAGATCGATCCCGTGATCGGTCGCGACGAAGAGATCCGCCGCACGATGCAGGTGCTTTCGCGGCGTACAAAGAACAATCCTGTGCTGATAGGGGAACCCGGTGTGGGAAAAACCGCCATCGTCGAGGGTCTTGCGCGACGGATCGTCAGCGGCGATGTGCCCGAGTCCCTCAAAAACAAGCGGGTTGTTGCCATGGATATCGGCTCCATGGTCGCCGGAGCAAAGTTTCGCGGGGAGTTTGAGGATCGACTGAAGGCCTTCCTGAAGGAAGTCACCTCCTCCGAGGGGGAGATCATCCTCTTCATCGACGAGTTGCACACGATCGTGGGGGCTGGTGCCGCCGAGGGGTCGATGGATGCCTCCAATCTTCTCAAGCCACAGCTTGCCCGTGGAGAACTCCGAACAATCGGCGCCACCACACTCGACGAGTACCGGAAATACATCGAGAAGGATGCGGCTCTTGAGCGCCGTTTCCAGCCCGTCATGGTGAAAGAACCGAGCGTCGAGGACACGATCGCCATTCTACGCGGCCTGAAGGAACGTTATGAGGTTCACCATGGCGTCCGTATCCAGGATGCGGCGCTGGTAGCCGCTGCCGTGCTATCTCATCGCTATATTTCCGACCGCTTCCTTCCGGACAAGGCGGTTGACCTCGTTGACGAGGCGGCATCCCGCCTGAAGATCGAGATCGAGTCGATGCCGACCGAAATCGACCAGATGGAGCGCCAGATCATGATGCTCGAGATGGAGCGTCAGGCCCTTCGCAAGGAGAAGGATGCTGCCAGCAAGGAACGACTCACGAAGCTTGAGAAGGAACTTGCCGGCACCAAGGAGATCGCATCGGGACTCAAGGCACGCTGGCAGAAGGAAAAGGAAGAAATTGGCAAGTCGCAGAAAATCAACGAACAGATCGAGGCCCTGAAAAACGAACTGGCCACCGCCCAGCGCCAGGGAGACTTCGCAAAGGCCAGCGAGATCCAGTACGGCCGTATCCCCGACCTCCAGACCAAACTCGAGGAGCACAATGCCAAGCTTGCCAAGGGCGGTCAGGCTGCCCTGCTCCAAGAGGAGGTCACCGAGGAGGACATCGCCAAGGTCGTCTCTGTCTGGACCGGGATCCCCGTTTCAAACCTGCAGGAGGGAGAGCGCCAGAAGTTGGTCAGGATGGAGGAGAGGCTCATCGAGCGCGTTGTCGGGCAGGGGCGTGCGATCAAGGCCGTTTCCAACGCGGTGCGCCGCGCGCGTGCAGGACTTCAGGAGGAGAACCGTCCCATCGGCTCCTTCATGTTCCTCGGACCAACAGGAGTGGGGAAGACCGAACTCTCAAAGGCATTGGCTGAATTCCTTTTCGATGATGAGAACGCGATCATCCGCCTCGACATGTCCGAGTACATGGAGAAGCACACGGTGGCACGACTCATCGGAGCCCCGCCGGGCTATGTCGGATACGAGGAGGGTGGACAACTCAGCGAGGCTGTGAGGCGCAAACCCTACTCGGTCGTCCTGTTCGACGAGGTTGAGAAGGCGCACGGCGACGTGTTCAATGTCCTTTTGCAGGTTCTCGACGATGGCCGCATCACCGACGGTCAGGGACGCACGGTCGACTTCAAGAATACCGTCCTCATCATGACCAGCAACATCGGCAGCCAGTTCATCATGGAGGAGTTGCCCGTCGAGGAGCGGAACAAGCGTGTCATGGAGGCATTGAGGGGGCATTTCCGCCCCGAGTTTCTCAACCGTGTCGATGAGATCGTCATCTTTGACCGTCTCTCCGACACGGAGATCACCAAGATTGTCGATATACAGCTTGCGCGTCTTGCCAGACGCCTCGAGACACAGAAGTTGCATCTGGAACTTAGCGATAAGGCCCGGGCCTACCTTGCCAAGGAAGGATACGATCCGGCTTACGGAGCCCGCCCCCTCAAACGTGTGATTCAGCAGAAGATTCTGGACCCGCTCAGCATGCAGATTCTGGACGGGAAGATTACTGAGGGACAGACGATCAAGGCTGATGTTGCCGGTGGGGAACTGACGTTCAAGACGAAGTAAAAATCAACTGATGTCGCTTCGGGTTCTCACCATCAAGGAGGGACTTCCGACGCTCGAAGAGGCCAAAAGACGGCTTCTTGTGGAGGTGCGGCGATGCCATGGAGAAGGAATCTCCGTGTTAAAAATCATTCACGGATATGGCTCCGGAGGCCGCGGTGGGGTTCTTAGAACAGGACTTCGTCAGGTTTTCTCGGAGTATCGTCGTGACGGCGATATCATGGGATTCGCCGCGGGGGAGGAGTTTTCCATCTTTCACCGAGACTCCCTTGAGATGATCACCGCCGCTCCCGAGCTTCGCAAAGATCCCGATCTCGAACGATCCAACCCCGGGGTGAGTTTTTTGTGGATACAGTGACAAGGGGGGTGAGACCCGAAAGGGAAAGGTATCACGTTCAAGGTTTTCCTTCCCCTAACTGAGAGACTGCTTTCCTAGCGGGTCGGGTATTGTAGTTGGAGGGGACGGAGACCTCACTGCAGATGACCGCCTCGACGATTCTTCAGTGCTCAGGCTTTATCATTCCCCGATATCCGCCTAACGCGGATATCAGCCCATCCACGTGAACTCAACCGAGGTATCAATCTGTGGATCAAGGCTCTGCTTCACGGGGCATGCCTTTGCAGCGGCTTCCAGTAGAGCACGTTGCGGATGATCTGCAGGGAGGGGGATTGTCATCAACGATCGGAGACCGATGATTCTGCGGGGTGCATCAATGCTCATCTCTTTTCCTATGGTCACGGTTGTTCCTTTGAGATCTACCCCATGCCGCTCTGCAGCGATCCCCATCACTGTCATCATGCAGTTGGCGACAGCGGTGGCGACCAGATCCGTCGGGGAAAAACTTTCCCCCTTGCCGTGGTTGTCGACTGGGGCGTCGGTGATCAACTGTGTGCCCGAAGGGCCGTGCGTGGAACTGCAGCGGAGTCCTCCATCGTACGTGGAATGAATGGTGACCATGCTTGAATTCTAATTAACAGAACACAGGTGATCCAGAGATCTTGCTTTCATTTCATTTTGAATTGAAATCTTATATGAATCTTCATACCATGCTACTCGTGAAAACAAGTTCCCAAAAAAAAGGGACCTCAAGTAGGGCAAATGTCTTTCCGTTACAGCGTCTCCAGCGCGAGATGGCTGAAATCTTCGCAGATTTGGCCGAACTTTTCGGAAACCCAGCTTCCTTGGGATCGATTTATGGACTGCTTTTCGCTTCACCCGGACCTCTTTCCATGGAGGAGATCGTCGGACTGCTTGACATCAGCAACGGAACCGCCAGTCAGGGTTTGAGGCGACTCGCCGAACTTCAGGCCATATCGCCGAGCAGGCACCATGGAGAGAGAACAACGCGATACTCAGCGAAACTCGAACTAAGACCTTTTGTGTCCATGTTTCTTGAGAGTCAGTTACTTCCCCGTTTGGGGCATTCCGAGGAAAGGATCGGGTCGCTTGAAGCGACCCTGCTTGAACTCCCGCAGACAGATCGTGAGATTCTGGAAACACGGCTCCATCGTGCTCTCAAATGGCATCGTCGAGCCAAGGTGGTTCTCCCGCTGATACGTCGCATTCTGAAGGGCTGAGACAAGAGAGACACATGATGACCTCCCCTAGAAATTCTTGAATCATGGGAATCATCCGTTTTCTTCTCGCAGCCTCAGTGGTCGTTGCCCATGCGCATCAATCCATAGGCATCCCCATTCTTTCTGCGGGAGTCTGTGTGGAGACCTTTTTCATCATATCCGGATTTTACATGGCGCTGGTGCTAGAGACTAAATATCACTCCGACACAAGGTCCTTCTGGTTGAACCGCTGGTTCCGCATAGCCCCCACGTATTATATCGTTCTTATCACCTCGTTGGGCATTTATGCGGCGGCCAGCCTGTGGAAGCATCACCCCATTGACAGGCTCAACTTCTTCATCACGGCATTTCGTGATCACTCATGGGGTGCCCTTGCATTAGGAACGCTTCCGCAGATAACCATTATCGGACTTCAATGGCCGCTTCTGCAGGTTTTTACACCTGGCCTGGGACTTTCGTGGCTGGGGGTTTCACCGATGAGCGACACATCGGTTCTAATGGAACGGTTCCTTTTTGTTCCGCAAGCGTGGTCCGTGGGAGTCGAGTTGATGTTTTATCTCATGGTTCCGTTTCTCAACAGGATCGGGACGAATAAACTCGTGGTGATCGCACTGCTCTCGTATGCGCTAAAATTGTCACTCCGCGTCTCCCTTTCAGGCGGATTGCTGTCAAAATACGACCAAGTCCTTCTCCCCCCGCAACTCTGCCTGTTCATCCTCGGGATGCTGGTCTGCAGGCATAGGAAACTGATTCTCAGTTACACACCCAAGACATGGCACTCTTGGGTCCTGCTTGTCTGGATCCTCCTTTTCTCCCTATTTGAACTACTTCCCTTCAACCCAACCGAAAGTGTTTTTCTGATGTTCACCGCCTTTGTTTTGCCCGCTGTCTTCGAGCAAAGCAAATCACGGACCTGGGATCGTTGGATCGGTGAGTTGTCTTATCCCATCTATATGTGCCACATCGCGCTTCGCTGGCTTTTGTTGGGAACCGGAGCAAAAGCCTATCAGGGGTGTTCCCCCTGGCTGCTTCTGGCCATCACCATCCCTGTGGCCATCCTGATTTCATATCTGGTGGAGGGACCGATAGATCGTTGGAGGCACGCCGTTTTCATGCCGGCAGTGGTTCGCCGCAAAAAAGACTTTCCAACAACGCCCCATGGAGTTGCCTGAATATGAAGTTGCTATGAACACAATCTCGGAAAATACGGAATGGCCCCCTCGGTCGAATAGTGAACGATTGTTCAAAAGGGTATGCCACTTGATTCATGACGACGGAGCGGGTGGAGGTCCCCTCACGGTCTTGAGACACCTGAAATATTATTTCAGAAAATATGATATCGTCCTTATTCACGGCGGATGCGGAGTCCTTCAGGAATATTGCCGGACTGAAAAAATACGAAATGTCAGACTGCCGATTGACCGTCTTTGGAAATGTCTCTGGGGATGGGTGCCGCTTCTCATCCATTTGAGGCGTCTCCAGCCCGATCTCCTGATCCTGCATGGTCAATGGGGAGCCCCATTGGGATCAGTTGTAGGAAAACTCGCCGGAGTCAAAAGGATGATCTACATCTCTCATTGGCCTGCGTTTTACACGGACTGGGATCTTTACCGCGTGGTCAGGAACCGCATTGCCGAGTCGATCCCCGTGCATCTCTGCGATAAGACCATCTGCATTTCCCCGGAAAACCATTACCAATATCAGATCCGCTTTCCCCGGCTTCAGGATAAGTTTCTTCAGATCTGCAACCCGTTCGATATCGAGGCTCCATCTCCATCAGGAGCCGTTGTCGTTCGTCGTCAATTTGGTTGGAGTGAGGAGCATATCCATGTTGTTTCTGTGGGAAGGCTTTCCTCACAGAAGCATGTCGAGTGGTTGCTTGAGAGTTGGCTGGAAGTGCAGAAAAGGGTCCCGACTGCCCGCCTTTGGATTATCGGATCCGGAGAGGATGAGAACCATCTTCACTCTATGGCTGTGAAGTTAGAGATCGAGAGAACCTGCACGTTTCTTGGCGCACAAAAAAATGGGGTCGATTTTATTAACGCCTCCGATGTTGTTGCGATGACTTCGCTTTACGAAGGGCATTCCAATGTGCCCATGGAGGCCCATCTTTGCGGTAAGCCCATCGTAGCCAATTCTGTTGATGGGGTAAGAGTTTCCATCACCGATGGAATCGATGGATTTCTTGTTTCTCCTGGAGATGTAGCCGCTTTTTCGCGGCGCTTGGTAGAACTCTGCGAGTCGGTCGGAATCAGAAAACGGATGGGTGAGCAGGGAAAAACAAGCGTCCTGAAGTTTTCTGTGAAAATCATCATGGAGGCTTATTCAAAACTCATTTCCGACCTTATTGGCGAATAGCTTGGCCCGTTGCATGATCCAGAATCTCCAAGATCAATTCCGTAATCCTACTGTTTTCGTCATGCGAACCCGATCCGCTGGCATCCTGGAACGAAAAACAAGATTGTAGGCTAAAATTGAATAGAGGCATGACATCCAAGAACCCTGAAGTGCAATTCCAATGGATCAGCCGTTTTCTTCATTCGCCTGTTTTTTGGACCGGGTTGGTAACATTGCTGCGAACAGGAGGATTTTTTCTGATCCTCCCGCTGATCCTTAGGAAAATACCCTCCGATCAGATCGGCATGTGGTATGTGTTTCTGGGTATTGCCCAGTTTAGCGCCATTGTCGAATTGGGATTCGCTCCCAATATCTCACGGTTTGCGAGTTACTTTATGGGTGGAGCGGAGGCTCCACGATCACTCGGAATAGAGACTTCCAGAAAACTCAAAGGGCAGCCAAACCTTTGCGGGCTTGCCGGGTTGACCCTGATGTCACGCCGGCTTTATCCGCTGCTCGCCCTAGCAATGGGAAGCATCATGATGATCGGCGGCGGGCTATGGCTTTACGTTCATTTTCGCGAAGCATTTTGGAATTTCAGTATTGCGCCTGCTTTTTTCCTCTTCGCCATGGGCATGACGGTCAGCATGTATGGCTACTTCTGGATCAGTCTTCTCTTCGGTGTCGATAGGGTCAGGCAAGGGCAGCAGATCTTTGCAGTCGGCATGATGCTCAACTACCTCGTGTGTGCCGTCGGCCTTCTTCTCGGAACGGGGTTGTATGCCTTGGCCTTGGGCCAAATCGTATTGGCCCTCTATCCGCGGTGGGCGTCACGTCGGGTGATCCAGTCCGACTTTCTGAAAGGGATCGCATCACCACAGTCTGTCTCGTGGCGGGATCTGTGGCCGATGACGTGGCGCAGCGGACTCTGTTCCTTTGGAGCATACCTCTCACTTCCGGCCATGACGCTTGTCTGCGCCCAGACGACAGGACTGGCCGATACCGCCCGCTACGGCATCTCACTGCAACTTGCCCTCGTTCTACATTCGCTTTCAGGATCCTGGATGTCTGCAATCTGGCCGAGGATCAGCAGCATGAGGGTCCGTGGTGAGATTGCCGCTGTGCGCTCCCTGATCCGTGTCCGTCTCGCTATGAGCGTGGCGACTTACATTTTCGGTGCCGTCATGGCGTGTCTTTTGGCCCCTGCGGCCCTTCACCTATTCAAATCAAAAACCGATTTTCTTCCACTACCGCTTCTCATCTTGTTGATGGGGGTTGTCGGTATCGATTTCTTGATGGGGTTGGGAAACGCAATCCTTCTGACGGGGAATCATGTGCCCCATCTCCAGGCTTCGATGGTTACCGGGGTGCTAGCCATCCTGTTTGCGTTCTTTTTAGGAAGATGGATCGGCCTGGCGGGAATCGTTCTGGCGCCGCTCTGCGCACAGTGTCTTTATAACCTTTGGAATACCCCCCGGCTTTGCTGGCGGGATTTGCATCCTGAAAACGCATGATGATATGAAGATGATCTTTGAAAAAATTAAAAGAAGGGTGCTGATCTCTCTGCAGATACGACTTGCAAGGATCTGGAGGGAATGCCCGTTTTTTATCCAGGGTCAGATGGATATCCACCCTGAATCTCCCTGGTACAACCACGCATTCGTACGGGAAACGGGAGGATTCTTTCCAACGAGTGGTAGGGAGGGACGGGAAATACTGGACCACGACAGTTGGGACGGGGTTCGCCGCGACATGATCATCTTGCTACTCAGATCACTGGAGGAAAGAAATGTTCCCGGACTCTTTGCTGAGTTGGGAGTCTACCGCGGGGGTACGGCGCGTTTGATTCACCATTATGCACCGGAAAGGGAGTTTCATCTATTCGATACCTTTGCGGGATTCGATGCCCGCGATGCTGCCCATGATCACGAAGTTGTTGCGCATGAGGTCGACACAACGCTTTTCAGGGACACAGGAATCAATCTGGTGAAGGAAGCGATCAAACCAAAGAACCATAACGTCCATTTTCATCAGGGGTATTTTCCAGAAACATTGTCCGATGAACTTCGGTTTGGCAGATATGCTTTTGTGCATCTTGATGCAGATCTCTATTCACCGATCATCAAGGGACTGGAGATCTTTTATCCTCTCATGTCATCCGGGGGATTTCTTTTGGTTCATGATTACAATGCGTGGCCGGGGGCTAGAAACGCCGTTGAGGAGTTCTGTGCACTGCAGGGAATCGTGCCGGTGCCGATGCCTGACAAATCTGGATCCTGTGTTCTTTTAAAGCCCTGAACAAACACCCAAAAAAACAATGGAAACGGCCCGAATAGATTTCTCTAAATACAACTTCAACCCATTCCAATTCACGGGGCCTGATTGGTGGATGAAGGATTTTCACTCGAGACATGTTGCTTACTTCAAGGGATGCAAGCGGGTTCTTGATCTCGGTGCCGGCAGGGGTTTCTTCTTGGAGTGCCTGAAGACGGGTGAAATCGATGGAGTGGGTGTCGAGTCTCACGATGCCTCTGTGCGGGAAGGCGAAGCTAAGGGGTTGAAGTATTTTCAGAGTGATATTTTCTCCTTCTTTAATTCGGAGGAAGGAAGGAAGGTCGCCGCAACCTGTGACGGGCTCTATTGCGCCCATGTGCTGGAGCATCTCGATCCCGAGGAGGTTTTTCGTCTTTTCAAAGCCGTGAAGGAAGCGTGTCCTTCGAAAGTCCGATGCCGATTCATCACCAATAACCCCGCAGACATTGATGTTCTTGGTGGGGTATTCTGGGGGGACCTGACTCATAAACGGCTCTATCCCGGGATCCTTCTGGAGGGGATGGCAAAAAGCCAGGGCTTCTCCGGTACCCGGAGCGAGAACTTTCTGGGACTCAAAATCGGCAGGAAAGACCAGTTCAGGCGGTTGATTGACCGGTTTGTTTGGGGGAAACACAAATGGCGCCCGAATCTGCTTCTTGATTGTCATGGGTGAAAATCCGGCACGCATTCTTGTCATCCGACCCGAAAAGCTCGGTGATCTGGTCGTTGCTACACCCGTATTGCGGGCTCTCCGTCATTCTTATCCGGGATCCCGGATCACTGTTCTCACGGATCGTATGCACGG
>Ga0114958_10002556_pt1 | contig 13515 bp, 13 predicted proteins | sample C_130208_EF_Meta_FD_89577 | JGI IMG/M metagenome (GOLD analysis project Ga0114958, IMG submission 89577) | Freshwater microbial communities from Lake Croche, Canada to study carbon cycling - C_130208_EF_MetaG | ecosystem: Environmental > Aquatic > Freshwater > Lake | place: Lake Croche, Canada... | reverse complement strand
CAACCCTTATTGTCATTTTCTTCCTTCCACTCTTCATATTCTCCATCGTTGTAGAAGTTAATCTCCATTGCACCCTTCTTTGCCTTCAAAATCGGCGTGTTCATGAAACCAATGAACCCTGGAATTTTCGCAAGAGTCGGCCACTCTGACTGAAACAAGTTGATGCCAAGACCCTTGATGTGACTACCATCCAAATCCTGGTCCGTCATAAAGAGAACTTTCCCGTACCTCAAATGTTTGTTGATATCTTCAATACTGTCGTATTCCTTACCCGATTCAAGCCCCAGAATCTTCTTGAATTCGGTGATTTCCTTATTGTCTGCGATTTTCTTCTTCGACTCACCGAGAACATTCATTATCTTGCCTTTCAGCGGATATATTCCGACAGTGTTCCTGTCGTCGGACGACAACCCCGAAACAATACCCGCTTTCGCAGAGTCTCCCTCGCACAAGAGGAGAATGCACTCCTTGGACTTTTCAGTGCCCGCCCAATTGGCGTCTGTGAGCTTCGGAATACCGCGAATGCTCTTGGTCTTTGCCCCATCGGTCTTCTTCGCGGCCTTGTTTTCCTTCACTTCCGTGATAGCGCACGCAGCATTCATCACCCCCATCTTCGCCAGCTTTTCAATGAATTTGTCCGACACGTCGCACTTGGACCCGAACTTGGCAGACGGAGTGCTCATGAAATCTTTGCTTTGGCTGTCAAATGCCGGGTTCTCAATATCGCAACGCAAGAATATTATCAACTGCTCCTTGATGCTGGTCGGATTCACCTTGACCTTCTTCTTCTTCTCAATGTACTCTACCAACTTTCTAGTGATTTGATTCAAAATATACTCGACGTGTTTGCCACCCTTTGCAGTGTGTATTCCATTGACGAACGACACTTGGATGAACTCGCTATTAGGAGACAATCCAACCGCATACTCCCAGCGTTCGCCATTCTCTTCGTAGACACGAGGCGCCACCGCCTTATCGCCAATGTACATGTCAATGTATTGCTGAAAGTTTTTAACGGGAATCAAGTTGGTATTGTATTTTATTTTCAAATTTTTGTCAGTGACCGCGCAAACATCGTACACGCGCTTCTTCAACAATGCAATCATATCAGGGGAGAGTCCGGCAATTCCAAGCCTAGCATAATCCGGTTTGAACGTGATTTTAGTGTACGGCCTCGTCTTGCACTTGGTGATGGACGGCTTGCAAATCTCATCCAAATTATTATTAAACTCTTGCTTGTACTTCAAACCCCTCACGTGGTCGACCGTCTCGACAGACCCGTGCGTCGACCAAATCAACACTAGCTTGAATCCGAACCCATTCTTGCCGCCGACTATTTTTTTCTCGGTCTTGTCGTAATTAGTAGAAGTCCTCAGGTGTCCGAAAATCATCTCGGGAATCCAAATTTTGTATTCTGGGTGCTCTGCAACATCAATTCCGTTGCCGTCGTTCATCATGACAATCGTGCCGTCATCTTCAATTGAAATTTCAATGGTTGACACTGGGATAGAATTAGGAACCTTGTTGGCAATAGCTTGCGCCATTCGAACAACGTGGTCGCGACAGTTGACAATTCCCTCATCGAACAGCTTGAACAACCCCGGAATGTATTTAATATTTTTTTGGACAATCTTATCGCCCGTCTCGTTCATAATCCACAAATCGGAATCGACATACTCGACCGAGCCAATGTATGTATCCGGGTTGTCCAGAATATGTTCCTTGTCTGTCTTTTGTTGATACTTGTCGGCGAGTACGGTGTCCATTGTATGGTGTGTGTGATGTAATATGTATGATTTATACTGTTATTTTTTTAACTGTTTTCATTTTTTAATTTAACTCTCGTTTTCATTTAATCATTGTTTTCATTTAATCCTTGTTTTCATTTATTATCCAAGAACGAACCAGTGTTTTTGATGTTTGTCAAATATAAAACCGCAGTCTTGAGATGAATTTTTCTGTAGATTCGGAAAAAAAGCGCGTAGCTGTAGGACGACTCCCATACACCGACGCATACGTTGTTGCAATGCTGACCAATGTGCATGTCAGTGATTGCATTCACATCTCGGTAGGCACTGAACTTCGGAGTGATAATGTACCTGTAATTATTCTCTCGCATGTAATCAATTACACCATTGTCATAGTCGCTCGCAAGGAAAATCGTAAGGTCTTCTTTAGATAATAGTCTCTTGATGATGTCAATGTATCGGAGCTCAACCAATTTCTTGTACAATACCAAGTCGGCAAATTTAGATTCTGCACCCCAGTGTTGAATTGCGTCCTCTTCGATTCGCAAATGCACAGCGTTTATGTTCTGATTGGCGTCGATGTTGGCTCTGATGAATTCATTCGATTTGCCAATAACGTTCTCATTGAACACAATCGTCTTCACAAATTCACGGAATATATCGCTACCGTCATTGCAGAACAACTTTGTCTCTATAAAATTCAAATTCGCAAAGTCAATGTCGACCCCATCAACCAAGGACCCGTTCGCCGTAACCGCATACTCTTGTTGGAATTCATGATTGTTTACTGAATACGAAACGAAGAGCGAACGCACTCCCCTGATTTCGATGAAAAACTGTCGTTTGAAGTGCTCCCACGGGTCTCCTTTGTATGTGTTGACATTCGTGTTTGCCGGAATTGAAAAACGACGACCGTTATTCGAGCAATATGACTTTGTAATTTCGTTGGTTATGTCAATGTTGTACTTGTCGTTGCCGTACTTTACACTATTGATTTTCAGGTCGACGTCGTAACCGTCAATCAATGTAATATTGTATCTCGATAAGTTTGTATTCGACTTGGGAATGTCGATTATCTCTCCCACATTGCAGTATTCAGACGAATTTATTTCTTTCAAGTATCGACTAATAAAAACAAAATTTATGTTGTTTTTTAAGGCATAACAACAGGTCCCGGCAATCGAGTACAATTGATTGCAGAACCCGACCTTGTTTGTCGGCGTTATATTTAGAAAGAAGGAGTTCATGGTTTGATTTTAATTATTATACATACAAACCAATCTTTATTATCAAATCTACATATTTAAATACAACGAGATATTATACATACATGTACAGACACTTTACGCCCGGCGGGAATTCCGATACACGCCGAATAATCAAATATACCGATTTGTATGCTGCGCAGAAACAAAGTCAAGCCGAACTGAATTGCGTATGCCGAGGGAAAACATACAATAAGGATTTACCGCAGCCGAATTCAGTCAACACGTCTCGACGAATGATAATGGCGCAGCGAATCAAATCGAGCCCAGGTGGTAATCTCCAGTACGGTGGATACTATTTAGGAGAGTCGCCTGCTTATAATTATTTGGGTCGCGTAGCCGGACAACCGGGGGGCAGCGGAAGCGCTCCCAAGAACCAATTTATCTAAGGTAAAATATATTTTCTTCGATAACTTTATAATGACTCGTTTCACAAAAAACGCTAATGGTAAATATGTTGTGCAGGGGAAGACCTTCGAAATGTGGATTGGAACCCGCGCTCAGGTTTGGCACGGGACTGCGTTCAAGACTTCCGGAGGGCTTACCAAGAACAACCTCATTCAGAACAAGGCTGGGCGCATTGTTTCCAAGTCGAAGCACGCGACTGCCAAGAAGGAGAAGCGCCTAGTGAAGGCCGGGTACGGGACCCAGAAGGGGAAGTTCGGGTTCGTCAAGCTCAACAAGACGAAAAGCAGGCGCAGTAGAAAGGGAAAGAGGGGAGGTGCGCCCCTTATTTAGACCCGTAAATAATATAAATAATATTATCATGTAAATTAATTATTCATGACAATATTTTACGCAGCTACAGAGGTTCCTGTTGCTACGTCTTCAAAATCCAGTCGGTTTCAATAAACGTGTCATACACAATGTGCTGCGACAGGTTGAAATACATGTACTTCTCAAAGTATCGTTTGCTCACTACGAAACTGCGCGAGTTGGCGTTGCAGTACTTGTAATAATAATTGTAGACGTCATCAAACGAGATGAGTGCCAGTTTGTGATTAGTTTTCACTTGCTCCTTGATGAATTCGAATGAATTTAAAATGTCGTTGCTCTTGTCCCACAGCGAACAGCTAACGTTCAAAACGTATTTCTCTTCTATAATTTCAATGTCCGGGAGAAAGTGCTTCAATATACGAAGAACATTCTCCTCGCTAATGTTTCCATTTGTCATCAATTGCTCATTACACATCCTCGTCCAGAATTTGAACAATGAGCATATTTCGTCAACCTCAATCTCATTGTCGAACTGTGTTTGTGTTTGCGCATTAGTTACGCTGATGGTCGTAGTCCAAAATTTGATAAAGTCACTGTGAATAGGCAAATATCGACTGGTTATATTGACAAACGAATCCGACGCCTCGTCAAACACGTACTTCTCTTTGAGACAGTTCTTCAGAGTATTGGAATACATCATATTCGGCAAACACAAGTCTGTCAGAAATTGCTTCCATATAAAATGCAAATTTTTCCACTCGATTTTTAACCCATTCGACACTGCGCTATTTTCATCGGATTTGATGTATCTGGCACAAAAGGTGTTCACTATGTCTTCTTGCGACGTGTTTTTCAAGTAGTGTGCGTATCCCTTCAACTCTTCGTCTGATTTGTTTTCGATGAATTTATCAGAGTCGCCATACCGATTCGAGTAATGTGCTGCAACACACAGCAAATTGAGACCGTTTGTTCGGATTATATCTTTCCACATGTCACCTGATAAATTCTCGTTCATCTTAATCAACCGGCAATTCTCGTACGGGTGATTTTCGTGATACTTGGTCATGAAATTGTGAGTAGTGTTGGTGTTGCCAATAGACGCGCTGGCAATGTTATTCAGCTCGTCCAACACCCTTTTAATCTTGTGGCTCACCAAGAAAATATGACTAGTGTTCTTTTTCCATATATTGTCGCCTATAATCGTGAGAAAATATTTAGCCTGGTTCTTGGTTGCGAATACGAATGGAGTCAGCATACTCAATATGCTCTGGATTGTGTCTGTCTCGGGAATCGAATTGAACAAGTATCTGTCCTTGATTTGCCTGATAATATTAATCTTGGTCTTGTACTTCCATTGCAACAAAACCCGGTCTTTAGAAATACTTGAAAGCAACTTGTGGATGATATCATCTTCCTTCACAATTGTGTATTTCTTCCCATTGTATTCGTAAAAACAGTTGTTGTTGGGCAGATAAAAGTACTGGTTCTTGCTCAAGAACACCTGGATGAACGTCTGCTGCTCATAGGAGAGAAACGATTGACGGTTCACTCGTTTTTCGTAGTTTATCATTTCGTTCTCCAGCGTATTGGGCAAGTACGCATTGACGTGATTGACTATGCGCTGAAGCATGTATTCATTGTCCTTGTACTTTTCAAACAAGGATTCAATTGTTTGGTTGCATTTAATTATGTTTTCATTTGATTGCTCCTTGATGGTTGTGTTTGTGTTTGTGTTTGTGTTTGTGTTTGTGTTTGTGTTTGATTCGTCGTCGTCGTTCATTTACACTGCATATTTAATATGTGTTTAAATATTTTTTACAATATAAGTTTTCAAATATCTGTTATTAGTATGGGTGCTGGTATAATCATGCGATATCTGCCAAAAAGCTTAACCGCGAAGGATAGGCAAAAACAACGGAGGATGTTGAACAAGTCTAGAAATCTATACAAAAAGGGGGTCTACTACAACAGAAAAACACTAAAGTCGTACGCATCTCGAAAGTCTAACCACGTAAAGAATGCAATTAGTATGTATGGCGTTGAACGCGTTGGCGCAACCGATGAACTTGCGAGGGCCACCGGATGTTCAAAACATGCTTTAGGAGAAATTATTCGAAAGGGCGAGGGTGCATATTATTCTTCGGGTTCTCGACCTAACCAAACTGCCCAATCGTGGGGTCTGGCTCGTTTAGCCAGTTCGATTACATCTGGCAAAGCAGCGGCCGTCGATTTTAAAATACTTGAACGAGGATGCAAAAAAAACAGCCGCGCGTTGCGATTGGCTGTGAAATCGGTAAAGAGGAACGGGCATGGAACCAGAAGAGTACCAAGAGCAACACTATAGTTCTTTTTTTTCAGTGGTGCGTTCAATCCATAATAATTGCAAAGAAATAACGATTTAAAGATTTAGGTCCAAAAACAATTATAAATGTCCAATTTAACCGAACAATCGAGTAACAATGCATCGACCGACGGAAATGTTTTAACTATCAAGACTGTACAGATTGCGCCCTTCCGAACCCTAATGACTGCGCTGAAAGATATTCTCTTGGAAACCAATATATCGTTTCAGCCAGACGGGATTCGAATCATCAACATGGACAAGTCTCACACGATTTTAGCACACTTGTTTTTGGCGGCTCCTAATTTTGAGTTTTATGAATGCAAAAAGGAGAAGATTATTATCGGTGTTAACATGTTCCACTTGTTCAAGCTCATTAATTCAATTGACAATGACGACACACTCACCATTTACATTGAGAATGCCGATTACGTCGATGGAATCGTTAGTCATTTAGCACTAAAGTTTGAGAATGGCGAAATTAAGCAATGCAAGACGCAGAAGCTGCGACTGATTGAGCCGGAGCCAGAGGAACTCGAGTATCCCGACGTGAAATTCTCTTCCATCATCAATCTACCGTCGGCCGATTTTCAAAAGATTATTCGCGACCTCTCTTGTATTTCTGACAAGCTGGAAATCAAGTCAGTTGGAAACGAACTCATCTTCAAGTGCTCGGGTCAATTTGCATCGGCGGAAATTCACAGGGCAGAGTCTGACGGTAGCATGGGGTTCGTGTTGAAGCAGGATTCGTCCAAGATTATCCAAGGCGAGTTCTCACTGAAGAATCTTGGATATTTCATCAAGTGCACCAACTTGTGCTCTCAGATTGAAGTTTATTTGGAGAATGATTTGCCGCTGGTTGTGAAGTACGATGTGGCCAGTCTCGGAAGCATCAAGTTGTGCCTTGCGGCCTTACCGTCGACGTAATGTAGGGGTTGGGCTAATAATAAATAATAATAATCACATAATATCAAACAACAACAGAACAAGTTTGTACCAATTATTATTATTTCATGTGTCTCATCGATTACAAAAATTGATAAATACTTTATTAAATTTTACCATCTAATACTATATAGGAATGTCAAAAAATTACAATGAATATTTAAGTAAAAAGAAGTGCTGCAATTCGAAAGGGCCTGGTCCTGTTGGTCCCACCGGGGAAGTTGGACCAACCGCGACTGGTATCGATGGGTTGACTGGGCCCGCCGGTGTGCAAGGGCCGACTGGAATGAGTCGCAAGGGCGACACTGGACCAGCCGGCAAAAATTTCATCATTCAACATCCCACATCAAATGACAAATTACTGGTACACGTCTGCTTAGAGGGCCCAGAAGAGGGTGTTTATTACCGAGGTGCTGGTGAAATTACCAACAGTGAATCTGCTACGGTTGTTTTGCCCGAGTATGTGACTAATTTAGCATATGATTTGACAATCAACGTGTCGGCGGTGTATGATGGTTCGGTGAAGATATACAATTGTGGAGAAGTTGAAAACAATCAATTTACTGTTCATGGAGTCAACGGCAAATTCAACTGGTTGGTTGTTGGAAAACGACGAGACATTGAAACCGAGCCGGACAAGTCCGCAGTCACTGTGAGTGGCAATGGTCCGTATTTATGGGTGTAGGGGTAGGGGAACCCAGGTTGTAGGGGAACCCAGGTTCCCCTATGACCCCTCCTGAAAAAGGGAGGGTTTGAAAGGAGTTGTTTTACAACTAATACAAATAATATAAAGAGGTAAGTATATCATTATATTATATGCAGACAACAACTAGAGAATGGTTGATGAGTTTATTAATTGTGAATACTGATAATAATTGTACAACACGAAATGGTATATTATGGAAATCTGTAGCAGGATTCTCACAATGTGGCTGTGTTTTTGCTATTTATCAAAACGATTATAATTATTGTGTTCATTCAGCCGATGAATGGAAAGAAAATGAAGAACCTAATATGGGGTATTATGATAAATCACTAACATATGATGATTTAATCAGTAAAATCGCAAATACTTATGATAAAATAACCGATAAGCGTAATAATTAAAATCTTCATCTGTTTAAAGGAGGGGTCATAGGGGAACCTTGGTTCCCCTAATAAATTAAAATCACATCGTAATATAATACAAATGACAACAAATGGATATTTAGGTGAAAGGAGATGCTGCGATTTGAGACTGCTCGGTCCCGCAGGTCCGCAAGGGCCAACCGGTCTCGGCGCAATCGGTCCCGTTGGGACCACTGGAATTCGTGGTTTTACCGGCCCAACTGGGCGAAATTGTGTGGGGCCAACCGGCCCGTCCAAATCATTCGTGATTGACCATCCTACAAACCCCGACAAGTATTTGGTGCATGTTTGTTTAGAAGGACCCGAAGCCGGTGTTTATTACCGAGGAAAAGGTACAATTACTAACAATCAATCGACTACTATCGACCTTCCGGAGTACGTCGGAAATTTAGCGAACGATTTCACAGTCCAAGTGACCGCCGTGTTTGACGGGGTTGTAAAGGCTTATGCTTTCAGTGAAGTTGTAAATGGTTCGTTCACCGTGCACGGCGTGAATGGGACGTTCCATTGGTTGGTAATTGGAAAGCGACACGACATTGTGGTTGAACCTCTCAAGGGCGACGTGGCGGTGACTGGAGATGGACCGTATCTGTGGATTGAATGAAATGTTGTTGTTGTAATCTTACAATCGAAATTATATATTAAATAAATAACATATAATTTATTATGGCGTCGTCACAAACACCGACCATTGTGTCTGCATTCTTCACAAATATAAACACCCAAACAAGCGAATGGTTGTCGAAATATATTGAGTTTGGTCGCTTGATGTTGCGCGCAAAGATTCCGAAAATCATCTTCATCAGCGAAGACATTTACGATTGGTTCAGCGAAGACTCTAGTGAATTCACCGTCCTGATACCAGTGAATAAGTCAGACATTTACTTGTACAATTATAAGGAGCTATTGACGAATTTCAGTTTGAACACGAACAACCCTAAAAAGGACACGTTTGAGTACATGTTTTTGATGTGTTCGAAGACAGAGTGGGTCACCAGAGCGATTGATTTGAACTGCTTCAATTCTGATAATTACATCTGGGTTGATTTCCGAATCAAGCACATGTTCAAGTGCGGTGACGACGAGTTCATTAAAAAAATAGAGAGCTTGCAAACCAAGAATTACGACAAGGTTCGAATTGCAAGCATCTGGAATCCAAACACGTCCAACTTCAGTGTCAATATCTACAGGGACATATCGTGGTACTTTGCGGGGTCAATGTTCGGCGGAAGCAGGCGCGCACTGATTGAATTCGCAAGTCTGATGAAGGATAAGTGCATTAGTATCATGGCAGAGAGAAACACTATTATGTGGGAGGTGAATATCTGGTATTTGCTGTACAAGGAACATCCGGAATTGTTTGACTTGTATGATGGTGGTCACGACAATACAATCGCCGACAATTATTGAAAAAAATGAATAGTTAATATTGTTTTTGAAGAACAACATTAACAGGAACACAATCACACAACCACACAAGTAGATATGAATTTTGTAGCAATGACTTTCGAGGGACACGTGTCTGATGCAGAACTTACTATTGCCAGTGCCGGCTTTTCTACGGAGATGTGGGAGCCCGAGTTCGGGTGGACTCCATTGGAAAAAGAGGCCGGTGAGGCACCCCATCCACCTCAGATGTTAGCAGCGCTCATGTGCTTCGTCGCATTCTTCATCAAACCAGTTCAGCGCGTATGGACCCATTTAGGAGCTGAAATGCAAGCAGGCAAAACAGGCGTGATTAATGCCTTGACGAGACTTATCCTCAAGAACGCTCGTAAGCTCAAGTTCACTCCTGGTCGAATCTTTGTCCTAACAGGTATGAATGATAATGCTTGGAAAAAGCAGACGAGAGAGCGTCTTCCTTGCGCACTACACGCCAATGTCTTTCACAACGGAGGACTTGTAAATTTTGCAAAGGCTATTGCTAGTCTTGCAGCAGGACAAGAACTATCCAACGTTCTGATTGTCATTGATGAGAGCCACCTGGCGTCTGCAATTAAAAATCGCCCATCTAAACATATATATGAAATGGTTACGCGGTTGTGTCCCCAGGAAAAATGGCAGGAAAATACTATTCGTTTCCTCACGATTAGTGCAACTGACCCTGCCAAGGTGCTAACAATTGCTGGAATAGACAATGCGCAGGTGGTTCGGCTTCAGACAACAAGTGAGTACCAGAGCATAGAAAGCCTTAATGCCGCTAAGCGCATCCGCAGTCTCGAGACCTTCAAGAACATTAACGACCCGTCAGCAATTGCGGAATTAAAGCGCTGTATTGCCGAAGAGTTCAGTGATGCACCTAGGTATCATATAATTCGCGCTCCTTATGGAAAGACCGGAGAAGTCATTGAGAAAATTAGCGAGGCTTTCCCTCACTCACCCGTTGTTAAATTTGACGCTGTTGAGAATGCTCGCCGAAGTTCTGTTGATGACGACGTACGGTCGGATTGTTCGATGGATGACATCAACGATGTTCTTCTCGAGGCACCCGACAAAGATACATTTGTTGTCATAAAGAATATGCTCTATGCCGCAAAGACGCTTAACGATGAGTTTGTGGGTGTATTGTGGGACCGGTTGAGTTCCGGCGGTAAGGATGACACATCACTGCAGAGTCTCGTGGGCCGTGCTTGCGGGTACAACAAGAACAAACGTACAATTATATATACATCAAAAACAACGGTCGATAATTACCTAAGTTTCTGGCGCGAACTTTGTGCCGATGAACGCATGAAGAGTCTTGTCATTACCGACGCCAACAAGGAGAAATTAGCAAAGCGAATGGTCGGAATCGACGCGCACGATGCGGTTGGTGGTGGCGTACAATTTTCGGTAAACTCAAATGTATCTTGCCCTCTTTATGCCGCGGGTGGCGATGCTGAACCACCCGTTGTGCCTGTCAAGCGTCAAAAGGCTGTCGAGTCTAATTTTGAACACTCGTATGTGGAATACTCATCTTTTGAAGCGGCCAAGACTGCTGTGGAAGGAATTCATACACCCAAATACTCTGACGACGGATTCTACCTTACATCGACATCAGGTAGCATCAAAAAGCAACCGTATAGCGCTGTACTGGCAGCTTGCACTGGTAAAAAGACGGCTAACCTCCCGTGGGGTAATCTTGAAGTTGGCGGCAAGTGTAATCGCCTTTACGTTGGATACAAGGATGCGAATGACGTGGGTTCGGCAGTGTTTGTCGTGCGCACCCTCACGCGTATCGGCTGAAATTCATTTGGAATAAAAACAAACAATAAATAATTAAATAATATTTTTTATTAGCTAACAACTTATTGATTTCTAGCACTTTTTGCAACCTTCTTGTAAGTCAATGTAAGTAGTTTTATGTTTTGCTGTCAGTAAATGACTTTCATACAACAATTTCTTAGAGCATTTAAAGTTGCATTTTTTTCACAATAATATTCGTCGATAATTTCGCAACTGGAATTGTAAGTATTCGGAAGTATTTATAACTTACAGAAAAAGTTCCTACTTATTCTTATCAATATAAACCTCCTTGGCAATCATTCGTACAATCTTGTTTTCTTTCTCTTCGTCGGTGCTGGCGCCTCTGCCTCCGTAGGACTCCATTACGATTTTATTGTACTGGTCAGAGTACCTGGAAGCACTGGTGACACAATCTGGATATTTCTCCTTGAATAACACTGTATTCCCAGTGTTCTTGAAGGCCACTCGTCGAATGAGTTTCCTTACCTCTTTATTATCATCGGGCTGCTTTGCCCATTTGCCGTCCTCTTTAATGTACATTGAATGCCTCTTCTCATCACCAGAATGCATGGGTCGCATGTGAATATCAAGGGACCGAAGTTTCTTGATGATGATGCTGGAGATACCTTCGACGTACCCAACCTTTCCTATATTGATAAGGTCATCATACCCAGGCTGAATTGAATCAATAAATTCAGAGATATTCATAGCATCCTTGCAATGCTCATTCAAGAACACATTCATATTAAAGGTTTTATTGTGGGAATTAACCATGTTATGACTATTATTACCAACACCATGTTTACATACTTCTTGAAATGTTTCTATCATTTTACTGTTCTGCTCAAGTAACATACTTTTGAATTCATCATTCTGTTTTAATAATTGAAAAATAACAGTAGAATCTATAGAATTAGACATCCCTACGGGGTTATTTTCTGGTTTCATACACCTTTTCTTGTGTCTCCATAACCCGGTGTTATCCTTATATTTTTTATCACAAATTTGGCACTGGAATTTATTAGTTTGCGATTTATCTGCGATATTTATTGCTGAATCATTGCTAACCATTGCTAAACTAGTGTTTTTGTGTTTTAGGGTTGATAGATGTTTATCATAATCAAATTTGTTAACAGTGTGATAGTCACAAAGTGAACAGTCGAATTTTGTTGCGATATTCTGCGACTTTTGGATTGCCATTTATTGCTTAATACTACAAAATATTATAATTTTCTTGAAAAATATAATTTTCAGAATTTTTTTCATCGTCACAAAGTGAAAAAATTTGTTTTCGGTCACCAGACGCTAATTTTACATTATGGTCACAAAACACAAAAGTTCATGTCTTTTTCGGAAAATCAAAAAACGGACATTTATAAATGTCCATTTTTCATTTTCCAAAATCAATTTGGGAAAAATAATTCAAGGTTTTGTATAATAAATCAACCAACCTACTTAAAGGGTTTTATCAATATAAACCTCCTTGGCAATCATCCGGACAATCTTGTTCTCCTTCTCTTCGTCGGTGCTGGCGCCTCTGCCTCCGTAGGACTCCATTACGATTTCATTGTACTGGTCAGAGCTAACAAAAGCTCTTTGAATTCTTGATTCTGTTTCAGTAACTCTATAATTATATTGGAATCTATTTCGTGCGTTTCAGATTCTTTTTTAGAATCGACTACACCACATTTTTTATGATGATACCACAATCCAACCCTTGATTTATATGATTTATTACACAACGAACATGTGTTATGAATTGAAGAATTATCGGGGGATTCTGTTAAAGAATGTTCAATTTTTGGGTTATTTTTATGTTTAGATGTTAATAAATGTTTGTTAAAATCTTTTTTGTTATTGGTTTTGATGTTGCATATTGTGCAACTAAATTTATGGGATATTGGGGACAAATTTGTTAACATTTGTTATATATTTACTTAACAAAATAATCCCCTAAATAAAACCGAATTAAAAAAACCAAAAAAATATCGTCACAAAGTGAAAATTTTGTTTTCGGTCACCTGACGCTAATTTTACATTATGGTCACAAAACACAAAAAGTTCATGTCTTTTTCGGAAAATCAAAAAATGGACATTTATAAATGTCCATTTTTCATTTTCCAAAATCAATTTGGGAAAAATAATT
>Ga0114958_10002554_pt1 | contig 13520 bp, 8 predicted proteins | sample C_130208_EF_Meta_FD_89577 | JGI IMG/M metagenome (GOLD analysis project Ga0114958, IMG submission 89577) | Freshwater microbial communities from Lake Croche, Canada to study carbon cycling - C_130208_EF_MetaG | ecosystem: Environmental > Aquatic > Freshwater > Lake | place: Lake Croche, Canada... | reverse complement strand
TGGCGATATACAAAAAAGCTTCGTTTGGTCTGCTCTTGGCGATGAGCGCAGGCGTTATACGGGTGTGTAAGACTAGCGACGTCCGCGGGCTATAATGTCGCGTGAGCAGGCCGGGAGCGACTTGGGCCTGAGTGGGCCCGGCGGTTTTGGGGCGGCGCCAGGCGACGGGTCGACCGAGGGCGGCGGCGAGTGCTTCGCGAGAGATCGCGCCGGGTCGCAAGAGCCTAGGGCGGGCTGGATCACGTAGATCGATAATCGTCGACTCGAGGCCTATGTGAGCTGGACCACCGTCGAGTATAGAGTCGATTTTGGAGCCTAGGCTGGCGCGGACGTGTTCGGCTGTGGTTGGGCTGATATAGCCGAAGGGATTCGCGCTCGGCGCGGCGAGCGGGCGACCGCTAAGCTGGATCAGGCGGCGGAACAGCCTGTGTGAGGGCATCCGCACTGCCACGCTCGACAAGCCGGCTGAGACGATGGCGGGTACGACGGGTTTTTTGAGTAAAACGAGGGTGAGTGGGCCCGGCCAGAATTTCTTGGCGAGGCGGAGCGCGGCGGCGTTGGGTACCGCGATGGCTTCGAGTTCGGTCAAAGCGGCGATGTGGACGATCAGCGGATCGGTGGTAGGTCGGCCTTTGGCGGTAAAAATCTTTTGGCAGGCGCGGGGGTTCAGCGCATCGGCAGCTAGGCCGTAGACGGTATCGGTTGGGACGCCTACTATGTCACCGGCTCGCAGGCAACGTGCGAGATAGCTCAGATTACGCGGGGTGCCGCGGAAAATGCGGGAGGTGGGCTTTCGCAGCATGACATGAAAAAGGCCGGAGTGGTTTACTCCGGCCTTCAAATGGTGCTCTTTTGTCGCTTATTTGGCGAGCAACATGTTGCGCGAGTGTTTAATCGTGCGGGTGATGGCACGCTGGTGTTTCGCGGAGAGGTGGGTGTACTTGCGTGGCAAGATTTTGCCGGTATCGGTCACGAAATTCTTCATCACTTCCGGAGTGGTGAACGGGATCTGATCCGGGGAGAGGGTCTGCGCGGTGGTTTCAGTGGTGCTCATGGCTTTAAATTGGATAGATGAACGTTGACTGGCTCAGGATATTGTCAACGGCACATTTTAAGGTGGAAAAGGAGCCGATTTGCGGGGAATTTGCCCCGGTGCAGCTGTCCCCGTAGCTCAAATGGATAGAGCAAGCGTTTCCTAAACGCTGGATTCCGGTTCAATTCCGGACGGGGGCACCACGCTTGGGTCTGCCATTAGCCCTGGGGTGTGTAGGCGTCGCGTAGGACCTGGAAGGTGTGACGTACCTTGATGGGCGAGCCAAGGCTTTCAAGGTGCGCGGCAAGTTGCGTGAGGCAACCGATGTTGCCGCTGGCGACGACGGCGGCGCCACTGGCGATGACGGCACGGGCTTTTTTCTCACCTAGAGCGGTAGCGATCTCGGGCTGATCTAGGTTGTAGGTACCGGCGCTGCCGCAACACAGGTGGGCATCAGCGAGCTCTATTACTTCAACGCCGGGGATGGCGCGGAGCAGCGAACGAGGTTCCACGCGTACACCTTGGGCATTGGCGAGGTGACAGGCGTCATGGTAAGCGATGCGACGCGGCACCTGGGCGGTGGGCGGTGGCGTGCGCAGGCCCAGGCGTGCGAGAAAAACACTCACGTCCATCACGCGGTGGCGAAATGCTTCGGCGCGGGCCTCATCAGGCGTGCCGCGGAGCACCAGATGATACTCGTGGAGCGCAGAGCCACATCCGGCAGCGTTGGTGAGGATCGCGTCGACGTCGGCTGGGAAAGCGTCTAGGTTTTTACGGGCAAAACCTTGGGCGGCCGTGAGGTCGCCGGTGTGCCACGCTAGGCCACCGCAACAGCCTTGGGCGGGGGGAATTACCACCTCGACGCCTTGTTGCGCGAGCACAGCTAGGGTCGCGGTGTTGATATCGGGCGCTAGGACTTGTTGAGCGCACCCGCTGAGAAGTGCGACCCGCGCGCGGCGTTCGCCGATCGCGGGAGTGATGTGCGCCCAAGATGCGGCTGGCGGCAGGTGCGCGGGCACGAGGTCGATCATCGGGCGCAATGCCGTGGGCACGAGCGGACGCACAAGTTTTCCCAGGCGGCCTGCGGTGGCGGCGAGGCGGAAACGGCGCGGAAATGGGATCGTTTTAGCGGCTAGAAAGCGGCGGAGCTTTTCGGTAAAAGTGCGTTTGAACTGCGTCTGAGCGACCGCGCGGAACGGGCTGATGAGGTCGCGGTAAGGCACACCGCTTGGGCAGGCCGGCTCGCAGGCTAGGCAACCGAGGCAACGATCCACGTGCGGTTGCGCAGCGGTCCACGGGAGTTTTTCCTCTAGGACCTGTTTCATGAGCACAATGCGACCGCGTGGGCTGTCCATTTCTTGGCCGAGCTCGGAATACGTCGGGCAGGCGGCGAGGCAGAAACCGCAATGAACGCAGGCTTCGACGGCGTGGGCCATCGTGCCTGTGAGTGGGCCGTGCTTATCTTTGGCGATGGTATGGAGCATCAGGCAGCGAGGGACGGAAAACGGTTTTGTGGATCGAGAGCGGTTTTCACGGCTGCAGTAATCGCGGGCGGGGCGGGGGCGTCGAGCCAGAGTGGGCCTGGGCCGCGGAGCGTGAGTGCGGGTAAACCAAGGCTTGCTATGGTCGCGGGGAGCGAGACGAGGGCGGCATTGCCGCCGGCAGTGACGTGGATGCGGCCGGCGTGGGCACGCACCGTGGCGGCGAGTGTGGGAAGTTGCGCAGGTGTGAGCGCGAGCTTGAGCAACGGGCCTTTGGTGAAGGTCCAACGCAGTTCGCGTAGATCGGCCCAAAGTGCATCAGCGGTCGCGGCGGAAAGGGTTTCGCCTGGGAAACGCGTTAAAATCTCCGTGGCGAGCAATGGCAGAGCGGCAGCGGGGCCAGCGAGACGGAGCGCGACGGCGTCGGCGGTGGGTAGAAGATCAAGCGCATCGATTTCCCAACGCGCGCCAGCGGCGGTGGTTAGAATTTGGCTCGCAGCGTTTGCGTCGGCGACGGGTAAGCGCAGCGTGAGTGTCGTCGCGGGACGCGGGAAAACTTTAAACGTGAGTTCGCCGAAGACGCCGAAGCGACCTAGGCTACCCACGAAAAATTTTGGGACGTCGAAACCGGCGGCATTTTTTACGACCTTGCCGCCGAGGCGCACGAGGCGACCGGCGCCGTCGACAAAACGCACGCCCAGGATGAAATCGCGTAGTCCGCCAAAACGGAAGCGCCCTGGGCCGCTAAGACCCGCGGCAAGCGTGCCGCCGAGGGTTGCGCCGGCGTCGAGTAAATACGGATCAAAAGGCAGATATTGGCCACGAGCGGCGAGAGTTGCGGTGATCTCGCGCAGCGGCGTGCCGGCGAGGGCGGTAAAGGTAAATTCGTCGGGTTGGTATTCGGTGATCCCGCTCAGGCCCAGCGTGGAAATCAACGTGACATCGGGCGCGACGGCGAAAAGGCGAGGCTTGGTGCGCGCGCCAATAGCGAGGACATGCGGGGCTGAGCGAACAGCCGCTACGAGCTCGGCGAGGGTGGTGGGCGTGAGCGTGGCGTTCATTCGCGGGAGATGAGGCCAGCTTTTTCGAGCGGATGCAGACCGTGTTGCGCGAGTGCGGGAGCGGTGCCGTCGGGAAACATTTTTCCAGGATTTGCGAGGCCGAGCGGATCGAAAGCGTCGCGCAGGCGGTGCAGACAATCGAGTTCGTCGGCGTTGAACATCGTGGCGAGGTAATCACGTTTTTCGAGGCCGACGCCGTGTTCGCCGGTGATGGAGCCACCCATCTCGACGCACATGTGAAGAATTTTTCCGGCGAGGATTTCGGCGCGCTCGAGGGCGCCGGATTCGGTGCCGTTGTACAGAATGAGCGGATGGAGATTGCCGTCGCCGGCGTGGAAAACGTTGGCACAGCGGATGCCGGCGGCGCGGGACATCTCGGCGATGCGGCGCAGGGCTTCGCCAAGGCGGCGGCGTGGCACGACGCCGTCTTGCACGATGAAATCGGGCGAAAGGCGGCCGACGGCGCTGAAGGCGCTTTTGCGGCCCTTCCAAATAGCAGCTCGCTCGTTAGCGTCACGGGCGGGACGGGCTCCAACAGGGTTGCTGGCGGCGATTAGGGCATCGAGTTGCGGACGTTGCGCGGCTACGACTTCGCGCGGGCCTTCGAGCTCGACGATGAGGACAGCTTCGCAGCCTGGTGGATATTCGGCGTGGACGGCAGCGCTGGCAGCTTCGAGGGCGAGTGCGTCCATGATCTCGATGGCGCCCGGGAGCAGGCCGCTAGCGATGATGGCGGAGACGGCGTCGCCGGCTTGTTCGAGCGTGCGGTAGCCGGCGAGTACCGTGTGAAACACTTCGGCGCGGGGCAAAAGTTGTAATGTGATCTCGAGCGCAATACCGAAAAGACCTTCGTTGCCGACGAATAAGCCGCACCAATCGGGTCCAAGTTGTTCGCGGCTGGCGCCACCGAATTCTACGACTTCCCCGGTGGCTAGGATGGCTTTGAGGCCCAGGACATGGTTAGACGTCATGCCGTATTTTAGACAATGCGCGCCGCCGGAATTGAAGGCGACGTTACCGCCGATAGTGCAGATGGACTGGCTCGATGGATCTGGCGCGTAGTGGAGGCCGTAGGACGCGACGGCGAGGGTGACAGCTGTGTTGATTACGCCGGGTTCAACGACGGCGAGGCGTTGGGCGGGATCGACGCGTAAGATCCGGTTGAGCCGGTTTAGCGTGATGACAAGACCGCCAGCGACAGGCGTGGAACCGCCGGAAAGACTTGTGCCACTGCCTCTGGCGACGAAGGGAATTTTTTCGGCGTGGCAAAGACGGACGAGCGCGATGACCTCGGCTTGGGTTTCAGGGACGGCTATGGCGAGCGGCGCGGTACGGAAGGCGGTGAGTCCATCGCTCTCGTAAGCTGCGAGTTGCGCTTGGCCCGCGAGCACGCGCTCTGGAGGCAAAATATCGCCGAGGCGCTGGAGGAAGCGCGCGGGATCGGTAGCGGGAGCAACGGTTGAACTCACTGGAAAAAGGCCGGGCGGCATTAGCGTCGGGCGGGGCCGGTAGAACCGCGGATGATGAGTTGCGGCTCGATAGTGCGCACCCAGGGCTTCCGGCGGAGCGGCTGGTTGAGTTGACTCAAGATTAGTTCGGCGGCGGTTTCGGCGGTGGTTGTGACTTGTTGATCCACACTGGTGAGGCCGGGCGTAGTCATGGCGCAGATGTCTTGGTTATTGAAGCCAGTGACGGAAACATCTTGGGGTACGCGCAGACCGGCGGCTTGAAAACCGTGGAGCGCGCCGACCCCTATCTCATCGTTGCGGGCGATGTAGGCGGTAGGATGTTTTTTCTCGGTCGCGAAGATCATAGCAAGAGCGCGGCCGTATTCGAAATCACTGGTGCGTACGTGTAGGTGATCGCGGGAATGCGTGCATATATCAAAGTCGAGTTGGTGGCGCGCAAGCGCGGCGTGTACGCCGTGAAGGCGCTCTTGCACGGTGCGAGCCGTGCCGCCCAAGGCGAGTAATCCGAAATTTTTATGGCCGAGGCTGACAAGGTGATCGATCACAGCGACCATGCCCGAGGCTCGGTCTAAGGAGACGGTGTTGGCGCCTTCGATGCCGGCATGGTCTATGATGAGATGCGGTGTGCCATGAGCGTTGAGTTCGGTGAGGCGTTGAGCGATTTCTTCGGGGATGAAATGTCCGATGAATACCACGGCATCGACGCGCATGGAGAGAAAATGGCGGACAACGCGGCGACTTTCGCCGGGGTCCAGGACCTCGATGAGTGAGGCGTAATTGCGTTCGCGCAAGAGGCGCTGGAGGGCGGCGAGTTTGCGTACGGCGGGCGGTGTGAGCAGATCCTCCATACAAATGCCGATGGTTGCGGTACGTTTACCTTTTAGGTGGAGGGCGTAGGCGTTCGGCGTGAAGCCGGTAGATTCCATCGCGGCTTGGACGCGCTCAATGGTTTTCGCTTTGAGTCCGGGTTGGCCGTTGAGGACGCGGGAAACGGTCGTGCGGGCCAGACCGACGTGGCGGGCAAAATCCGCTGTGGAACGGATCTGCGGCAGCGGGGAGGAGGGGGACGCTTTGCTCACGATGGATTCGAGCCAAAAGATTTCCGCCCGTGAGCGGCGGTGTCAATGGCTGCCCTGCTGACCGCCGCTGGCGCAGGAATTCGGACCGGCGGTGGGTAGGGACTTATACTTCTTTGAGTTTGGTCATCTCGAACTTCGGCGCGAGAATGTGCTGAAGCGCGAAGGCTAAGAGATAGGCACCAGCACAAATTGCAAAGAGTACGCCGTATCCGCCGGAAATGTTGTTTTCTAATTTAAATTTATCCAAAAGCTTACCGGCCATGATTGGGAAGAAGAAGCCGACCAATGAACCGGCCATGCCGCCCAGTCCGACGACGGAAGCAACTGCGCGTTTAGGGAACATATCGGAGGCTGTGGTGAAAAGATTGGCCGACCAAGCTTGGTGAGCGGCGCAGGCAAAGCCGATCAGTACTACAGCGGTCCAGTCGCCTACATCTTTAACATAAATAATCGGGATCACGCAGCAGGCGAAGATGAACATGCCGGTTTTGCGCGCACGGGTCACAGTCCAGCCAGATTTCACGAGCGCGCCGACAACCCAGCCACCAAAGATACTTAGAATAGTCGCCATACCGTAAATGGTCGCTAGCATGTAACCGCTCTGTTTGATATCTAGGTGGCGCGTCTGTTTAAAGAAGTCGGGCAGCCACGTAAGGAAAAACCACCAGACTGGATCGGTGAGCGCCTTGGCGACGACGAAGGCCCAAGTTTGGCGGTAACCGAGCAAGCCGGACCAAGCGACTTTCTCACCATCGCGGCTGGTGTCGTCGCGATCGCTACGGATATGTTCCAGTTCAGCGGCGTTGGCGGCTTTGATTTTCTCCGGGACATTGTAGAAAGGGAACCAGAAGAATAACCACACGAAGCCTGCGATGCCCGCGAAGATAAACGCCCAATGCCAGCCCAAGGACAGCGCGATCGCGGGTACGACCAATGGGGCAACGATGGCGCCGACGTTGGTGCCGGAATTAAAGATCGCGGTGGCAGTGGCTCGCTCGCGTTTGGGAAACCAGAGCGCTACCGCCTTGATGGCGGAGGGGAAATTACCGCCCTCGCCGAGGCCGAGCATGACGCGGGCAACGTAGAAACCGCCTATGCTCATCACGAAGGCGTGGCCCATGGCAGCAAGGCTCCAGGCCGCGATAGAAACGGCGTAGCCGATCTTAGTGCCATACTTATCGACCAGCCAACCGAAGATCATCAGGCTGACTGCGTATGAGAGCTGAAAAAACGCGTTGGTGTAACCAAACTGCTCGTTCGTCCAGTGAAGTTGCTCATCCAATATCGGTTTGATAAGGGCAAGAATCTGCCGGTCGATATAGTTAATCGTTGTCGCGAAAAAAAGTAGCGCGCAGACGACCCAGCGGTAGCGCGTCATGCCCGAAGAGGATGAGGAGGGGTGTTCCATGTTGGTTTTTGTGTGAACATACCTTCATACAAAGTCATGCTGAAAATGCGGACACGTGTCCCTTGAATCTTGACTTTTTCTAGCCCAATTTGTGGGCTGACACTCTGCGACATTTTCTCAAGCCACCGCCAAAACATCCCCTGATCACTTCTGGGTTTTGGAGAGGAATTAAGATGCCGCATCTCCCGCTCTTTTTTACTTTAATCTAGACCAAGAAAACCCGATGCACCAAGGCCGCGAGGTCTTGGCACACATGTAACCTGTTAGAACCAGAAAATAACCCGACATGAAACCCACCCAAACCCTCCGCACTCTCGTGCGCCTGACCACGTTGTTGGCAGGTTTATTCCTCTTTGCTGGCCAAGCGCCCGCTCAGACTGCCGCCACCGGCACTATCGAAGGCCGCGTCCTTAACACCGACAACGGTAAATACCTCAATAACGTCCGCGTTACCGTCGAGGGCACCTCGCTTGAAACATTCACGGATTCGACCGGTCTTTTCCGCTTGAGCAACGTTCCCGTTGGAGCCGCCAAAGTGAACGCGTTCTACACGGGTCTCTCGAATCAATCGATCACCGTTGCTGTCCCCGTTGGTGCCGCGGTGAACCTCGATATCAATCTCTCCACCAAATCCTCCAGCGCTAATAAAGACGGAGATGTTCTTAAGCTCGATGCCTTTAAGGTCGCCGCCGCCGTCGAAATGGACGCCGCTTCCATCGCGATTAATGAACAGCGTTTTTCGCCTACGATCAAAAATGTCGTCTCCACGGATGCCTTCGGTGACATCACCGAGGGCAATCTCGGCGACTTCGTGAAATTCTTACCAGGCGTTACGATCGACTACGTTTCCCCTGATGCCCGCACCATTTCTGTGCGTGGCGTTCCTGCCAATTACACCCCGGTTACGCTCAACGGTAACCGTATCGCCAGCGCCAATTCTTCCTCCGCTGGTCGCACTTTCGAGCTCGAGCAAATTTCCATTAACAATGCTGGCCGCATCGAAGTTCTTAAGTCCCGCTCGCCCGAAACCGCGGCCGACGCTCTGGGCGGTGCGATCAACTTGGTTCCCCGCAGCTCTTTTGACCAAGCCAAAGCCTCTTTTAGCTATCGCGCCTTCTTAAGCGCCAACGGCGACGAAAAGGACTTCAAGAAAACTCGCGGCCCCACCAACGAAGCTTCCGGCAAAATCAAACCCGGTTTCGATTTCGTTTACATTAACCCTGTTTCGAAAAACTTCGGCTACACCTTGGCTCTGCTCGAATCCAATATCTATTATCCACAGCATCGCTCCAATCCCAACTGGGCTCCGAACGCCACCGCCGCCATCGGCCCGGCCGCCAGCCCCACCAACCCCTACTTGCGCAGCTATCAGGTTCAAGACGGCCCGAAGAACAACGCCCGCAAATCTATCAGCGGTACCGTGGACCTCCGTCTAAATAAAACTGACACCGTCTCGGTCGGCGCCCAGTGGAATTATTATAACGCTTCCTTCAGTAATCGCCCCGTCACCTATGACGTCGGCTCCTCCACGGCGCCCCTCGCGTTCAGCCCTGACTTCGTCAACGGCGCGCTCGGCAAAGGCTCGGTCGTCCTCGGTGGCACCTCGTTCCGCCATAAATACGGCTACACCTACGCCACCGACACGACCTACAAACACAACGGACCCATCTGGAAAATCGACGGCGGCTTCGCCTTCTCTCACGCGACGAATCACTACCACGACGAACAAGATGCCCACTTTAACGGCGTCACCCTCACGCTCCGTGGTACGCCGAGCGCCCCTGCGGCTTCTAGCCCCACGGTTAATTTCGCCGGTATCGCCGCAGGCAGCTACTTGATGCCGACCTCGATCACCGTCTACGACACCGCAGGCGTGAACAAAATCGATCTCGCCAACGCATCAAACTACAACATTTCCAACGTTAACTTCAATCCCGCCGACTCGGCTGACGTCTTCAAGACCGCCCGCGTTAACGCCAAGCGCGATCTTGGTCTCTCGTTCCCCGTCACCTTCAAGACCGGCCTCAACCTCCAGGAAGAAACCCGCGACATCCGACTCGATAACCGTGGCAACTGGAATTTCGTTGGGCCTGATGGCGTCGCTAATACCGCCGACGACAACGCCGGCCTCTATAAACTCAGTGACCCGCAATACGCCTCCGTCCCCTTCCTCTTTGGCACGCCGCAGGTCCCGTATCCTGACGCTTACAGCGCCTTCACGCTGTGGAAGCAGCACCCCGAATATTTCGCTCTCGCGAGCACGGCCAATCCCACGATCAACAGCGCGACCAATTCGAAATACTTCCGTGAAGTCATCAGCGCCGCCTACATCATGTTTGACGCGCGTATGTGGGCCAACCGCCTCCGTATGTCCGGTGGTGTTCGCTTCGAGCGTACTCAAGACAAAGGCTACGGCGTTCTTAATAACCCGCGCGCCGGCTACATCACCAACGCCGCCGGCCAACAGGTGCTGAATCCCGACGTCGCCGCTCGCGCCGCCGCTCAGTACAAAGACCGTGGAGATATTCGCTCCAAGTCCTACGACGGCTACTACCCGAGCTTCGACACGTCCTATAACGTTACCCACAACATCGTCGCCCGCGCGGCCTATGCCCGCTCCATCGGCCGGCCTGACTTGGGTAACATCATTCCGAGCACCACGCTGCCTGACACGAGCCTAGTATCCGGCACCTATGCTATCACCACCGTCAACGCCGCGCTCAAGCCAACGCAGACCAACGCTTACGACGTCTCTCTCGAATATTACTTCGCGAAGACCGGCGTGTTCTCCGTAGGCGCATTCCGTAAAGACTTCCGCGATTTTGTCGGTGGCAGTGTGCCACAAACCGCCACACTAGCGCTTCTTGAATCCCTCGGTATCCCTGATGCAGCCAACTTGCTCGCCTCTGCCGCTGCGACAAATCCCTCCGCGAGTGTGACCGTAGCTACACGCTCAAATGTTGGCTCGGCCCGCGTCTCCGGTGTCGAGTTTAACTACTCGCAAGTCCTAGACGTCGACGCCTTCCCAACTTGGACAAAAGATTTCACGGTCTACGCCAACGGCCAGCAGATGCACCTCGAAGGATCTACCCTTGCTGACTTCAGCAACTTCATTCCTGCCAGCGGCAGCTGGGGTGTTAAATACAACAAGAACAAATTCGGTGCTCAGGTTAACTGGAACTACCGCGGTCGCCAACGCCTCGCTCAACAAAGCATTACCTACAACGGTCTCGCTCACACGGACGAGGGCTTCTTCGATTACTTCAAGCCCCGCATCTATACCGACATCAACTTCAACTACCGCTTCTCGAACCTTGTAGGCTTGTTTGTTAACGCGCGTAATTTGACCAACGTCGCCCAGGACGCGCAGCGCTACGGCCCGGTCTCCCCGAGCTGGAGCCGCACCTACCGCCGCGAAGAATTCGGTGTGCAGTACACCGTCGGCGTGAAGGGCACGTTCTAAATCCTCGTTTGATCTATGATTCTCTCAGCCGCGCGGAATTCGCCGCGCGGCTTTTTTTTGCCAACCCCAGCTGTTCCCAGTTTCTAACGCACTGCCGTCACATGCCCCGCTTTCCTCTGCTCATTCTTTTAATGGCTGCCGGCCTCGCGACTTCGGCTCGCGCCAGCTTTACCGCCACGCATTTTTTTCCCGCCACCGGTTCGATGTCGGTTAACCCCGACACCCCGTTACATCTCGAGTTTTCCGCCGCCCCGGTCCTCGGCGCCGCCGGCCAATTCCAGATTCATGACGCGGTCACGCACGCCATCGTCGCTGCGATCGACGTTGCCACGCCCGTCGCTACCAAAACGATTGGTGGCCTCGATCATTATAACTATCACACCGTCCTCATCACCCAGCGCCAAGTGACCTTGTTCCCGCCGCCGGGCGCGCTCGACTACGGCCACCGCTACTACGTCACCGCCGATGCCGGTGTGCTTAAAATTTCGACTGAAACGTTCACCGCGCTCGAGTCGACCAGCGCGTGGTGCTTCACGACCAAGTCCGTCCCGCTCGTCGCAGGCGCCTCGCATCTTGTCGTCGCAGCCGATGGCTCCGGAGATTTTTCCACCGTGCAGGCCGCGCTTGATTACATTCCTGCGGGCAACACAGCACCAGTCACGATCTTCGTTCGCAAAGGTACCTATCGTGAGATTATTTTTTTCACCGACAAACACGGTATCACGATCCTCGGCGAAGACCGTCGCACGACAATCCTTGCTTATCCTAACAACGCCAAATTCAACGGCTCCGGCGGCAATCCTTTCGCTGGCCGCATGGCCAATCCGAGTGCCGAAGTCCCAAAGCGGGGCGGCAATATTTATCGACGCGGTATGTTCCTCGCGCACCGCGTAAATGATTTCACCCTCGCCAATCTCACGCTCCATAACACCACTCCGCAGGGTGGCACCCAGGCCGAGGCGCTCATCGTCAACGGTACTAGCATCGCGCGTACGATCATCAAGGACGTCGATTTCTACAGCTTCCAAGACACAATTCAGATTAATGGTCAGGCCTATCTTTCCAACTGTTTCATCGAGGGTGACGTCGATTTCATGTGGGGCACTGGACCGTCGTTTTTCGAGAATTGCACCGCACGCTCCCTGCGCAGCGGCGCGTATTTCACACAGATTCGCAACCCCGCCACGAATCACGGCTTTGTTTTTGTGCGTTGCACTTTTGAAGGAGCACCCGGCGTCACAGATAATTTTATCTCGCGCATCGAACCGCACCGTTTTCCGCACAGCGAGGTCATCCTAGTCGATTGTGTGCTCGGCCCCGCCGTCGGCGCCGTAGGCTGGCAACTGCAACCCGCACCCTCAGGCACGCCCCCCGGCGCCACCGCTGATCTACAATTTTGGGAGCACAACAGCCGCGCTCCCAATGGTGAGCCCTTTCCGGTAAGTGGTCGCCATTCGGCCTCGCGACAACTGCAGACCCCGAGCGACGACGCGCTGATTTCCGATTATCGCAACCCCGCGTTCGTGCTCGGTAGTAGCTGGCAACCTCGCCGCGCGCCGATATTTAAGCCTTAAACTTTGCCTCGCCGTTTAACTTTATAAGCATCGTGCTCTTTGCCTCCGTTGCACCGTCGCACCAACTTAGCCCTTAGTTTTTAATCATCATGAAACTCCGACCCGTGTTCCACGCCCTCGCCGCTCTGGCTTCTGTTTCTGTGCTGGCTGCCGCCGAGCAGATGCTCGTCACCGTCACGCACGACCTCGCCATCGCTCGTCCCTCCGAAACCGTCGTCGTACCATGGTCGCAAGTGAACGCCGCGCTCCCCGGCGCTATGCTCCAGCGCATCGCCGTTAAAGACTCCGCTGGTCACGTTCTGCCATACCAAGTTACCAACGTCGCCCCGCAAGCTAAGGATCCTAAAGGCGTCGGTATTGCCTATGGTGAACTCATCTTCCAACACGATTTTGCTGCTGGCGAAAAATCTGCAATCTTCACCGTCGAGAAAATCGACACCGTTGCACCAGTGTTTCCGATCAAGACCTTTGGTCGTTACGTGCCGGAGCGCCTCGATGACTTCGGCTGGGAAAACGACAAGATCGGTCATCGCACTTATGGACCTGCGCTCGCCGCACCCGCCGTTCCCGGTGTGACCAAAGAAGTGCTCGTCACCAGTGGTCTCGACGTTTGGTGCAAGCGCGTGAATTACCTCATCGTTGATCGCTGGTATAATAAGGGCCACGACCACTACCATAAAGACGAAGGCGAGGGCATGGACATGTACCAAGTCGGTCCTTCCCGCGGTTGTGGCGGCACGGGTGTTTGGGACGGAAAAATGCTCTATGTCGGCCGCAATTACATATCTTGGAAGGTTATCACCAACGGTCCCGTTCGAACTGTGTTCGAGCTGACCTATGACGCTTGGGACGCCGCAGGCACACAAGTTTCCGAAGTGAAACGCTTCACCGTCGATGCCGGCCACAACCTCGACCAAATTGAGAGCACTTTCATCGTCGCCGCCGGCGGCCC
>Ga0114958_10002552_pt1 | contig 13528 bp, 11 predicted proteins | sample C_130208_EF_Meta_FD_89577 | JGI IMG/M metagenome (GOLD analysis project Ga0114958, IMG submission 89577) | Freshwater microbial communities from Lake Croche, Canada to study carbon cycling - C_130208_EF_MetaG | ecosystem: Environmental > Aquatic > Freshwater > Lake | place: Lake Croche, Canada... | reverse complement strand
TTGTTTTTTACTTAAAACCTACTTATGAAGGAGAACAAAAGCTGAAAAATATTCAAAAAGAAACTACGGTGTATTTTGATGATTATGGAGTTCCTCATATTTATGCTAATTCCCAGAAAGATGCCATGACGGCTTTAGGATATGTGTATGCGCAAGACCGTTTATGGCAAATGGAATTAATGAGGCGAATTGCTCCTGGAAGATTGTCGGAAATTTTTGGTTCGAAAGCCTTAAAAAGCGATTTGTTTTTTGCAGGTTTAGGAATTAATGAAAATTCTGAAATGGCAATTGCTAAACTCGATAAAAATTCCGAAACCTATCAATTGGCAATGGCATATATTGATGGCGTAAATCAATATATGGAAGAAGGAAAAACCCCTATTGAGTTTCAATTATTGGGAATTAAAAAAGATAAATTTACTTTAAAAGACGTTTATAATATTTTTGGATATATGTCTTTTAGTTTTGCAATGGCTCAAAAAACAGATCCATTAATGACCGATATTCGTAATAATCTAGGGTCAGATTATTTGAAAGATTTTGGATTAGATGGTTCATTAGGAATTACTCAAATCAAAAATTTTGACGGTAAATCGAATGCGTATTCTGAAATTTCAAAGTCTTTGGCAAGTCTGTTGGAGCAATCCCCAGTTCCGCAATTCATAGGAAGCAACAGTTGGGTTATTGCCCCAAAGAAAACTAAAAATGGCAAAGTTATTTTTGCAAACGACCCACACATTCAGTTTTCCCAACCGTGTACTTGGTACGAAGCGCATATTGTTGTGCCTGATTATGAAGTTTATGGTTACTATTTGGCAGGAACGCCATTTCCGCTTTTAGGGCATAATCATAATTATGCTTATGGATTAACCATGTTCGAAAATGATGATGTCGATTTGTTTCAGGAAGAAGAAAATCCAAATAATAAAAATCAGTATAAAACTGCAGATGGGTTCCAAAATTATAAAATTCGAAAAGAAATTATCAAAGTGAAAGATACCGTCGATGTAGTTTTAGAAGTAAGAGAAACTCAGCACGGACCTATAATGAATGATGTTTTGGCGGGAATTAAAACTAAGAAACCTGTGGCAATGTATTGGATTTACACCCAGCAAACGAATCAAATGCTGGAAGCTGTTTATTCCATTTCGCATTCTAAAAATCTAGCCGATTTCCGCAAGGGGGTTTCACTAATTGCTGCGCCAGGTTTGAATATTATGTATGGCGATGCCCAGGGAAATGTTGCTTGGAATACTTCTGGAAAATTATACAAACAGGATAAATCAGTTAATCCAAATTTCATTTTAAATGGAGCTAATGGAATTGATGATGAAAAAGAATTCTTGGATTTCGACAAAAACCCTCATGCGATTAATCCAAATTGGAATTATGTGTATTCCGCAAATAATCAGCCCGAAGCGGTTGACGAGTATTTATATCCAGGATATTATCTGCCCCAAGACCGAGCAAAAAGAATTTCAGGTTTGTTGGAATCCAAAAACAATTGGACAAGAGACGATGTTGGCAAAATGATAAATGACAATACTTCTGATGTTGCAACCAGTATTGTGAGTGATTTGATTTCGGTTTTAGAGCTAAAATCGCTTTCTAACAATGAAAAAGAGGCTTTGTCTATTCTTCGAAAATGGAAAGGTTCTAGTGATTTGAAGGATATTGCACCAACAATTTATTATAAATGGATCAATCTTTATTTGAAAAACACTTTTAAGGATGAATTAGGAGAGGCGAATTTTAAAATGCTTTTAAGTACACATATTATAAAACAAGTTATTGCTCCGCAAATTAAAAATGAAAATTCAATTTGGTGGGACGATGTTACTACAAAAGATAGTAAAGAAACTAAAACTACAATTATAAATAAATCCTTTCATGAATCAATAATAGCACTCGAAAAACAATTAGGGAATGACTTAAGCGCTTGGACTTGGAACAAAGTGCATACTTTAGAGCATCCTCATCCTATGGGACAAATTGCGATTTTGAAGAAAATTTTCAATGTCGGACCTTTTGAAGTGGCTGGTTCGAATGAAGTAATTAATAATCTAATGTTTGATTTTACGGATAGTGGAAAATATAATGTAAAAGGTGGGCCTTCAACGCGAAGAGTAATCGATTTTTCGGATATAGAAAACAGCATGAGTATTTTGCCTACGGGACAATCTGGTAATCCTTTTAGTAAACATTATAACGATCAGGCTGAAATGTATAGTTTAGGAAAGTTCAGGAAAATGAAGCTGAACAAAGAGGAAATTATCAAGACTTCGTCAAAATTAATTTTTGTGCCTAAATTGTAATAATTAAACAATAATTTTTTTGACAAGTCCCTTTGTTTTATTTTAAAAAACCACTTAACTTTTCATAAATTAAATTAGGTTGTATAATTAAAATAATGTCTAAATTATTATTAATGCGTCAAAATAACGTATTGATTTTTATTTTCGGATTATTTGTAATTGATAAATGACTTCTTTTTTTGTAAAAAAACATATGTTTGATAGCTGAAAACATCTCGTTTTCTTGTGGATTTATTGGGTAATTTTAGAAATAAACAACGTTGTAGGTAAAAAAAATCACTTATAAGATTCTCAATAAATTTCGATTATTTTTTGATTTTGTTGTTAAATAATTGCGTATTTTTTAAAAAATATTAATTTTTAAGAATATTTGCTAACATATATACAAAACGAAAAAAAACGATTTTTTATTTAGCATAAAATTAACTGTAATATAATTAAAAAAAATTTTTTTATTACAACTAAAAATATAAATTTGCGCCTCAACAAGTTTATTATAACAAAAAATAAATTATTTAAAACTATTAAAATTAAACAAAATGGCAAACGTTAAAAAAGAAAGTGGAGCAGGTTTAGGCGGAATGATTACAGGAATCATTATCGCATTATGTATTTTTTCAGGATGGTTGATATGGAATTTCATCATGGGTGATGGAGGTAATTTTGAAGGAGGAGTTAATACAGGTCATCCACTAGCAGGAAATTATTTAGCAATGGTTTATAAAGGAGGTCCTATTGTACCAATATTATTAGGTTGTTTATTAATGGTTATTGTATTCTCTTTCGAGCGTTTTACAGTAATTTCAAAAGCAGCTGGTAAAGGAAATCTTGACCAATTCATGAAAGGAATTAAAGCTAGTATTACTAAAGGTGATATTGATGCTGCAATTGTAGCTTGCGATAAACAACAAGGATCTGTTGCAAATGCAATTAGATCAGCTTTGATGAAATATCAAGATGTTAAAAAAGAAGGATTAGATAGCGAAGCTGCTGCTGAAACAATTCACAAAGAAATTGAAGAAGCTACTTCTCTTGAAATGCCAATGTTAGAAAAACACATGACTATTCTATCTACTTTAGTTTCTTTAGGAACTCTTGCAGGATTATTAGGAACTGTAACAGGTATGATTAAAGCATTTGGTGCTTTAGCGTCTTCAGGTACTCCTGATCAAGCAATGTTAGCAAACGGTATTTCTGAAGCACTTATTAATACTGCAACAGGTATTTCTACTTCTGCTTTAGCTATTATTATGTACAATTTATTTACTTCTAAAATTGATACTTTAACTTATTCAATCGATGAAGCTGGATCTACAATCGTGAATACTTACAGACACTTTAGAGGTACACAAAAATAATTACTAATAATTTATAAGAAAGTAGCGTTGTATATTTATAAGGCTGATTTCTAATAGATTTAAAAATATAATTAATGGCTGTAAAAATGTCCAAAAAAGCGGCGTCTATTGATATGACGGCGATGTGTGATGTGGCTTTTCTTTTGCTTACTTTTTTTATTTTGACCGCCACGGCCAAAATACCAGAAGCATTGCCTGTGGATACGCCAGCATCGACTGTACAAACCAAATTGCCTGAAACGGATTTGGCTACTATAACTATTGGTAAAGGAAAAGTATTTTTTGATTTGAAAGGAAGAGAGATTCGTACAAGAGCTCTTGAACTTATGGGACAAAAATATGGTGTTGAATTTACTGAAGATGAAAAAACTAAATTTGCCTTGATGGAAGGCTTTGGAGTTCCTATTGAAGGTCTTAAAAGTATTATTGCAATGAAAGCTTCTGAAAGAAGTAAAGCTGGACAACCAGGTGTGCCAAAAGATTCGTTAGACAATCAATTAGCAGAATGGGTTCAGAATTCAAGAATTGCAAATAATGAAATTAATCAAAAAGAATTGCAAATTGCCATTAAAGGAGATGCTAAAGAGGAGTATCCAGCAATTAGAAAAGTAATGGATATTTTGCAAGATCAAAAAATCAATAGCTTTAGTTTAGTTACTGGTTTAAGAGGAAAGAATTTTTAATTAAAAAAAGACACTAAAATGGCTGAATTAAATACAGGCGACGGTGGTGGTGGAAAAGATAAAAAGGTAAGAAGTAAAAAACAAAACTCAAAGGTAGATTTAACTGCCATGGTGGATTTGGCCTTCTTATTGATTACATTCTTTATGCTTACTACAACCTTGTCTAAACCACAATCTATGAATTTGGGTTTGCCAGACAAAGACGATAAGGATACGAAAAACAAAGACATTAAAGTTGATGAGAATCGTACAATGACAATATTGTTGGGTGATAATGACAAGTTAGTACGTTACGTTGGATTATTGGCTACTCCTGTAGCTGGTGGTACTCCAAAAGATTTTGCTTTTGGAAAAGGAGGTATTCGTGCTGAATTGTTATCAAGAAAAGCCTCAGTTTTGGCTTATTCAACTGCAAAAGGGAAACCTAAAAACGGAATGATTGTAATTATCAAACCTAGTAAAAAATCAAATTATCGTAATTTGGTTGATATATTAGACGAAATGGCAATTGTAGATGTTCCTACCTATGCAATTGTAAACGATTTTACACCCGAAGAACAAAAATTGTTAGAAGGAAAATAAGAGTTTCTCTTATGACCCAATAACCTAATAATTAAGAAATATGAAATTAGATTTATTAAAAAACCAATGGCTTGAAATCGTTTTTGATGGACGTAACAAAAGTTATGGTGCTTATGATTTGCGAAAATCAGTTACTAAAAACTCTTTTAGAGCATTTATCATAGGTACACTTGTTTTTGGATTAGCGGTTAGTATACCAAACATTTTGCGTATGCTTCCAGATTCATCTGCAAATGACGATGCCTTGAACGTAAAAATTACGACGGTAAAAATGCCGCCAAAGGATAAGCCGAAAGATAATCTTCCGCCACCTCCTCCGCCTCCTCCAAAAGTGGATCAAGTTAAATTTGTGAAACCGGTAGTTGCTAAAGCAGAAGATGTTGTTGAAGAAATTGTTGTTATTAAAGAAATCAAGGATAAAAAGCTTGGTGCTGAAACAATAAAAGGAGATCCTGATGCAGAATTAACAGTTGAACCTGTTGGAACTGGTGTTGCTGCAGTTGTTGAAGAAGATAACACTGTTTATAATACAGCTGGTATAGAAGTAAAACCAGATTTTCCTGGTGGAATGGAAAAATTTTACAATTATATTGCTAAAAATTACCGTACCCCAGAAGAGGAAGGTCTTAAAGGAAAAGTATATGTGACTTTTGTTGTTGAAAAAGATGGTTCATTAACGGATATTAAAGTATTAAGAGATATTGGTTACGGAACAGGAAAAGAAGCAATTAGAGTTTTGAAAGCGACACCTAGATGGAATCCTGGAGAGCAAAATGGTAAGAAAGTAAGATGTACTTTTAGTTTGCCAATTAGCATTCAATCAGCAGAATAATGATTAAAAATACAGTATATAATTTTAAGAAGAAATCGCCCAAAGAGCGATTTCTTCTCATTATAGGAATTTTGTTTTTTTTCGTATATTTGTGTTTGGGTATTATTGTGATTTTTTGGGATTTCATTTTTCCTAGAAATTTTCCAATAGCAATGTCGTCTGTTTATAGAATGGCATTTGGTGTTATTCTAATAGTTTATTCGTTTCTAAGGTTTTACAGATTTTTTAATTCAAATAATGAATAGTTATGTATAAAAAAATCAAAATTTTAAGTATTGCTGCTTTTGGTTTGTTATTTATAATGTGTAACCAAAAAGAGAAGTTAAATACCAATAAAGAAACTATTTTAAAAGGGAATGCAACTCTATTGGTTGATGAAACTCTAACGCCAATAATTGAAGATCAAGTAGCAGTTTTTGAAAGTAATTATAAAGCTAAAATTAAAATTATTTCAAAATCAGAATCTGAAATTGTAAATTCGTTATTTACTGAAAAATCGGTAATTGCAGTTTTATCTAGAAAACTAACTGAAGAAGAAAATAAAGTTTTCGAACAAAAAAAGATTACTCCAAAAACGACTAAATTCGCAACGGATGCTATTGCTTTTATTTCAAATAAAAGCAAAAGTGATACTTTGATTGAACTTAAAAGTATTGTTGAATTTTTGCAAGGAAAAGAAAATGCTAAAATAAAAGGATTAGTTTTTGATAATCCAAATTCGAGTACAGTTCGTTTTATGAATGAGATTGCGGGAATTAAAAAAGCACCTGAAAAAGGGATTTATTCCTTTAAATCAAATGAAGAAGTAATTAAGTTTGTTTCCGAAAACAAAGGTATGATTGGTGTTGTTGGAGTAAATTGGTTATCACAACCTAATCCAGATATGATCCAATATGTAAAAGAAATTAATGTATTGAGTGTAAAAAGTCTTAAAGACTCTAATTATTATTCCCCTACTCAAAACAACATAGCAGAAGGTAAATATCCTTTGGCACGCGATTTGTATATAATTAATTGTCAAGGTTATTCAGGACTGGGAATGGGGTTTGCCTCTTTTGTCGCTGGTGATATTGGACAAAGAATAGTTTTGAAATCTGGATTATTACCATTGAAAATTCCAGGTAGAAAAATTAATATTAGAAAAGAAATAAGTAATGATAAAAAATAAATTAAATAGTTTTAAGATGAATAAATTTAAAATTTTTGGTTTTGTTTTATTGGCCTCCGTGTCTGTAAGCAATGCGCAAGATTTAAATCCAGCAATAAAAGCAATAGATGCTGAACAATTTGCAAGTGCAAAAACAATGTTGAAATCAATAATTCAAACAAAACCAGAAAATGGAAAAGCTTGTTTCTTACTTGGTAATGTATTCTTTCAAGAAGCTATTAAAGATTCTGCGAAATTGTATTTTCAAAAAGGATTATTGGGTACTGAAGGGCAAAATCTCAATTATATAGGATTAGGTCAATTAGATTTAGATAACGGAAATAATGCTGATGCTCAGATTAAATTTGATTTAGCAACCAAGAAAATAAGAAAAAAAGATACTCAGGAATATGTATATATTGGTAGAGCCTATATGAATATTGAAAAACCGGATTATAAGAACGCACTTTTGAATTTAAATAAAGCTAAATTGGTAAGCCCAATGGATGCTCAAGTTCAGTTAGCGCTTGGTGATGCTTTTTACGGAGATAAAAATCAAAACGAAGCTTATGCTGCTTATCGCGATGCTTTTCAAGCGGACAATTCTTTAATTAGAGCTAAAATGCAATTGGGTGTTTTGCTTAAAGGAGCCAAAACCTATGATTTAGCTTTGAAAGCGTATAATGAAGTAATTGATTTAAATCCAAACTACGGACCAGTTTATAGAGAGTTAGCGGAAACTTATTATAAATGGGGTAGAAATAAACCTTCTAAGTCAGACGAATATATGAAAACGGCTATTGGGTATTATGAAAAATATTTAAGCCTGACGGATTATTCTTTGAATTCTAGAATGCGGCATGCTGATTTTCTTATTCTTGTAAAAGATTATGCTGCTCTTGAAATTGAAGCTAAGAAAATGATTGAAATGGATAAAGTTAATCCTAGAATTTATCGTTATTTAGGATATTCTGCTTTTGAAAATGGTAATATTGATGTTGCTATTAAATCATTAGAAAATTTTCTTTCAAATCCAACTAATAAAATAATTGCTAAAGATTATTTATATTTAGGTTTAGCAAAAATTAAAAAAGGAACAAGTGTTGATGGATTAACAATTGACCCAGTAGCTTTTGGTTTAGGTTTGGCAGATATTAAAAAATCTATTGAAATGGAACCTTTGGCAGTAGAAGACTTGAATGAAATTGGAAAAAAATTATTCAATCAAAAACTATTTAAAGAAGCTACATCAATTTTTGAATTAGGCACATTGAATACGGAATCAAAAAATTATGTAGATGATAATATCTATTTTGGATTGTCTATTTATTATTCTAACAACAAAAAAGATAGTAAACCAGATCCGATTGCTTTGCAAAAGGCAGATGGTGCTTTTGGAAATGTGATTACAGCTTCTCCTGCATATCAAGATGCTTATCTTTATCGTGCAAGAACAAATAGTTTAATGGGTAATGATGAAATGACGATTAAGTATTACGATACTTATGTTGCGAAAGTTACAGAAAAAGGACCTGAAGAATTGGCTAAACCAACAATTATTAAGAAAATTATTGAATCTTATAATACAATTGGAGCAAGTTATGCAAATACTGATAAAGTGAAAGCTAAAGAATATTTTGCTAAAACTTTAACTCTTGATGCTACAAATGCTTATGCAACTGAATCATTGAAATTGTTGAAATAATTCAAATTATTATTATATAAAAAACCGATAGTTTAATAAAAACTATCGGTTTTTTTATGCGCTTGAGTCAACCTTAAAAATTCACTACCTTTGCACTTTAAATATTAAAAATGTTATCAAAAGAAATTCAGTTAGAAGTAAATAAAGGAGCAATGCTTCCTTTGATGGAAGAATTTTATACTATTCAAGGAGAAGGATTTCATACGGGAACTGCTGCTTATTTTATTAGAATAGGTGGTTGTGATGTTGGTTGTCATTGGTGTGATGTTAAAGAAAGCTGGAATGCCGAATTACATCCGCCCACAAGTATCGATTTAATTGTGGCCAATGCTAATAAATATGCCGACACAATTGTAATTACTGGTGGAGAACCTTTAATGTGGGACATGAGTTTATTGACTCAAAAATTAAAAGAGGAAAATTTGAAAGTTCATATAGAAACTTCAGGAGCATATAATCTAACTGGTATATGGGATTGGATTTGTCTTTCGCCAAAGAAAAACAAATTGCCAACAAAAACGGTTTATGACAAGGCTCATGAACTGAAAGTGATCATTTATAACAAACACGACTTTATTTTTGCTGAGGAACAAGCGGAAAAAGTAAATAAAAATGCTATATTATTTCTTCAACCGGAATGGAGTAAAAAAGAGGAAATGACACCGTTAATTGTTGATTATGTAATGAATAATCCAAAATGGCGTGTATCTTTACAAACACATAAATACCTTAATATTCCATAAATAAAAAATTATTCTATTATATAAAGCTTTGCTAGATAATCATAATGTTCCCCTTCAAGAATCAGTTCGCATTGCAAACCATTAGCCAAAGCCGCATTTTGAAGTGTGTTGTAATCGATAAACATCCAATCGAATGGTTTTTCTTTTTCGCCTTTATAGGAAATATTAAAAACTATTTCCCCATAATATTCCTTTTGTGATGGAACCCATTTTCCGCCGTCTTCATCTTCGTCAAACATATAAATTATATCGGAGCTGTCTAAAAGGATTTGACCTCCAGGATTCAGTAATGATTTTAGTTTTAGTAGAAACTTTGGTATATTTTTAAGTTTTCCACACATTCCTGCCCCATTCATTAGAAGTAAAATGGTGTCGAATTTCTCCTTTTCTAAATGCATTACATCTTGAACCAGTGCTTTTTTTATACCACGCAAACTGCATGCTTCAATCGCATTTGCTGAAATATCAATAGCTGTTACATCAATGTTCCTGTCATTTTGCAAAGTCAAACTATGGCTTCCGGCTCCACAACCCACATCTAAAGTTCTTCCTTTAGTAAGTTGCAAGGCGCGTTGTTCCATTTTTGGCATTTCATCATAGGAACGAAAAAGGTAAGCCACACTCATTTCGTCTTCCTCGGAAATAGTAGTTTCTGTAATTAAATCTTCTGGAGAATTATTGGTTTGAAAATCGAGTATTGCTTTTCCGAAAAGGTCTTTCATTTGAATTGGATGTTTGTGTTTCTAATTCCCCTCTTGAGAGGGGTTAGGGGTGTATTTTTAAAATTTATTGGCTACTTTTGTATCAAAATCCTGAAACTTGAAACAAATTTTAAATAATCTTCCTAAAGAGGCCAAAGATAAGCATATCGAAAACAAAAAGTATTTTGATAAGCTGAAAAAGAAGCTGCCTAAAAATCTGGATTACATAATGCAGGATTTACATGATGCTGAATTCAAAAAAACGGATTGTTTAACCTGTGCCAATTGTTGCAAAACAACAGGTCCATTATTTACTTCTGCAGATGTGGAACGTATTTCGAAACATTTAAGACAAAAACCACAACAGTTTATTGATCAATATTTGCGTGTCGATGAAGATAAGGATTATGTTTTAAAAAGTGTTCCTTGCACTTTTTTAGATCATGAAAACGCTTGTTTTATTTATGATGTTCGCCCTAAAGCGTGTCGCGAATTTCCACACACGGACAGAAAGAAGTTTCAACAAATTTCAGACTTGACTTTGCAGAATGTCGCCATTTGCCCTGCAGCTTTCAATATCGTGGAGGCTATGAAGAAAAAAATGCCTTTGTGATTTATATTATTTTGCAAATAGAATCAATGTAAATCTGTGAAATTTGTGTATGATTTAGTAAATTAAATACTTCTTCCTATTTTTTTTGAAGTCAATCAATCCTTTCTTCCAGCTTTTTCGAATTTCAACTTCCGAAGCTCCCGCTTCAATTTGTTGTTGCAGTTTTCTAGTTCCAGCCAATTTTGTAAAAAACGGATTGAAAAATTTGCTTTTGTCGGATGTTTCCGTGTATGCTTTCAAAAGCCATTTCAATTCTAATCGCTTTACTTTGGCTACAGCCGATAAATCTTCACCGTAACAAATCTGATCTTTGTGCATAGGTACTTTTGCACCTAAATTTGGCTTCGGAACAAAACTAAAATCACTTTTAGGTTGAAAAGGAGAGCCGTAAACTTGAAATTGTTTTTCGGTTCCACGTCCCACACTCACATTCGTACCTTCAAAAAGACATAAGCTAGCATAAAGGTTTATCGATTTATCGTTTGGTAAATTGGGTGACGGTTTCACTGGTAAACTATAATTCATTTTACGGTTGTAATTAATACAAGGGATAATGGTTAATTGACATTGTTCCCCATTTTGAAGCCATTTTTCTCCATTTATCATTTTGGCATATTCCCCAATTGTCATTCCATAAACTATCGGAACGGGATGTATTCCAACAAAACTCGTATAATCATTTTCTAAAATGGGTCCATCCACAATATTTCCATTAGGATTTGGTCTGTCTAAAACAATAAGAGGAATATTGTTTTCTGCGCAAGCTTCCATTACATAATGTAGCGTAGATAAATAGGTGTAAAAACGAACGCCCACATCTTGTAAATCAAAAACCATAATGTCAATTCCTGCTAATTGCTTGGGTTTAGGTTTTCGGTTTTCGCCATAAAGGGAAATAATGGGCAAATTTGTCTTGGTATCTTTTCCATCAATAACGTGTTCTCCCGCATCGGCAGTTCCTCGAAAACCATGTTCTGGCGCAAAAATAGTTTGAATTTTAATATTCTTCGAAAGTAGAAAATCTACTAAATGTGTTTTATCGGTTAGAATTCCAGTTTGATTCGTAACAACTCCTATTTTTTTATCCTTTAACAACGGAAGATAAGTTTTGTAATTATCTGCTCCAATCTGAATATTATTTTCAGATTTGGTTTGGTGTTCTTTTTCCAACACTTGATTTGCATAACAAGCATTTTGAAATACTATGAAAACCAAGAATAAAAACGTATTTTTGACATCGATCAAACGGAAGAAACGAACCAAAAAAAAATTAGATACCATATCAAATTGAATTTAGAATATTTCATAGCCAAAAGACTCATAACTGCTAAAGATTATAAAAGTAGTATTTCTGCGCCAATTATAAAAATTGCAATATCCGCCATTGCCATTGGTATGATTATGATGATTGTGTCAGTAGCAACAGGAATTGGCTTGCAACAAAAAATTAGAGAAAAAGTTTCCGCTTTCAACGGGCATATAATTATTTCTAATTTTGACAATAATCAATCCGAAGTCACCCTTAATCCTATTTCTAAAAAACAAGATTTTTATCCAAATTTCACTTCCGTTCCAGAAGTAAATCACATTCAGGCCATTGCAAGTAAAGCAGGAATTATTAGAACCGAAACTGCATTCGAAGGAATAATTTTCAAAGGAGTGGGACAGGACTATAAATGGGATAATATTAAAGAGTATTTGGTTTCGGGTAATCTTCCCAATTTTTCAAAAGGTATTAATCATGAAGTTTTGATTTCTCAATTTCTAGCCAACAGACTTAATCTAAAAGTTGGCGATGCTTTTAACACCTTTTTTATTAAAGAAAATCAAGATCAACTTCCCAATATTCGAAGATTCAAAATAACAGGAATTTTTGATTCAGGATTTCAACAATTCGACGCTACTTATATAATAGGAGATATTCGGCATATTCAACGAATTAATAAATGGAGACCAGATCAAGTGGGAGCTTTCGAAGTTTTTGTAAACGACTTTAATAAAATTAAAACTATAGGAGATCAAGTCTACCAACAAACTTCATCTACATTAGATAGTAAAACCATAATAGAAAAATACAGTTACATTTTCGAATGGCTTAAACTTTTCGATTTCAATATCATCATTATATTAGTAGTAATGATATTGGTTGCTACCATAAATATGGTTGTGGCTTTGTTGGTTCTTATTTTGGAACGCACACAAATGATAGGGATTCTAAAAGCATTAGGCGCCAATAACTGGTCTGTTAGAAAAATATTTTTGTACAATGCCTTCTATTTAATAGTGAGAGGATTGTTCTGGGGCAATCTAATTGGTATTTCTTTATTGTTAATCCAACAATATTTCGGCGTCATTAAGCTTAATCCCGAGAATTATTACGTCAACCAAGCGCCAGTTTATCTTAATTTTGGATATATACTATTATTAAATCTCCTTACGGTAATCGTTTGTTTTCTGGTTTTATTAATCCCTTCCTATATAATTACCAAAATATCCCCGGTAAAAGCCATCCGTTTCGATTAAATTCTAATTTTCATTCGAGCCACTAAGCAAAGTAATCAGGAGCTTACTCCCGCTATCCGCTACAATCTCTTGTTCCGCTATCGCTACACAAGAGGATTTCCACTACTATCGGGGCTAGGGCATTGGTTTTTGACATTAAAATTCCTTTTTCGAAAAGATTTCTATCTCCTTACTCGAAAACAAATCCGTTTTCTTCCGCGTTATCGCATCGCGAATCAGTTTCATCACTGTCCCAAATAAATCCAAACACCTTCAAAACTGATAAAATCTTCAAAAAACCTTCTTTAAATCGCTAAATCTTGAAAAAGTTAAGCTTATAAAACCCA
>Ga0114958_10002551_pt1 | contig 13529 bp, 12 predicted proteins | sample C_130208_EF_Meta_FD_89577 | JGI IMG/M metagenome (GOLD analysis project Ga0114958, IMG submission 89577) | Freshwater microbial communities from Lake Croche, Canada to study carbon cycling - C_130208_EF_MetaG | ecosystem: Environmental > Aquatic > Freshwater > Lake | place: Lake Croche, Canada... | reverse complement strand
ATTATTGTTACGTTTGAAAGTATTAAACCTCTCTTAATTTTAAGTATATAACACTGGATTAGTGCAAATATCACTTTTCAGAACGGCAAAAGTACTAAAAATATTTGATAAATAATCAAGGATTGCATCCTTTATCATTACTTCCGATTCATAATGTCCTATATCACATATCAAGCACCTATTTTCCGCATCAAAGAACTCATGATATTTGAAATCTGCTGACACGTAGGCATCCGCTTTTTGTTTTTTTGCTTCGTTGAGTAAAAAACTACCCGCTCCTCCGCATACGGCTACCGTCCTAATCTCCTTATTTAGGAGAGCCGTGTGTCGTATGGGACCTAAGCTTAAGTGTTTTTTGAGATGTGCCAAAAATTCTTCAGAGCTCATTGGTTTTGCTAATTGGCCTATAAATCCTGAGCCTACCTCTTGCCAGCGATTACTTAAACTTGTCATAAAATAGGCTACTTCTTCATAGGGGTGACTTTCTTTAAGCGCAACAATGATGTCATTTTCTAAATGGGAAGGAAAGATCATGTCCACTTTCAATTCTTTTTCGGCCGAGGACTTATTTTTTTCTCCTTGAAATGGATTTGAATTTTCGGAAGGGGTAAATCGGCCGGTTCCTTCACTAGAGAAACTGCAAGAACGATATTCACCTATGTTTCCCGCCCCCGCTTCATGTAATTTTTCCCTAACAATCTTTTCAAAATCTTCTGGTACAAAATAACTGAGGTTTTTTAAGGCATTTGAAAACGGCATCAATACCTTCCCATTTATGCCTATTTTTTTGGCTAAGTGATAACTTACGCCTAAGGGTGCATGATCTAAGTTTGTGTGTGAGGCGTAAAGTGATATGGAATTTTGAACGGCTTTGATGATGGTTTTTTCCACATAGTTCGCCCCAGTTAATTTTTTTAATCCTTTGAAAATGATAGGATGATGTGAAACAATCATGTTACATCCTCTTTTAATGGCCTCGTCCACGACTTCTTCCGTGCAGTCTAAACTAATGAGGACGCCCGTGATTTTTGTGTGTCTTTGGCCGACGAGCAATCCCGAATTGTCATACGATTCCTGCCACGCAATGGGAGCCCATTTTTCCATGGCTACACAAACATCTTGAACTAACATACATTTTTTGTTTATCTGCTGCAAAGGTAAAATTCTTTAATTGCTGTTGAAATTAATCGTACATTTAAATAATTCTTTTGAATCCCCATAATTTATGCGTTGCAGACCTGCACTTGTTCTAGTAGAACGAAATCACATTTTATTGATGAAGTACCAATACGGTGCCGAATTTGTTTACAATTTACCAGGAGGTAACCCCGATCCAGGTGAAACGTTTCCCGAAACGATTATGCGTGAATGCCAAGAGGAATTAGCAATCGAAGTGGAAGTTGGAAACATCTTGATGGTAGGAGAAATTTTAGCTTCAGATAAACGAGAGGCCTCTGTTCATTTGTTATTTGAGGGTAAAATTATTGCAGGCATTCCAATACTTCAAGCGGATCAAACGAGTGCGATTGAATTAGTTTGGGTGTCAATTTCAGAAATTACCAAATTGAGTATGTACCCCAATGTATCAATGGAACTACAAGATATGCTATTTCTTCAAAAACCAGGAAAGTATATTGGCGCTATCGACCAGCGTTGGGTTTAATTGCATTGGCCGGGTATAGAGCTGTTCCAATCAATAATCCGAGCATACTTGCGAGTAAACCATACCAAACAGCAGGAATTTCGGTCGGGTTGATGAAATTAAAAAAGATCCAGACCGACAATCCAGCGGCCATACTTAAGTGTGATCCCATGGCACTGGCTTTTTTCCACCACAATCCTGCATTCAAAGGGATAAATAATGACACTAGACTAAAAGCTGAGGCCTCACTGACTAATTCAAAAATATTTTGTCTGCTGACGGCCATCCAAATACAGGCCCCCGTGACCAGAATAACTGAAATTCTAATATAAAATAAAACTTTTTTGTCATCCGGATTTTTAAGCATAGGTTTCAATAAATTTTCTCCCAAGACACTTGCCGGCGCTAATATGGCTCCACTGGTGGTGCTTAATAAAGCGGATAGTAAGGCCCCTAAAAATATTATTTGAACCCCATAGGGAGTAAATTTCATCACAAGGTTGGGGATCAATAAAGCGTCTTCTGCCAGTAAACTGGGATAAAGTCTGACGGCAATTAACGCAATTAATAGGGGAAGCATGGCTATGCTTAGGTACATCATTCCGGCTGCTAAACTAGCCCTAGATGCAATTTTGGAACTTTTTGCCGACATAACTCTTTGGAAAATATCTTGTTGGGGTATGGACCCCAGTCCGATCGTCATCCATGCCGCGCTATACGTTAACCAGTCGACCCAGGTATTTTCTTTGGGAATAAACCTGAAAAATCCGGAAGGTTGTTGGTCTATAAACAAACCCCAATTAGGAATTTTATCCATTAATAAGTAGGCTAAAAATAGAAGTCCTATTATCAAAATAATGTTGTGCAGAAAGTCGGTAATCGTAATCGACCACATGCCACCTAAAAGCGTGTAGGTCATCACCAAAACTGCCCCTATGACAATTCCCATTTCGGTCGTGATGGGTAAAAGCAAATGTAAGGTCATACCCAGGGCAACTAGTTGGGCCGAAATCCAGCCAAAATAAGAGGGAATCATGACGATAGCAGATAGTTTTTCGGACATCGCCCCAAACCTAATTCTAAAATAATCACTGAACGTTAACACGGGAAGTGGATACAGTTTTTTGGCATAAATCGATCCTACAATCAGAAGGCCTAAGGCGGCTCCAAACGGTTCTTCTATAATAGCCAATACTCCCCCGTGAACAAATTCACGAGGTGCCCCAAGCATCGTTTCGGATCCAAACCAGGTGGCAAAAGTTACCATGGTAGCTAATGCAAAAGGAAGCGATCGCCCTGCTAAAATAAAGTCCTGCGTAGAATGAACTTTTTTACTGGCCCACCAACCTACAAATAGGTTTAATAGCAGATAAAAAATGACAAAACTGACCAACATAATTGTCCTAAATTTAATCTAAAATTATCTATTTTTAGGAGAACCTTTTACCTTTACCGTACATTGAAAAATTTTATATGTCAAATATATTTGTTCGGGGGGTATGTGTCATCGCCATACTGATTAATTTATTTTCTTGTACCCAAGTTCATTGGTCTAAAACTTTTCAAAAATCACCACTGTCTAAACAATCAAGTGGACTTTTAATTCAAGAGTTAAACACCGGCAAGGTTGTATTTTCCCATCGGGCAGATCAGTTTTTTATGCCAGCCTCCAATGCCAAATTAGCTACTTTCTTAATGGCTAAAAGTTTTTTGGGTGATTCCATCCCTTCATTTGCCTACTTGGAAAAAAAAGACACCTTGTTTTTTTGGGGTACCGGGGATCCGACCCAATTAAATCCCTCATTTACAAATACATCTTTAATTGATTTTTTGCAGAAATCGACCAAAGTGCTCGTGTTTTGCACACCTCCAAAAGCAATACCACCTTTGGGAAATGGGTGGTCTTGGGACGATTACAATGATAGCTATTCGGCTGAGATTTCATCTTTACCTTTGTATGGAAATTTGGTAGGCTTTTCTATTAAAAACCAACATTGGGAGATTATACCTAATTTTTTTACATCAGCTATTTCAGGTACTCATCCCCTAAATTATGTACTTAGGGACCGATTGAAAAATGAATTTTTTACACCGAACTTGAAGTCTGAATTCAGGGCCCAACAAGTTCCCTTTGTGACTTCTGCTACTATGACGGCAAAATTATTGACTGACACACTCAAAAAGGAAGTTGTGGTTCAAAGGAAAGCATGGGACCCTTCAGCGAAAATTCATTATGCAGGTTTATTGGATTCTTTGTATGTACCTATGCTGCAGGAAAGCAATAACATGATCGCGGAGCATGTATTATTATTAATTGCGGCAAAAAATCAATGGCCTGGTGGAGCTCAAGACATCATTTCACGGTTAAAGAAAGAATCAAATTTTGAATTTATGAAGTCGGTTCGTTGGGTCGATGGATCAGGTTTATCTCGATATAATTTGTTTAGGCCCATGGATTTCATTGAAATATTAACGGCCTTGTCTCAAAAAGTGGATCCTACCAACTTACACTTTTTACTCCCCCAAAGCGGTCGCCAAGGAACATTAAAAAATGTCAAATTAAAATCAGAACATGCCGTCATTTGGGCTAAATCAGGGTCATTTAGCAATACTTATGATTTATCTGGTTTCTTCCAAAACTCTCAGGGCAAAACCTACGTTTTTTCAATCCTGACTAATTTATCGAATCAAGCAGTTTCTGTGAGTAAACGCGATGTGATCGATTTTTTAGAAAATTTAAATTAGTTTTTTAGAAATTGCCGATAAAGCCCATAACTGAGCCCAATAAAAATTAGGACATACAGAATGCTTTGTTGGTTTGTCAATAAAGTCCCTACTAAAAAGAGGGAAGATAAAATCACGAGAAATACAGGTAAATAGGGGTACGCCCAAACCCGATACGGCCTATGTAAATTAGGTTCTTTTATTCTTAATTGGACTAAGGCTGCAAATCCTGACAAGTAACTAGCAACAAAAAAGAATGTCGCGATATCAGAAAGCCTTTCATTAATTTCCTTCCCCGCTAATAAAAATAAGCATGCAAGTACAAGTGTCATATGGGTGGCGATACTGGGACTACCTAGTGCATTTATTTCACTGGCTTTTTTAAAAAATAGGCCATCCCTGCTCATCGAAAAAATCACTCTTGGCGCAAACATGACTTGCGTATTTAAAATTCCTAAGATACTAATCATTAGAAATACGGTGACCCACCTGCCCATATTAACACCAAAAATATAGGTCATGGTATCGGCGGCGGCCAATTTGCTCTGGCTTAAAATAGAAAAAGGTAGGCTATATAAAATGGCGATGTTGATCATGATGTAAATGAATGCCACCACGATCACGCCTATAAACATCGATTTAGGCATGCTTTTTTCTGGGTTTTTATTTTCTTCTGTAAAGTAGGCGGCGGTGTGCCAACCGTCAAACGCGTAAAAAATGGACAGCAATGCCGTCACAATTCCAGACCATATGGGCGGGCCGATAGGAACTGAGTGGGATTCCGAAATGGCACCGCCATTTCCCATAAATGCGCAGATGCCTATAAAAAATAAAAGTGCGACTGCTTTAATTCCGCTTAACCATTCCTGGGATTTTCCAGCTAAGACCACTCCTAATTGGTGAAAAAGCCAGAGCGAAATTAAAATTCCTAAACTGCAGTAAACCAGATAGCTTGATAAAAAAGGAAAAAGAATGGCCAGGTATTCTGAGAAAGTGTAGGCGCCAAAACCTAGGGCTGTGACGGTGCCGAGCCAACTAGACAGCCCGACTAAAAATCCAATATATCGACCGAAAGCTCTTTCTGCGTAGCCATACCAAGCGCCAGCTTTGGGAATAGACAAGCTTAATTCAAGGACGCAGCTAACGCCCAAGAGCGCATAAATAGCCACTAAAATCCAAAGTGAAATAATTAATGTTGGGTTGTGAAGTGCCGCCGCGATAGGCCCTGGTTTACGTAAAATGCCGGTGCCCACCGTGCCTCCAAGCGTGACAGCCACTCCGAATGTGGTGCCTAAAACTTTCCACAATTGCTTATTTCCCTTTGTCATTTTTCTTCAAAATGTAGTCAGCAATCAAAGGAAAATGGTCTGAATAATTAATATGGCGCAAAGTTCTAAATTGGATTACATTCCAATCGTTTGAAAAAAATTGGTTGTCGATCCGAACAAAATAAGGACTTCTGTTTAACGTGAATCCAAATCCTCGCCCAGCTTCTTCAAACGAATTTTTTAAGCGCTCGCGAATAGTTCCGTAGGCCCAGCCATATGGAGTCTCATTTAAATCACCCACGACAATGACGGGGAATTGACTTTGTTGGATTAATCGATTGATCTGATTCATCTCGTCTCGGTGGTGAATAAAACCCTTTCTTAACGATGCGATAATTCCCCTACCTTCTTTTTTGGCATCCTCATAATCTTGATCCCTGATTTTACCCGTTACTTTTCCCACGCGGATGCCCATGGACCAAAGTTGTAAATTGATCACTCTGACCGTATCTTTTTGGATGACTAAGTCAACCATCAAATAGCCATTGGCCGAATTAGCAAATTGTTTTCCTTCTTTATGAATGATGGGATATTTAGTGAAGATGGCCAATCCCATCTTTTCATTCTGGTCAAATAGATCTTCTTTTAACGGAATAAAGGAATAATTTGGATATTGTTCGGCCATCATGCTGATGCTTCTATAGGGCTTTCGGTCTGAATTTGAATAAAATTCCTGAAAGCATTTTATGTCGGCACTATAATCTAACATGAACTTTTTGAGTTGGACCAACGATTCTTTTTTTGCCTCATAATTATTGGAATACATGCCATAAACATTGTAACTTAATACCTTAATTGAATTTTTAACCAGGGCATTAGGGCTATTAAAAACAAGGCTTCTTTGGATAAAACTATAGCCCAATATGAGGACGGTTAGTGGTAGTAAAGCTCTTTTCGCCCTTTGGAATAACCAATATAGCAAGGATATAAAACATAATATTTGGGCATATGGCATGGTCATCATAATGAATCCGGCGAGCCAATGATCGATTACCAACGAATAACTTAATACATACGTTAGAATTGTATAGAGACAGAGGGGCAAGGTTCCAAGCCAAATAAGCGAAGAAATAAACTTTTTTATGATTGATTTTTGACTTGATTTTGGAGAATTCTGCTTTCCCATATTCAAATATACGCATTGGCTTGGAAAGGGAATTACATTTTATAATTTTTACATGTAGGATTGTGTTTTTCAAAAAATATTTCTACTTTTGCAATCCCTTTTATCTACAATAGTATTTAGAGGCATACGCATAATTTAAAATAGATCATTATGGCAAAGGTTTGTCAATTAACAGGAAAAAGAACAAGAGTAGGAAACCACGTTTCTCACGCTAATAATAAGACTAAACGTAAGTTTTTTCCAAACTTGCAAACAAAGAAGTTTTTCTTAGAATCTGAAGGAGTTTGGGTTCGTATGAAGGTTTCTGCGAAGGCAATTCGTACCATCAATAAGAATGGTTTTGAGAAAACACTTATTCAATCTGCACGTAAAGGTACATTGAGCGTATAGTTTTTAATAAAAAATTAACGAAATTAGCCTCCTTGAATTTCAAGGAGGCTTTTTTTATTAAATTATGTTAACAGCATCAGAACTTATTCGATACCAGAAGCAGTTGAAACTTCCTGAGTGGGGTATCGAGAAACAAATAATGTTAAAATCCTCTCATGTATTAGTGGTGGGAGCTGGGGGTTTGGGGGTTGCAGCTTTACCTTATCTGGCTGCTGCTGGGGTAGGATATATCACTATTGTGGATCCTGATGTAGTCGATTTATCCAATTTAGGCCGACAAGTCATTTATACTTCGGAAGAGGTGGGGCAATCCAAAGCACTTTTAGCCCAAAGGTATTTACAGAACTTGAATCCAGAGGTCAACGTAAGTAGTTTTGAAGTTAAATTGACAACTGAAAATGCTGTTGAATTTATTCAAAAAGCAGATCTGGTACTAGATTGTACGGATAATTTTACCTCCCGTTATTTAATTAATGATCATTGCGTTTCTTTAGAAAAGCCATTTGTATATGCCGCGATTCATGCTTGGGAAGGTTTATTGAGTGTTTGCAACGCGTTATTAGCTGATGGTACACGCACGGCAACCTACCGATGTTTATTTCCTGAATCTCCTAATATGTCGGAAATTCCTAATTGCGATGAGGTCGGTGTCTTGGGATTTATTCCTGGAATTATGGGCCTTTTGCAAGCGAAGGAAGCGATCTTTTATTTGGCTGGTTTTTCTTCTCCAGCACAAGGTGCGCTCCTAAGATGGGATGCTCGAGACATGTCGATGAAGCATTTTAAGGTGGAACGAGAAGCTAATGCACCCATTAATATCTTTCCTAAAACGAGCTTGGATGAAGTTAGAGAAATTGGGGTAAGCGAAGCATTTAGCTTATTGGAACAAAATTTGGCCTATATTCTAGATGTTAGGGAATTAGATGAATTTGAAATAGCTTCTATACCGGATGCATTACAAATACCGATGTACCAAGTTGCGGCTAATGTATCAAGTTTACCGGTCCATAAAAAGTGCTTGGTCTTGTGTCACCACGGGATGAGGTCGGCCCATGTGATCCAATTTTTACAACTAGAAAAGGGGTTTACAAATCTCTATAATGTTAGCGGTGGAATAGATGCTTGGTCGTTAAAAATTGACCCAAGCGTTCCTAGGTATTGACGATATCTCCGTAAAGATCAAATTCCTCAGCCTTATTGATTTTGACATGAACAAAATCTCCCATTCTAGCAAATTGTTCAGCTGGAATCAGGACTTCGTTGTCCACTTCTGGACTGTCAAATTCGGTTCTACCCACAAAAAATCCACTCTCTTTCCTGTCGATTAAAACTTTCACCGTTTGGCCTACTTTTGCTTGATTCAACTCCTCCGAGATGGTTTGTTGGAGTGCCATGATCTCATCCGACCTCTCTTGTTTCACATCCTCCGGCACATTATCGTCCACAGAAAAGGCGTGTGTATTTTCTTCATGGCTATAATTGAATATCCCCAAACGGTCAAATCGCATGCGCTCGACAAAGGAATAGGTCTCTTCAAAATCGGCTTCAGTTTCGCCTGGATAGCCAGAAATCAAGGTCGTTCGTATGGCAATGCCAGGAACTTTTTCACGGATGGTTTCAATGAGTGCTTCTGTTTTTTCTCGGGTGATTCCTCGGCGCATGTGTTTCAACATAGCATCTGAGCCACTCTGTAGCGGCATATCTAGGTAGCGACAGATATTGTCACGCTCAGCCATCGTGTCAAGAATTTCTAAGGGAAAACCTGCTGGATAAGCATATTGTAGGCGAATCCATTCAATTCCATTGACATCTGAAAGTCGCTCCAATAATTCTTTTAATTTCCGACCACCAGTTTGGCCCCCTTTTAAATCTAATCCATAAAAAGTTAAATCCTGAGCGATCAAGATTAACTCCTTGGTTCCTTTTTTAGCTAATGAATTGGCCTCTAAAACCAATTCGTCCATATTTCTAGATACGTGTTTCCCTCGCATGATGGGAATAGCGCAAAAGCTACATGGCCGATCGCAACCTTCGGCAATCTTCAAATAGGCAAAATGTGCGGGTGTGGTCAGAAATCTTTCACCGACTAATTCATGCTTATAATCTGCTTTTAATGCTTTTAATAACCTAGGTAATTCATTAGTGCCAAAAAAGGCGTCAACTAAGGGTATTTCTTTTTCTAAATCTTCCTTATATCGATGCGACAAGCAACCTGTTACATACAATTTATCTATTTTTCCAGCTTCCTTTGCGTCTACATATCGTAAGATTGTGTCGATGGATTCTTGTTTTGCGTTGTCAATAAAACCACAAGTATTGACCACGACAATGGATGCAGTATCTTTTTTTGCCTCATGTGTCACTTCTAAGCCATTGCCTTTTAATTGGGTATAAAGTACCTCCGAGTCAACTAGGTTTTTCGAACAACCTAAGGTTACGATGTTGATGGAGGCTTTTGGCTTTACTTTTGTTTTCATTCAATTCAAATTAGTATGCAATTTACGAAGAATTATCAGAGTTTTGCGTGCTCTTTTTTATTCAATATTTGCATGGAAGGGTAAAATTTTAGTAGTATTGTACTTCAAAAAACTTATTTAATATGAAAAAATTGATATTAACAGGTGCACTTGTGACATTTGGCTTCATGACTTTTGCTCAAAGCTTAAACACATTGACTGCCAAGGAGAAAAAGGCGGGATTCCAATTATTGTTTGATGGAAAGACGTTAAAAGGTTGGCATACGTATAACAAACCAGGCGTGATTGGAGATTGTTGGACTGTGGAGGATGGTGTTATTTCGTTTGACATGTCGAAAAAAGAACGAGGAGATTTAGTGACGGATTCGGAATTTGAAAATTATGATTTTTCAGTAGAGTGGAGAATTTCAAAAAATGGTAATTCTGGAATTATATTTAATGTGACGGAAGATCCCAAATACGGCAGCACGTATAATACGGGTCCTGAAATGCAAGTACTTGATAACGATGGCCACCCTGATGGAAAAATATTTAATCACCGCTCGGGCGATTTATATGATTTAATTAAATCATCTTCAGAGCCTGTTAAGCCTGTTGGCGAGTGGAACACAGCGCGTATTGTGTGTAATCGCGGTTTACTCCAACAATATCTAAATGGCGTCAAAGTTGTTGAAACACGTTACGACGATGCGAATTGGAAAACGATGATTGCAGGTTCTAAATTCAAGAACATGCCTGCTTTTGGATTAAACATGAAGGGACGCATTGCGCTTCAAGATCACGGAAATCCTGTTTGGTTTAGAAATATTAAGGTTAAGAAATTGTAATATTACTTGGTGATAATAAAAAAATCCGCTCAGATCGAGCGGATTTTTTTATTTAAAATAGCTCATGATGTCATCCGCAATCATTTGATGTCCTTTTTCATTGGGGTGATTTACTTGGGACATGAAGTCGACTAAATTACTGCCGCTTTTTACTTTGTTTTTAAACAGTGTATAGGTATCGATCAGGCCGATTTGATAGCTTTTCGCTAATGCTTTGATTTGATTGGCATGCTGATCTAAGATTGAAAGATCATCCTTAATGTCTACTCTTTGGTCTGGACTTGGGGTTAATAAAATAACTTTAATGTTTTTATCTAGCGCCAAACGGATCATTTTTTCCCAGGCAATTTTAGCTCTTTCGAGTCCCATGCCTCGATCATTCAGTGCATAATCAATAAACAGCACATCCGGTTTATGAATTAGAACTTCAGATTCAAATCTTTTAAGGCCACTTTCCGAGTTTTCTCCCCCAATCGACGTATTGATAACATTGACAACGGTCATTGGATATGCTGATTTCAGGTCTTTTAAAACCAAATAGGGATAAGATGCCAGCGTATTAACCACCGGTGTTTTAAAATATCCGGCGGGAACAGAATGCCCATGGAAAACTAGGTTGATGGTTCTGTTTTTTGGCCACTCGACCAACATTTCAGCTTTAATTATTTCTAAGTAAGTAGCTTTGGAGGCAATTTCCTGTCCATACAATTCGGCTGCAACACAAAACAGAAAAGTAAAAATCAAGTATCGATGCTTCATGATCATTAATTTAAAAAGATTTCATCTACAAGTAATAAGGCTCTTTTATCTTTAGCTCCATGCCATTGTGGAATTTTTTCAAGTGGTTTGGCAATGATTTTTAATTCGCTAAAACTGGTAGGCTTGAATTTCACATCGATGGCATATAATTCATGAAATCTCGTTTCTTTGGGAACAGGAACTTTCAATACATGAATTCGCTTAAATGCACCCTTTGGATTTGTTTTACCCCATATTTCAATCGATTGTGGAGGGAAAATGCCTGTGGTCAACTCTTCCATTATTCGCAATGAAACAATGGAAATGGTTTTAGGTGTTTTGAAATTTAAATTTAATTCCATGTCATTATTTCGTACACCGGTCCAAAAATTAGCCCAAGCAGGAGCATTGGCACTAAAGGTTCCTAGGTTCCGATCGAAAAATGATTTTGGCCCATTGGCTTGATGCACCCGATTTAAAGGCAAGACAACCGACACGCTATCAGGGGTAATCGCACATTTATAATATTCAAAAACCGCTTCATCACTCCCGATCCAACCCTCCTTAAAGGCTCGGGCTCTAATTCTTGTGTTGGAATTAATTTTCACCTTCCCATCAAAAATGGCTGATTTTACGCTATCGATAGGTGTTCCATCCATGGTGTATCGTATCTCAACACCCTTAATCGTGTGAAATAAGGTAAGTGGTGCCTCCGTATCAAAAATGGTTGACGTATTTTTCAGTTCAGGCGGATTAAGCTTTAAGGGGTTCTTTCCATCATCTTTAAATCCACCAATAATTTGGACTGTCTTAAACTTTGCTGCCAATAACTTCAAATCCTCCGGACTTAAAGGAGTATCCCAAAGGTAAATGGACTGAAGCTTTTTTAAACCTTGCATCGCCAATTGTACCTCTTGGAAATTCATTTTTGTTCCTGAAAGTGAGATACTTTTTAAATGGCTTAACGTTTTTAGCGCCGATAGACCCTTTGCCGTGATATTGGTAAAGTTTAATTCCAAGCGTTCTAAGTTTTCAAATTGCGCGATGGTCAACAAATCTGAATCTTTAACAGGCATTTTGGCTACACTTAGAAAAACGATTTGCTTTTTAATGGCCACAAGTTCCTCTAGCTTTTTGGAATTGAATTCATTTTTATTGAAAATATGAACCCTTAATGCCGGGGAGTTCTTTGCCAGGGGAGCGATCGTTCGGTACTCGTTGGTTAATTGGTCTATCGTTTCTTGACTTGCTTCAGCAAATTCATAATTTTGACCCTCATCATTGACCGAGACAAATAACTTATTTCCAATCACTCGGAGCGAATCTGTTGCAGGTAGCTCCAACACTTTTTTGGTAAATGTTGCGTTGCCTTTAATCCAAAGCGATAAAATCATTTTCTCTTCGTCGGTCAATTGGGGCTGTCCTGCGAGAGGCATGTGTTTTTTGTCTTCTAAAGGAAGGTGAATTCGCTCTAATAATAGGCTTATTTCAGGTTTCCCAGTGACAAATAATTTACCAGATTTACCCCCTTTTAAAATACCTGCTACACTCGATAAATCAAGTTCACCTTTCATTTTTTCAGGGTTATGGCAACTCATACATTTTTTTTGAAAAATAGGATTAACCATATGTTCAAAAACTAAAGCATCTTCTAGGTAAATTGTCTTTCCTCGTTCGAATGGCTCCAACACAAAACCATCTCCATGTGTCAGTTCTGATCCAAAATGGCCTGTTAAAAGGAGTAAAATCGATATGAAGCCAATCAATAATCGGGAGTTCAGCTTTTGATAAAAGGATAAATTTCTAAGCCAGTAAGTCCCACTAAAGACGATAAATAAAGTAACTGCTGCCCACTTATGCCAAAACAAGGTATCCCCCGTATAACCAGATTCTTTGGAAAGTAATAAGCCGAAAATTGTGGTCAATCCTGTGAGAGCTGCACCTAAAATCCAAGCATCAGATATCCATTGTTCCGCAGTGTCAATCCATGGGGTGGACTCTCTCGTAAATCTGAAAAACTCCCAAGCCATCAATAAAATCAATAAAACGATAGGGAAATGTAGGACTAGTGGGTGCAATCTTCCAAAGGACTGAAGCCAGACAGGAACAACGATTTGATCCTCAAAGGCCAATAAAAACAATAGAAATACCGCAGATATGAGTACAAATTGTTCAACAATACCCCTCCATTTTTTATTCATACTCAACCTAGCTTAAGATATCTCGCACCACTTTTCCTGAAATATCCGTTAATCGATACCGCCTGCCCAAATGTTT
>Ga0114958_10002549_pt1 | contig 13531 bp, 11 predicted proteins | sample C_130208_EF_Meta_FD_89577 | JGI IMG/M metagenome (GOLD analysis project Ga0114958, IMG submission 89577) | Freshwater microbial communities from Lake Croche, Canada to study carbon cycling - C_130208_EF_MetaG | ecosystem: Environmental > Aquatic > Freshwater > Lake | place: Lake Croche, Canada... | reverse complement strand
GTCAAAAGGCTGCCTTGAGAGCCTTCGATGAAGATCAGCGTTTTGTTACGAACACTTTTGTTGCCATTGAACCAAGCGGCATGGATCCCTGTGATTTGCGCATTGCGCATGGCGATGAAGCAGTAGTTGCACTTGTTGATCGCCGAGTGCCACTTTTTCAGTTTGCAATTAAGTCCATGCTCGCCGGATACGACCTCAATAGCGCTGAGGGTCGAGTTGCTGCACTGCGAGAAGCAGCCCCTGTGGTTGCAAAGATCAAGGATTCAGCACTTCGACCCGAGTACACCAGGTTGCTTGCGGGCTGGCTTGGACTTGAAGTTTCGGCCGTTCAAAACGTAGTCGGCCAACGCCCAGCACCAACACAGCGCGCTCCGATCAACGCACCTCAAAGCCAGACCCCGGTTGCTACTCCTGTACCTCAACGACCTGCCGCGCAGGTGCCGGTAAGTGATGGTCCTGCTTTCACCATCGAGCGTGAAGCCTTGAAGTGCGCTTTGCAACTGCCATCGGCTGTTGAAGAGTGGTACCCATCCTTAGAAGAGAGCGCCTTCACGCATCCAAAAGCACGCGATGTGCACCTTGCGATTGTTGCTGCCGGGCTTCCGTCAGCAAATGTTGATGGCCTCAATTGGATCGATGCAGTTCTCGACAAAGCTGCTGATGATGAAGTGCGGCGCATGATCAAAGAGCTCGCCGTTGATCCGCTGCCCTCTGACGTGGCTTCGAATAATCGTTATGCCACAAGCTTGATTGCACGATTGCTTGAGCTTGATGCAACGAGACGTATTGTTGAAGTACGTGGTCGTATGCAACGCACCGACCCAGTCGATCAGGAAGTTGAGCATAACCAGGTGTTTGCAGAAGTGATGGCGTTAGAGGCCTATAAGAAATCACTACATGGGGCTGCTCTGTGTGAACGCGAATGAGTCTGTTGTCTGACTGGAAGCAGACGCGCATTCCCAAAGCTGCGCTCAAGGAAGCCAAGATTGCTTCCAAGGAACGAGTTGTTGCCTGGGGATCAAACCAAGCCACCGACCAAACCTTCGTGATAGCCACCAACGAAGCTCTCTACCTGCAAGGTTCGAGAATTCCTTGGATCGGCATCATTAAGGCCAACTGGACTGATCCGTTTCTAGAACTCAATATTGAGGGCGATCAAGGTCAAGAAGAGCGCCTGAGAGTGCCCATCTCGGCTCCGGGCAACCTGCCGGCGGCAGTACGGGCGCAGGTGACAGCCAATGTGGTGGTGAGCGAGCGCCTTGATCTGCCGAGTGGTTCACAGTGCTTAGTTGCCGCTCGTCGCCTGAATCGTGACGAGATCGTCTGGAGCGTGGTCTTTGACGCGGGAGTTGACTCGAGCGACCCAGAACTTAGAGCAGAGGCCGATTTTGCGCTGTCAGAATTGCGAGCTTCGCTGGGCATCTGACCTGCAGATTGCCTCGCCGCAGGTACTTGCTATTCTTGCGAACGCCGTTTAATCCCCCATAGCTCAATTGGCAGAGCATTCGACTGTTAATCGAAGGGTTTCTGGTTCGAGTCCAGATGGGGGAGCAGTAAGGCCGCAACGAGACATCGTTGCGGCCTTTATTTCTTAAACCAGTTCGGCAATCTGTGTGGCATATCAAAAGGCCAGAGGTTAGATCTAGGTTGCACGGTGTATTTTTCAATCGGCAGGGCTGTGAATCCCATCCATCATGGCCGAGAAGGCGCGAAGGACCGGCTAGATGCTTAGTGACACCCATTCGGCCCGGACCTGATTGTTTTCAGCGAAGTCGACAACAACGCAGCCACCATTGCCGTCTCCCCAATTATGCGGAGCCCCTGAGTACAAGGTGAGCGGATTTTCATGCACCACTGAATGGATATGAACATGGCCGAGTGCCACATAGTCAGCATCGAGTTCGCTTAAATCTGCGGTGTAGATCGGTGATGAGCGGCCAGCTTCGGCATTCACCAGTCCGTGTGCGGCAATGACGCTCCAGCGATCCGCGCGAGCCGGAGGTGCGCCTTGCAGTGGGCGAAACTCAGGAGCATGTTCACGCATGGCGCGACCCCAAACAGTGATCTCCGTGCCGGGTACATCAAAGCTGTCGCCGTCTGGGTTGTCGAGCATAAAGAGTTGGTCGCATAGTTCACGCAGATCATGTTTTCGGTGAATTGAAGCCTCATGTAAAACATCATGGTTTCCAACGAGAAGTACAACAGGACCAGGAAATCGATTGAGTTCACTTGCCGCCCAATGCACAATTTCGGGTTTCACGCGATTGTGGTCAAATAAATCCCCTGCGATGAGCAATGCGTCTGCGTCACGCAAAATCGCTAAATCAATCACAGCAGAGAAAGCACGCTGTTCTGGACTGTCAACAACTTTATCCAGATGGCAATCCGAGGTGTGAATCAGAGTTGCGGGGCGGCGTTGGTCGGCGGGGTTGAACGGCTCGCTGTATCGCTGAGCAGTACTCACATGGTCCACGAGATCTATAGTGCCGTAAAAAGCACCAAGCGAGGCTGGTTTACGGCGGAGTGGGTCTCATTCGCAGGCCTGAAATTTTGCGGCCAGATATTTCATCAAGTGATTTTCCGGCCGGCTCAATGCGCAGCACAGACGTCACGATCCACGCCACCACGCAGACTGCCGCTAATCCGTACAGCAGGGCGGCTTGCCCGATTGAAACCAGCAGTACAGGAAAGAAGAAGACTCCGATTGCTGCTCCGAGTTTTGCTGAACCGGCAGCGAACCCATGACCTGCTGCTCGAATATCTGAAGGGAAGATTTCTGCTGGTAGCGCATAGGTGGTCGAATTTGGTCCGGCGTTCATGAAGAAGTTAAATATTGCGAAACCAATAAATACAAGAACAAGGTTGTTGTTTCCTCCACCTGGCAAGCCTGAAGCAAATCCAAGAATCACGAGTCCAATTGCCATGAAAGCAAAGCCCACAAGTTGGATCTTGATCCGCCCAAAGCGTTCGACAGTGACGATAGCCATCACGAAACCCAGAACCAAGAAGATGTCTAGGACCGCAGTGCTTTTCGTTGAGGCAATGTCGTCTGCGATGAAGGTGGTGTTTGCTCCAGAAAATGTCATTGCAGCAATGAGCGTTGGCGTGAAGATGCCAACGCCATAGGTTGCAATATCCATGAGAAACCACGGCACTGAAGTAAAGACTGTGCGTCTGACCATGTCTGGTTTGAACAGTTGTGGCTGGAACAGCGCTTGAATTCCTTCGCTAGATTGCTCGCTGCGCGCGCGATCCTTGTCGGTGATGACCACTGGAAACGGAGTGAGTTCCTCAACGATTCGGATCGCTTCTTCTTCTTGGCCATTTTGTGCCAACCAGCGTGGGCTTTCGGGCACGCCGCGGCGGAGCAAAATGATGACGATTGCGGGGAGCACACCAAAGCCCAGCATCCAACGCCAAGATGAAACTTCAGGAAGCATTTCCAAAATCACCACACCAACGACTGCGCCCATGAGCATGCCAACCGCCTGCAAAGAAAAAGCTGAAACAAGCCACTTTCCGCGGTTGCGCTGGGGGAGCACTTCAGCCAAGTATGAAGCAGCGATTGGATAGTCCAAGCCGATCGCAACACCCAGAAGCAGTCGAAACACAACCAATGACCAAAGGTCGGGTGCGAACATGCACCCTATTGAGAAAACCACAAACATCCATAGGTCGTACTTGAAAATGCGTCGACGTCCGAGCTTGTCGCCTAGCGGGCCAAGAAATGCCGCGCCGAAAATTGCGCCCACAATTGCTGCGGCAGACACCAAACCTTTTTGCCAGGCATTCGTACCAAAGTCTTCAGCGATAAGTGGATTCGCTACGCCGATGATGAAGAAGTCAAACCCATCGAGCATGATTCCAAGGCCGGCTAGGAGCCAGAACTTCATGTGCAGTTTTGACATCGTCGCTTGGTCAAGTGCGGCACCTAGGGATTTGCTCATGCGTTTTGTTGCTCCTCTTGATGCGAATTAACTTCTCATTAACTGTCTAGAGGATCAAGATTGACGAGGCTGCGGAGCTCGGCAAAGTGCAGATGAACTGCTTGTGAAAGTTGTTCTGAGCTTGGCTGGGTCCTTTGAGCTACGACAGTCCGATGAATAACTGCTGATGCCAGGCATTGCGTACTTCAATCACTTCAGGATGCCGCTGAGTCATCTCGGTGAAGACTTCTTCATCCAGTGGCACGCTGCCGCGCGCAAGCATCGTGTGAAGGTGCGATTCGAATTTCTCGACAAACCAAGCAGTTGCTTCACGCTGCACAGCGAATAACCCGCCGCACGCAAAACCAAGCCCGTCGTCAGCTGCATGTGACCGGTGTCCAGATCATCAAAGTTTTGAGGTGTCGCGAGGGATTAGCCGTCGACCAAAGCCAAGTGCTGGTGCGATAAGGTCGGAAAAATTTTCTCTTGTGGGGGCGAGCACTTCAAGTTCACTGGAGGCGTTGGCCCATGCGAGTTACAAGGCTACGAGCTGGTTTTAGCGCGGCATTGCTCCTGTCGGGGCTCGTCATCGGCGGGCTAGTAACTGCACCAAGCGCCTCAGCGGTACCAACCGCAGGTGATTTCAATAGCACTAATTTTACAACCTGGGATTCGACCGTTTCGAGCCCGATGGAGTCATTTACTGGCACTATCGGGTCGACTTTCACTGTGGCCTTTCCAGCCATGCTTGCGCTCTGCGTAAATTCGATTATTAAACCCACAACTTGTGGCGACCCTTTGCAGATGACCATTGCAAGTTCAGGTGCAGCCGTAATTCCTGCAAGTGGCGTGATCAGTACCGCAAGCATCACTACCTTTACTGTTATGAGGTCTGGAACTTTGACCCTCACCCCGGTAGGGATCAATGTTGCCTGTGGCGTCGGCTGCACTCCATTGACCATTGTGATCACGGCTGTTGGTCCAAAGAGTCTCGTGAGCTCGAACTGCACAACTTGGAATGCAAGTGGCACGTCCAATGAATTAGTGAGTGGTCACATAGGTGAGACGTTCACAGTGACATTTCCAAAACTTCAGATTGCGGCGGGGGGAGTTGGTGGTCTGGGAGTCGTGTGCCCTAGTTACTCCTATACGAGTTCGCCGACGGCAACTTCGCCGGCAGGTGGAACAATTTCTTCACCAGACGCGACGACATTCACAATCACAGGCTCGGGGACTATTTCGTTCTCACGTCTCGCCCCAACTTCCATTCTGAGCCTCCCTGCTGCTCTAACAATTACAGTCACGGCTCTTCCGTCAGATGCACCGCCCCCAGATCTTTTGCAGCAGGTCGGAGCTCCCAGTGCCAGCACCTGTGCAGCATTCATTGACACAACCTTGAACTGGGCTGGTGCTCCTTCAGGTGGTTGGGGAACTTCCTGGGCTCAATGGGTGAATCAAGGCAAGGGTGGAACTGTCTGCACCCGCTCGCTGTATTGGCTGCCAACAGGTCGATGGGGTGTGCGACCTTAGTCACGAAAGTGATGAAAGGTTTCCGCACGCCCAAGTCGCCCAGGCACTAACCTTTACTGGCATTCACTGTGTCGAATTGAGTCTGAGGAGCCCAAATGGAACGTCAAGAATTAGAGTCGGTCATCTATGAAAAAGATGGCCCGATCGCACGAATCATTCTCAATCGGCCAGAGAAGGCCAACTCGCAGAGTTCAGCGATGGTTTGGGATGTTGAAAACTGTCTGAAGGACGCTGAGCAGGATTACAACATCAAGGTTGTCATCATGAAGGCCGAAGGCAAAGGCTTCAGCGCTGGCCATGACGTCGGTGGCCCAGGTGGACCGGCCTACCCAGAATTTGTCGAAGCAGCAGAAGCAGGTCACCCGTGGGCCGGTCAAGCAAAGTTGTTCACCTGGCCAGTTCTGCACCTTTGGGAGTTCCAGAAGCCAACGATTTCCGCAGTCCAGGGTTATTGCATCGGCGGCGGCACCTACTTCGCGTTGCTCAATGACATTGTCATTGCCTCCGAAGATGCCTACTTCCAGATGCCACTACCTCAGGGCCTTGGTTTCCCAGGTGGCGAAACACTTATCGAGCCTTGGGTCACGATGAACTTCCACCAGACCTACGAGTACCTGTACTTGTCGCAGACCATTGATGCGCATGAAGCTAAGCGCATCGGCATGGTCAACCGCGTTGTTCCTCGCGAAGACCTCGATGCGACAGCAGAGCTCATCGCTTGGCAGATTGCGCAGGCACCACTCTCGGTGCTCATGGGCATCAAGGCCGGCGTTAAGCGCGCCTGGGAGACCATGGGCATGCGCGTCAACTTGCAGGCAAGCCTGCAGATGATGGAAGTCACTGGTCACGCAGGCGATGTTGCTGCATGGCGCAAGGAAAATGCTGACAAGGGTTACGGCCCAGCACCTCGTAAGGTTGTCTCCCAGCGCGCTGAAGTTGCGTTGGAAGAAGCTCGCAAGCGTTACCCCAACGTTAAGGGCTAATTAGGCTGAAAATTCAGAACCGCGGTTGACTGTTAATCTGGTCAATCGCGGTTCTGTTTTTTATTGCAGCGGAACGCAGCATTGAATGAACGAACTAATGAGCTAAGGGAGTTGCGAGCATGGATGAAACTCCAGCCTGTCCGCTATGTAATTGCGAATTCACCTACGAGCTCAGTGGCTTGTACGTTTGCCCTGAATGCGCTCATGAGTGGTCAGTTCAAGTTGAAGATGTTGAAGTTAGCGGAAAAGTAATTCGTGACGCCGTTGGCAACATTCTCGCCGATGGTGACGACGTGACCATCGTGAAAGACGTCAAGGTTAAAGGAAGTTCGACGCCGCTCAAGGTTGGTACGAAGGTGCGAGGGATTCGCTTGGTTCAAGGATCAGGCGATCACGATATTGACGCCAAAGTCGATGGCTTTGGTCCGATGATGCTGAAGTCGAGCGTGGTGAAGAAGGCCTAGGTGAGTTAGGAGGCCAGTAGCTCTGCAATGCGCTGCTGAATATCTCTTTCATCGGTTGTTTGGATCGCAATAATTTTGGTGCGGCCCGTGTGTCCAGCAACGACACTAATGTCTGCCTTACGAACGGCTAAGGCGGCCGAGAGCGCGGAGATCACGGCACTATTTGCCGCACCATCGACGGGCTGTGCGTGAACGGCAACTATGAGTGCGGAAGGTTCGCCGTAAGCGCCGCCGACCCGAGCACGCGAAGCCCCAGGTTTCACGCGGACGGTCACTCGAACGATTCTCACCTCTACATGCAACCATGCTGCTCAACCAGAGATGCAACCGTCCCTATTCCGCGACACGACATCGGCTCTTGGAAACCGCAGGCAGGGCCCATCAATAGGTTTCGATACACTTTGGTGCTTCGTTGTAGGGGGCGGTAGCTCAGCTGGTTAGAGCCCCGGGCTCATAACCTGGTCGTCGTCGGTTCGAGCCCGACCCGCCCCACAAAGTACTCTCACAAGCGACTAATTAACCAAGCCTTTGGATTATCCAAGTCGCGGTGGACCTGCGTAACCGGTCATTCTTAAGATTCTGCCTTCGTCATCAATCTCAAACACATCGACAACTCTGCCAACTGGGCCCTCGGCGGTACTGGTTTGCATCTCCACAATTACGACGTTGTCCAACTCGTAGAACTTCGCATCCGTCATTTGCATGTCGGTGATGCTCTGGGCCATTGCTGAATATCGATCAATGATTGCAGCGCGCCCGCGTGTTGCGGGGGTGTCTGAGGGCGATTCCCAAAGGGAGTCCTCGGCGAAGAGTTCGCCCATTTCAGTGAATCTTCTGGCATTGAAAAGTTCCACGTAACGGTTAGCGGTATCGATCGGTTTCATGAGAACAATCATGCCCTGTCGACCTCGAAATAGTGCGAGGCACCGCGCGATCCGTATCTCTACGAATTCGCGCGATGCCTCGCACCTATCAATCGTTACAACTTAAGCAATGTCGAATCGATCAGCATTCATAACCTTGTTCCACGCTGCTACGAAGTCGCGTAGGAACTTCTCTTTTGAATCTTTACTTGCGTACACCTCGGCTATTGCGCGAAGTTGTGCATTGGAACCAAACACAAGGTCAACTCGACTGGCAGCCCACTTGAACTCTCCAGTCGTGGCGTCGCGACCTTCGAAGGATTGCTCGTCTGTCGAAGTTGGCTCCCACTTCGTATCCATGTCAAGCAGGTTGACGAAGAAGTCATTCGTCAATGCTCCAGGACGTGCAGTCAAAACACCTTCTGCAGAGCGGCGGTAGTTAGCGTCAAGTACTCGCAGTCCGCCGATGAGAACAGTCATCTCTGGGGCGGTGAGATTCAGCAAACTAGCCTGATCAACCAAGAGCTTCTCCGCCGGTAGTGCAGCTTGGTTACCGAGATAGTTACGGAAGCCGTCAGCAGTGGGTTCAAGTGCCGCAAACGATTCCACGTCGGTCTGATCTTGTGTTGCATCGGTGCGACCTGGTGTGAATGGAACCTTGATGCTGTTACCTGCACTGATTGCAGCAAGTTCAATTGCAGCGTTACCACCAAGAACAATCAAGTCCGCAAGAGAAACTTTTTTCTTGCCCGCACTTTGTTCGTTGTTGTACTCATTCTTGATTCCGTCAAGAGCAAGTAAAACCTTGGGAAGTTCAGATGATGCGTTCACTTCCCAATCTTTTTGTGGCTCTAGGGCGATTCGTGCACCGTTGGCCCCACCACGCTTGTCTGACCCACGAAATGTTGACGCTGAAGCCCAGGCGGTGGCCACTAATTCTGAGACCGATAAACCTGAATCAAGAATTCTCACCTTGAGAGCTTCGATGGTCTTTTCGCCGATCAATTTGTGAGTGAGAGCAGGTACCGGGTCCTGCCAGATCTTCGCTTCTGTCGGCACCATCGAACCCAGATAACGAGTGCTTGGTCCCATATCTCGATGCGTGAGCTTGAGCCACGCTTCAGCGAAAGCAACTGCGAGCTCCTGTGGATTCTCAAAGAAGCGTCGAGAGATCGGTTCATAGATTGGGTCTAACCGCAGGGCCAGGTCAGTGGTGAACATGATCGGTGCGTGCTTCTTGGATGGATCGTGCGCATCGGGCACTGCGTCGGCGGCACCTGAATTCACTGGAATCCATTGCGTTGCTCCTGCGGGACTTTTCGTCTGCTCCCATTCGTAGCCAAAGAGCGTTTCGAAGTAACTGTTATCCCACGTAATTGGTGTGGGAGTCCAGGCGCCTTCAAGGCCGCTGGAGATGGTGTCAGCGCCATTACCGGTGCCGAAACTACTCACCCAGCCAAGTCCTTGCTCTTGCAATGCGGCGGCTTCAGGAACTGGGCCACCGAACTTACTTGGATCTGCAGCGCCATGTGCCTTGCCGAACGTGTGACCGCCAGCAATGAGGGCAACGGTTTCTTCGTCATTCATTGCCATCCGTCGAAATGTTTCGCGAATGTCAATGGCTGCGGAAAGTGGATCAGAGTTTGCGTTCGGTCCTTCTGGATTCACGTAGATAAGGCCCATCTGCACTGCTGCAAGTGGGTTTTCTAGATCACGTTCGCCGGTGTAACGATCCTCGTCACCAAGCCATGTTTTTTCGGTGCCCCAGTTGATGCCATCTTCTGGTTCGTAAATATCTACTCGCCCGCCAGCAAACCCGGCAGTCTTGAGCCCCATGGATTCAAGGGCGCAGTTGCCGGTGAAAACAATCAGGTCAGCCCAAGAGATGTTCTGACCGTATTTCTGCTTCAACGGCCACAGCAAACGTCGAGCTTTGTCGAGGTTCACATTGTCTGGCCAACTATTTAGTGGAGCAAAGCGTTGTGAGCCAGATCCTGCGCCACCGCGGCCATCACCAATTCGGTAGGTGCCGGCACTATGCCAAGCCATACGGATAAAGAACGGCCCGTAGTGACCGTAATCTGCTGGCCACCAATCTTGGGATGTGGTCATCAATTCTTCAACGTCTTGCTTGAGCACATCGAGGTCAACGGTTTTGAAGGCTTCGGAGTAATGGAATTCTTCGCCCATCGGATTGCCTGAAGGCGGATTCTGATTCAGGACCTTGAGGTTCAGCTGGTTAGGCCACCACTCGTTATTCGACGTTCCCCCAGTTGACTGTTTGTGCGATGTCCCAACTACGGGGCATTTGCTCTCACTGTCCATGTCGTCCTCTTCTATTTTTTGGTGTGCCTGAAAGTCAGGCGTCGCTCGTGATTTGTTGGTAGTTACTCGGCAGAAAAGTTTTGTATTTCGGACTTCAGTTTCGTTCGAAGTCGACGAATAGGTGGGCTCAGGCGAGTCGGTTCAATGCCCTTGTTTAAGCATTCTGGGCAGCGTCCCCAATAAGACACGTCGGCTTCATCAATTTCGAAGCCCTTATTTTCAACCACATCTAAGCAGGGTGCGTAGCCGGCAGCGCAGTCAACATCTTCGACTCGACCGCAGATGCGGCAAATCACGTGATGGTGGTTATCACCAACTCGACCTTCAAACCGAGCGGGGGAGCCAACTGGCTGGATGCGACGGATCAAGCCGGATTCAGTGAGTAGTCCTAAGGCGTCGTACACCGACTGCCGAGAAATGGCACCAATCTCAGACTTTGCAACGTCACAGATCTCATCGGCTGTTCCATGGGCGTTTGCTGAGACAGCCCGCATCACGGCCAGCCTTTGCGCCGTGACTTGAACACCATGCTGGCGAAGCAGCTCAGTCGGTGTCGTGGTCATGTGATGAATCTACACTTAATTTGGACAAAGTCCAATTTTTGAATAAATCACATACTGGAATGTATAGATAATCCCGATGTGCTGAACCTTCCACGGTCAAAGTCACGTTCCGCTGCAGACCCTGCATGAGGAATCTGAACGATTCCCACGCGAAAGTGGCCAATTGTCTAAGATTCAAAGGCGGTGACATGAACCCGCAACTTCTTCTAAGGGGATCCATGCTTCGTCTGCTGCGCCAGTACTTGGCCCCGTATAGGCGCACACTTGCCCTAATTACCGGTTTGTTGCTTATCCAGGCTTTCGGACAGCTCTACCTTCCATACCTAAACGCTTCAATCATCAACAACGGGGTACTCACTGGCGATACCGCATACATTCTCAAAATCGGCGGGTTCATGTTGTTGGTGACAGCCGTCTTCACTGTCGCCTCAATCGTTGCCGTGTATTTCAGTGCGCGAACAGCGATGCGGTTTGGTCGTGATGTGCGCAGGGCTCAGTTTGAGCGAGTCCAAGAATTCGCTTTACGTGAAGTCAATGAATTCACAGCTCCTTCGTTGATCACTCGAAATACCAACGATGTGCAACAGGTTCAGATGGTGGTCGTGATGTCTTTGACCACGATGATTTCGGCACCAATCGTTGCAATCGGCGGCGTGGTTATGGCGCTGCAGGAAGATGTGCAACTTTCAACTCTCTTGATCGTGGTTATTCCATTGATGATCGTTGTCATTGGCGCAATCATCGTCAAAGCAGTTCCGCAGTTCGCAATCATGCAAGATCGCATCGACAGAATTAACCTAGTTTTACGCGAAAATCTCACCGGTATTCGTGTCATTCGCGCCTTTGTAAAGAATCGATTTGAGCGCGAAAGATTTCGTGAAGCAAACGCTGATTTGACTGCAACCGCGCTTAAGGTCAACCGCCTTTTCGCATTGATGATGCCTTCGCTGATGCTGATCTTGAATATCGCCACAATCGGGGTGCTGTGGTTTGGCGGGCGTCTAGTTGACAACGGCACTCTTGAAATTGGTAACTTGACTGCCTTTATTGCATACGTCACTCAGATTCTGACTTCCGTGATGATGGCGGTGATGATGGCCGTGATGATTCCGCGGGCATCAGCGTCGGCAACACGCATTCAAGAAGTACTCGACACCAAGCCAGCCATCAATGAACCCATAAACCCGAGCACTCAAACACCGACAGCAGGGGTTGTTGAATTCCATCACGTCGACTTCAGTTATCCAGGTGCAGAGCAGCCTGTTTTGCACGATGTGAACTTCACCTGTAGGCCGGGGGAGATGACGGCAATCGTAGGAAGTACTGGATCAGGAAAAACCACGGCAATCAATTTGATGGCCAGGCTTTACGACGTGTCAGCGGGTGAAGTGACCATTGACGGCACGAATGTAAAAGATCTTCTCTTCGAGGATCTCTGGGCGGCCTTTGGCATGGTTCCGCAGAAGGCGTTCTTGTTCGCTGGCACCATCGCCTCGAACTTGCGTTTTGGAAAACAAGAAGCCACTGAAGTCGAGATCTGGCAGGCACTGAAAATTGCTCAAGCCGCAGATTTTGTTCGTGCGCTACCAGCCGGAATCGATTCGGTTGTTGATCAAGGTGGCCAGAACCTCTCAGGTGGTCAGCGACAGCGCATCGCAATTGCAAGAGCGCTCATTCGCCAACCGCTAATTTACGTTTTTGATGACAGCTTCTCCGCATTGGACTTCACTACCGACACCAAACTTCGTGCCGCGTTGGCAGAACACACATTTCAAAGCGAGCAAAACGCACCAACAGTGATTGTTGTTGCCCAAAGAGTAAGCACAGTTCTAAAAGCAGATCAGATCATCGTGCTCGATGAGGGCCGAGTCGTGGGTATCGGTAACCATCATGCGCTGATGGAGAGTTGTGAGATCTATCGCGAGATTGTCTTCTCCCAGCTCACCGCGCAGGAGGCCTCATGAGCGGGATGATGGGTCAGGCCATGCGTCGACCAGGCAGTCCAGGTGGACCTGGCAGCGGTGGACCAATGGGCATGAGCCCTGGCGGCGGAGCAAAAGCCAGAAGTTTCTCGGAATCTCTGAAGAGAATGACTCGACGGTTAGCGCCGGAGCGTTGGCGGATGGTTTTGGTCTTCGTACTGGGCGCCGTCAGTGTGTTCTTTGCGGTGCTGGGTCCAAAACTATTAGGCGATGCCACCAACATCATCTTCGCTGGGTATCTGTCGAACAAGATCCCTGCCGGTATGACCCAAGCAGAAGCAGTTCAGGGATTGCAAGCCAAAGGTAATACGACGCAAGCAGATCTGCTGAACTCCATGAATGTGGTTGCTGGCGATGGCGTGGATTTTGCAGCGCTCGCTCGAGTGCTCGCATTTGTTGTAGTTGTGTATGTACTGAGTTCCTCGTTTATGTGGATCCAGACCTATCTCATGGCCGGCGTTACTCAACGAACGATGTATCGCCTGCGTGAAGAAGTTGATGTAAAACTTTCTCGCCTCCCATTGAGCTATTACGACAAGAATGCACGTGGAGACCTTCTCAGTCGAGTAACGAACGACATTGACAATATTTCGATGACACTGCAGCAAACTTTGGCACAAACAGTGACTTCCAGTCTTACCGTCATTGGCGTCTTAGCCATGATGTTGTGGATCAGCCCAGTACTTGCACTGATCTCGTTACTGACAGTGCCACTATCTTTCTTCGTCACCCTTAGTGTTGCCAAGAAAGCCCAGCCATACTTTGGCAAGCAGTGGAAATGGACGGGCACGCTCAACGGCCACGTCGAGGAAATGTATAGCGGCCACGAGTTAGTGAAGTTATACGGCCATCGCAATAAAGCAATCGAAGATTTCCGCACGGCAAACGAGCGAAT
>Ga0114958_10002548_pt1 | contig 13532 bp, 12 predicted proteins | sample C_130208_EF_Meta_FD_89577 | JGI IMG/M metagenome (GOLD analysis project Ga0114958, IMG submission 89577) | Freshwater microbial communities from Lake Croche, Canada to study carbon cycling - C_130208_EF_MetaG | ecosystem: Environmental > Aquatic > Freshwater > Lake | place: Lake Croche, Canada... | reverse complement strand
GAATTACACGAAGAGGTCTTTTCAAAAATCGACTGCCTTGACTGTGCCAATTGCTGTAAAAATCATTCGCCTAGATTTAAAATACCTGATATAAAACGCATCGCTAAGTTTTTAGGAATGAAGGAAGGTGATTTTATTCAAACCTACCTAAAGCTCGATGAGGAGAATGATTATGTGTTGAAACAACAACCGTGCAGTTTTCTTGGAAGCGATAACTATTGCGGTATCTATGATGTTCGGCCATCTGATTGCGCTCGATATCCATACACCGATGAAGATGTATTACTTAAACGAACAGCATTGACAATCAAGAACACAGAAGTTTGTCCCGCGGTGTATTCAATGCTAGAGAAACTAACGCAATTATTCTAGGTATATCATACGAATTTTATATTAAAAAAAGCCTTGATTTTTTGAATGCAAACATCCTAAAATCAAGGCTTTTGAAATAAATAAAATGATATTATTTTTGAGGAGCCGGTGCAGGAGCTTGTGTAGCCGGTGCTGCGTTTGCCGGTTGTGGCTGAGCTTGTGCAGGCGCTTGTTGAGGTGCTGCAGCCGGTGCTTGTGCAGCAGGAACACCTTTATTTACTTTTTCAGAACGTGTTTTTTCGTTTACGTTCGTTGATGATTTAGGCGACAGGATAAATGAACCTAATGTAAGGATTAATAACGCTGAAGCGCAAACCCACGTTCCTTTTTCAACGACGTCTGTACTTTGTTTAGCACCCATCATTTGATTCCCTAATCCACCGAAGGATCCTGCTAATCCGCCACCTTTAGGATTTTGAATCAAGACAAAAAAAGCTAACGCTGCACAGGTAACTACTATTAATATAAATAATAAAAATGCCATAATTATTCGTTGTTTAAATTTAATTCATTAATAAGGTTCGCAAAGTAATGGCTTTTTTCGGGATTACGCAAACTTAATTTTTTATACATTGAAATTGCCTTATCCTTCTTTCCTTGTTTGGCTAGTATTTCTGCTAAAGCCTCGCTAATAAGCGAAGATTCCATCGATATTGAATCCATGGCCTGTTTGAAAAGTGGTTCAGGAATTTCATCTAATTCTTCGTCAGCCGCTTCTGCGAGTTTCTCTTTTTGCCAAGCGGCTTTAAGCGCCTTTTTCTCTTTTGTCTCTTCCTTTTCAACCGCTGCCTTATGTTTGAAGTGATTGAGCCATTCCGTAAAACTCATCATCACCATCAGTGATTTGTCTTCCTCATCTTCTTTGCTTGCTGCAATCGTTGACTGTAATTCGGTCGTCGAAGAGGAGGGTGGCTTCTCAGATGTTGTTGAAGATTTTATCTCAACGTCGTTCTGCTTGCCTTGAATTCCTTTAGTGAGTTCGAACGGCGCAGAGTTTGGCAATTCATTGATCAATTGCAATACATCGTTGTTTTCAATTGCAGCCTGCGTAGCAACCTCAACGTCTGGTAATGCGGTTGTTTCCGTATATGGTTCGATTGATTGAATAGCGATGACATCAGTTTCTATTATCACCGCAGAAATTTCATCGGCTATTGGTTTTTCTGAAGTTATATCTTTCTCAGCAGCTTTATTACTTTCTATTTCGGTCATCAGCTTTATTGCAGACTTATCAACACTATTTTCTGCCACTTGTTTCTTCTTCGAAAGATCCACTAACTGCTTGTAACGAGCAAATTCAAGTGGATCAGATTTGTATAAGGCAACAGGCTTCAAGTGTGCGACACCATTCAACGATGCATGCCCAAATTTTAACCATTGGGCACAAGTAAAGAAAGGAAATTCTTCCGTTAGGTTAGACCAAATTTCTGAATCATCCTGTTTCAGTAATTCGACATTCTTTATTCGTTCAATGATAGTGGTTGAATCCATGTAGTTATGCAGACTTTAATCGTCAGTTGAAAGCATCTCAAGATACGCAAATCTTTCAGATGAACGAATGGAAAAAGGAATTATCAGATTAGGCCAAGGTAATGCTTCTGTCAAGATAAACGTCTTGTATCGTATTCAATAATTGAATACCTTCTTTCATTGGTTTTTGAAAGGCTTTACGGCCACTTATTAAACCCATACCGCCAGCGCGTTTGTTGACGACAGCCGTCATAACTGCTTCTGCCATATCCGTGGCACCTTTGCTTTCGCCACCGCTATTGATTAAACCAACACGACCCATATAGCAGTTCGCTACTTGATAGCGTGTGAGGTCGATAGGGTGGTCAGAGCTAAGTTTTTCGTAGACAAACTTATGGGTCTTTCCAAATTTCAAGGCATTATAACCACCATTGTTTGAAGGTAATTTTTGTTTGATGATATCAGCTTGTATCGTTACACCAAGATGATTCGCTTGACCTGTTAAATCAGCTGCGGTATGATAATCAACTTCAGCAGTTTTAAAGGCTGGGTTACGCAAATAGCACCATAAAACAGTAGCCATGCCTAATTCGTGCGCATATTCAAACGCTTTCGCTACTTCTTGAATCTGACGAGCACTTTCGTCGCTGCCGAAATAAATTGTAGCACCCACTGCAGTGGCACCCATATTCCAAGCATCTTTGATTGTACCAAACATTATTTGATCAAACTTATTTGGATACGAAATGAATTCATTATGATTAATCTTTACAATGAACGGTATTTTGTGCGCATATTTTCGAGCACAGGCACCCAGCACACCATAGGTCGAAGCCACTGCATTACAACCACCTTCTAAGGCCAATTTTACAATATTTTCGGGGTCAAAATACATCGGGTTAGGAGCAAATGAAGCGCCAGCACTATGTTCGATACCCTGATCGACAGGCAGAATGGAAACATAACCTGTATTTTTCAGACGACCATTGCCTAATAGGCTTTGAATACTTTTTAAGGTTTGCGTATTACGATTGCTTAATGACCAAACCTCATCGACTGTCTTTTTCGATGGAGCGTACAAATCATCTTTAGAAATTGTGCCACATTTGTGGTCAAGGTAATATGCGGCATCATTGCCAAGTAAATCGATAATTGTTTGATTTGCCATAAACTGTTAATTTTAAAAAGTAGGCAAAAGTAGTAAAAAACAGACCGAAATGAGAAGAATGATACAAAAAACATCAGAATTATGTGAAATTAATGAAATGATGCCCATCCTCATACTCTTTTTCAAGATGCACTAAAAGCTGCGCGAAATGCGAAGGATTGTGTAAGAAATCAGTCTGTGTCGTATCAATGATCAAGGTCTTGAATTTTTCTGATTTAATCAATTGCAAATAGGCATTTTGAAGATCAATCAGGTAATCATCTTGAATATTCTGTTCATAATCCCGGTTTCTGCTTTTAATATTCTGCTTGAGTTTATCCAACGGCGCATGAAGATAAATAATAAGATCAGGTTCAGGTAAATTGGGATATATGATATCGAACAGTGTTTCATATAATTTGTATTCATCTTCAGGCAGATTCACCTTGGCGAATAACTTGCTTTTAATAAAGAGGTAGTCTGATATGATAGATTGATTGAATAAATCGCGAGTATTCAGCATATCTTTTAATTGCTTGTATCGCTCGGCAAGAAAGGACAGTTCCAATGGAAATGAATACCGCTTTCGATCTTCGTAAAATTTTGGCAAAAAAGGATTATCTGCAAATTGTTCAAGGATCAATTTGCCATCAAATGATTGTTGAAGTAAGCTAGAAAGGGTTGTCTTACCTGCACCGATATTTCCTTCGACGGTAATGAATTTGTAGTTCATAATGTTAAGCGGTCAAAGATAAATCAAAGCCCATGTAGTATGAGAAATAATTATTCAGCATCTGATTTGGGCGCTTTACTTGTTGTTAGGGAGATCGAATAATATCACCCGTAACGGATCATTGCAACTTGATAGCAAGTCGTGTATGTTCTTTCCAAGCAAGGGATGTATCACACCGGCAGCGATTTCGTTCAACGGTACCAACACAAATCGTCTGTGTTGAAGTTGTGGATGAGGCACAATTAACTGCTCGGTATGGATCACATCGTTATTAAAAAATAGCATATCAATATCAATCAGCCGCGATGCCCATTTTTCAGAACGGATTCTTCCAAGTTCTTGCTCAATCGAAAGACTCTCGGATAATGTTTCAATAGCTGAAAGATGCGTGTGGATAAAGAGCACCTGATTCAGGTATGCGGCATCCTGTTCATTACCCCAAGCAGCAGTTTCATAGATCCCAGATGCCTGAACAATAGCACCAATTCGATCTTCAATTGCTTCCCTGCAACGTTGAAGATTTTCAACCCTGTTTCCAAGGTTGCCACCTATAATGACATATATACCATTCATACCAAATTGATCATCTTAAGAATTTGAGGTCATTAGTTTCGCGGCAAATATTAAAAAAAAAGATGAGACAATTCGTTAAAATATTATTCGCCTGTTTATGCGCTATCATACTATTCGTGCTGATTACAGTGATTTCTCTTACAGGTATAGCCACAGGCATTGCTTCAAGTGTTGAAGAAACAGAACTTCAAGACAATTCTGTATTATGTATTGATATGAATGAAACAGTGTCAGATCAAGGAAAAGAGAATGTATTGTCGATAGTGGGCGCTGGTGAACAACGATCAACTGGATTAAATGATCTACTAGCTTCCATAAAAAATGCGAAGACTGATGATAAAATTAAAGGCATCTATATTGTCACAGGCACTTGTTCAAATGGATGGGCTTCCTTGCAAGAAATCAAGGAGGCATTGATTGATTTCAAAACCAGCAAGAAGTTTGTGTATGCTTATGGGGAAATCGCCGACCAAAAATCCTATTACGTAGCTTCTGTGAGCGATAAGATCTATTTGAATCCGTCTGGCATGTTTGAGTTTAAAGGCTTAGAGATAACCGGTACCTTTTTTAAAGGCACGATGGATAAACTCGACGTCACATCAGAAGCCTTTCATTGTGGTAAATACAAAGGAGCTTATGAGCCTTACAAACTTGAAAAATTCAGTGAGCCTAATCGTTATCAGTTAAGCGTTTTGTTGAATGATTTCTATGCCGACTTTCTGCAAACGGTTTCAGTCCGAACCTCAATCGATACCGGCACTCTAGCAAAAATGGCGAATGAAGGAAAAATTAAGTTTCCGAACGATGCGGTGGAGAATAATTTTATTGATGGCCTTGTTTTTTCAGATTCAATTGAGCACATGATAAAGGGAAAATTGAACATAAAGGATAACGAGAAAATTGAGTTTGTTTCTCCATCTGATTATGCACAAACGATCCAAACATCTATCAGTGAAAAAAATAAAATTGCAGTCTTGTATGCCTCAGGCGAAATTCATGATGGCGAAGGAAATGATGGTATTTATTCAAAAACGATGACAACTACGATTCGTGAAATAGCACGTGACGAATCGATTAAAGCCGTCGTGTTACGCATCAATTCGCCTGGCGGAAGTGCCTTAGCAAGCGAACTTATCTACCACGAGCTGATGCAATTGAAAGCAAAAAAACCATTGGTCATTAGTATGGGCAACTACGCCGCTAGCGGAGGATATTATATGGCTTGTGCAGGTGATAGCATCTTTGCAGAAAGCACAAGCCTCACTGGTTCAATAGGCGTTGTAGGCGTATTATTTAATATTGAAGCGATGATGAAAAACAAACTTGGCGTGACGTTCGATATTGTTAAAACAGGGCAATACGCCGATTTCCCTAATATGAGTAGACCAATGACGGATCTTGAACGAGCTTGGATGCAATCGTATTTAGATAACACCTATACGATGTTTAAATCAAGGGTGTCAAGAGCTAGGAAACTAACGATGGCGCAAGTTGAAGAGCTAGCTCAAGGCCATGTCTATAGCGGCAAACTTGCTAAAGAACTTAAGTTGGTAGACCAATTTGGGAATATAGACAGAGCCCTTCAAAGTGTTGCCGCAATGGCAAAGATAAACGAATACAAGGTGGTCGAATATCCTAAACCTATTGATCAATTGGACGAAATCCTTTCTTCGGTTATGGGTAAGAAAAGAGAAGAGGCAAGCATTAAAAAATTATTAGGTGACGACTATATTATCTATAAAGAAATTCAAAAAGTACGAAGTCAAGAAAATCAGATTCAAGCCATCTTACCAATGAACCTTGATATCAAATAAGCGTAAACACTTTGATAAAAAAAATGCCGATCGATTCAGATCGGCATTTTTTTATCGCATTGAATTAAGATTCTCTATTAATGTATTCTATCAAGAAACTCAAGTAAATCATCTTTGGAACTCTGAAACGCAAATACATCGTTGATCATAAAATAATTATTCTTGTCTGTTACACTTTTGTACGCATCTTTTGCAAATTGCAATTTAGTGCTCTCAAAACTGAATTCATTTAATATGCTCAACAATTGTTGACAGGTAATTTTATTGGTTTTTAATGCCTGATTGGCGACACTTACTTTTGATGTTTCGAACGAAGCTTTTCGAATCTGTCCGATTAATTGTGCAAAGCGTCCATCACTCATCTGACCATTGAATGATCCCCATCCATTTTCGTTGTGATTATCTTGCTGATGTTGTTGATTCCAATTATGATTATTATTCCAATTGTCTCCGTGATCGTGATTCGATGTATTATTCATCTGATCCATATTATCCCAATCGTCATTATTATTCCAACGACCATAATCATCGATACAGCAATTTTCTTCTAAGTCCATACTGCCATCATTTGAAACAACGCCGTAATAGATTCTTCCCGGTCTCAAATTTAACATACCTTGATAAATCAATGTACCGGTGGTGTAACCGTAGCCATTTGAATTGTATTTATAAATCTTGATCTTGTGATTGCCAGGTGGCAAATCGCCAACTGTCAATGAGCGACCTATTTTGGTATATTTTCTGCCGTCAACCGAAATTGAAATACTACGACCCATTTCGTGTTTTAAGCGTAGCATCGTACTTTTCCATGCTGCGAATGATTGGATACCTGATGCCAGTATCAAGGCGACTAAAAGAATCTTTTTCATGTTAAAAATTTTACGTGAAACGTACTATTGTTTTTAAAGTTAATGCACAAATATAGAATATCTTCAGGATATCATACAATGGCAAATTATACCTGTTGCCACAGCGGCATTCAAACTCTCAGCAAGGCCCTTTCGTTGTATGCTTATTTTATGTTGACTAAGCACTTTAAGTTCCTCACGCACTCCTTTTGATTCATTTCCAATAATAATAAAACCATGGGTTATCTTATCGAATGAGTTGATATCGTTTCCTTCAAGCACAGCAGCATACGATGGTATGTCAGGATGTTGTTTGATTAAGTTGATTAAATCACATGGCACAACATGAATTCTGAACACCCCGCCCATACTTGCCTGTATCACTTTTGGATTAAATACATCAGCGCTTGTCTCACTGACATACACTGTATCTATACCATACCAATCCGCAATACGTATAATCGAGCCCATATTGCCAGGGTCTTGTATGCCATCAAGCAATAATGCTAAAGTAGGTGTGGACGAAGACCAGCGTGGCATCGATACAATCGCCAATACGTTATTCGGTGTGGTCATTGAGCTGATCTTTTCAAGTTCAAACGGTTGCACCTGAATCAATGTGGCTTTGCAGTTGGCAAGGTTCGTTGTTTCAAACCACTCTTCTAACGCGTAGATCTCAAGGATATCTAAATCTGAAGTCAACAATTCGCTTACCATTTTATCACCTTCTACAATAAATTGTCGATGTTCCTGTCGATATTTTTTATCATCTAATGATTGAATATGTTTAACTTGCAACCTCGTAATCATTTCCTTATAGAATTAGTGAATCATGTTTTCAAATATAGCATCCGACTCTGCCTGACACTTGTTTGCTGCATTTATTTGCTATCATGCAATTATACCAAACACTTAGCGCAAAATCAAACTTTGCTTGCTGAAAATAGACTAACACTCAACACACAGAAACCGCTCAAATACAAAGGTGAAACTGAAAGTGTGATACTTTCACTAGCGTATCCAAGGGCCAACACACACGTGTTTGACCTTGGTTTTCTACCGAAATACAAATTATGGAAATACAATAACAATTTCCAGAAGTATGAGAAAGATCCGATGAATCCGAAAATTCTTAAGCATAAGGTTGAAAAGCCTGTGTTGTTGGATACTAATATGGTTATTAAAAGCAAGCTCTATATTGGTCAGTATATGCTCAATCTAGGATATTTCTATGCGAATGTCGAGTATGATATTCAACCAAAAGGAAAACAATCTGCCATTGTTCATTTCACCATTGATGCCGGAAAAAACTATTCGATTCGACACGTGATGGCCTATTCGGAGAGCGAAAATATACAAGCTATTATCAACGAAAATTCAGCCGAAAGTATCTTAGTAACAGGCGAGCCATACACTAAAATTAATTGTGGTCTTGAACGGGAACGCCTCTATAAGATTATCAGAAATAAAGGCTATTTCGATTTTAAATCCGACAATATCACCTTCACAATCGACACATCGAATAAGGAAAAAATAAAAAGCCTCCTCGATGATCCGTTTTCAAACGCGTTGTCTTATCAACCGAACTCTGAAAATAAAGAAGTTGATGTGAATCTTAATGTGGCTAAATCGCGCGACTCGAGCTATGCACAATTATATCGTATCAATAAGGTGAAGGTTGTTATTAATAACCCGTTTAGCGAAGCAGATCCGCAAGCAGCGCGACAAGAAAGTGAATTAGAAGACATTACCTTTAATTACACAACCTTACCCATTAATCGAAAAGTGATTTCACGGAATATTTTTATTCACCGCGGCGATTTATTTAATACCTCAGATTATGAAGTCAGTATTAGTCGCTTAAATCAATTAGGTGTATTTCAATTAATCAGCATTCAATACGAAAAAGTACAGGGACAAAAAGATAAACTTGATTGTATTGTCACCTTGAATATGTCTCCAAAAATGGATTTGGTTTATCTCACAGACATCAGCACAAGCGATGATGATTATCTCCTTGGCACAGGCTTTGGAATTACCTATCGCAACCGGAATCTCGCACACGGATCTAACTTATTTTCATTGCGGGCCATCTATTCTACCGAATTCAGAAATGATAATTTCCTTACAGGCACAAAAAAATTCTATCAATCAGGAAACAACTTCAACCTCAGTGGCAACCTTACATTTCCTAAGTTTATTGTGCCATTCAATCAGAATATCTTCAGTAAACGAAATATGCCTTACACGACATTGGGAGCTAACTATAGTCTAATACAACGTTTAAAAAACTATACAATTATCAATATCTCTGGCAACTTTGGCTATTCTTGGCAAGAAACACCACAGAAAAACTGGAAACTCAATCCTATTTTCTTAACTGTTACGCAAGTGCCGGATAAGTACTTAAGTGAATCATTCCGATTGAAACGACAAACGAATTCATACCTCAAGAATACGTTTTCTAACAACGTCATTCAAGGCGAAAATATGCTCTTTGAATACAAGAGTAAACCGAAAACAATCAACTCTAATTTCTCTACCATCAAAATTGGTGCCGAAGAAGCAGGTACGTTATTGACAGGTATCAACTCATTATACATGCGATTTACAAACGATACCATTAAGGCGATTGCCCATTATATAAAAGTAGATGTTGACGTTAGAAAATATATCAATAGAAGGAAATCGCAATGGGTGAGTCGGTTTATGACTGGTGTCGGATGCCCAATCGGTGATTCAAAAACGCTTCCTTATATTAAACAATATTCAGCCGGTGGAGCCTTTAGTAATCGAGGATGGCCTTCTCGTAATTTGGGGCCGGGGCATTCTGTGGATACATCATTCAAATCTGGCTTTGCGATCCTTGACAAAACCGGTGATATTAAAATTGAAGCGAATACCGAGTATCGATTCAATCTTCTTAAATTATTTTCTGGCGCAATCAACCTGAAAGGCGCCGCCTTTATCGATGCCAGCAATATTTGGCTGATGAATAAGGATAGCAGTGTAAAAGGAGGTGAATTTAATGTCGGATACCTTTGGCAAGATATCGCTATTTCTAGTGGTGTTGGTCTGCGACTTGATTTTTCCTTCTTTGTGTTTCGTGTGGATCTTGGCTATCCAATCAAACAACCGCAAGTATCCGCCAATAATGGGTTTATGTTCAATCAATTAAAATTGAATAACGGTATATGGAATCTCGCCTTCGGCTATCCATTTTAAGCGGTTCGTGGTGGCTATTTGCCTAATCGAGCAGCCGTTTATCACTGTGTAGGATGTTTGCAGTATGCGATCATTATTTTCAATTGCGAACCTTCGTTAATCTACATTCGTTCGACTATCTTTGCCGCACTAAAAATTTTGCTATGTCACAAGACTTATATCAACATCCAGATTATTACGCATTGGATGATTTATTGACCGACGAACATAAATTAATCAGAGACACCGTCAGGGCTTGGATTAAAAAGGAAGTCAGTCCTTCTATCGAAGAATGGGCTCAACATTGTCATTTCCCCAAACATCTCGTACCACAAATGGGCCAATTAGGTGTATTTGGTCCAACAGTGCCTGTTGAATATGGCGGCGGTGGATTAGATTATATCTCCTATGGATTAATGATGCAAGAGATAGAACGTTGTGATAGCGGTATGCGCAGCACAGCCAGTGTACAAGGCAGTTTGGTAATGTATCCAATATACGCGTATGGTAGTGAAGAACAACGTACTAAATACCTCCCTAAATTAGCAAGCGGTGAATGGCTCGGATGTTTTGGTTTAACAGAGCCTGATGCAGGAAGTAACCCAGATGGGATGCTCACTAATTATAAAGATGCCGGGGATCATGTGATCTTAAATGGTTCTAAATTGTGGATCAGTAATTCACCTTTCGCAGATGTGGCCGTTGTTTGGGCGAAGGATGAAGAGGGTATTGTACGTGGCCTAATCGTTGAACGCGGTATGGAAGGATTTACCACACCTGAGATTCATAATAAATGGAGCCTTCGTGCAAGTTGCACGGGCGAATTAGTCTTTGATAATGTCAAAGTACCGAAAGCAAATATTTTACCAAATGTTAAAGGATTAAAAGGCCCGTTGGGTTGCCTTACGAAAGCACGTTTCGGTATTGCTTGGGGCGCCTTAGGAGTGGCCATGGATTGCTACGATAGTGCCTTACGTTATACGAAACAACGTGAACAGTTTGGTAAACCAATCGCAGGGTTTCAGTTACAGCAAAAGAAATTAGCCGAGATGATTACAGAAATCACAAAAGGGCAATTACTTGTTTGGCGATTAGCCGTATTGATGAATGAAGGCAAAGCCACACCGCAACAAGTAAGTATGGCGAAACGTAATAGTTGTGAAATCGCACTTAATATCGCTCGTGATGCACGTCAAATGCATGGCGGAATGGGTATCACAGGCGAATATCCAATTATGCGTCACATGATGAATATGGAAAGCGTCGTAACGTATGAGGGAACACACGATATTCATTTGCTGATTACAGGCATGGATGTGACCGGCATCAACGCATTTAAATAAGTTTCTCACAAACAAGGATACATAGCATGTATCCTTGTTTCATTTTCGTTCATCTTATTCTGAAACATGAATTATTTTTCGTCCAAAAAACCCTACATCATTGCTGGCCCTTGCAGCGCTGAAGATGCATTGCAATTAGCTACTGTATCGGAAGCATTCACGCAATTGCCTATCGATATGTTGCGTGCAGGTGTATGGAAACCGCGTTCTAAGCCTGGACATTTTGAAGGCAGGGGAGAGGATGCATTAAAATGGTTAAACGATATTCGAACAGCATACGCCTTGCCAATATGCATCGAAGTGGCCAATAAAGAACAAGTCGAATTAGCCCTTCAATACAACATAGACGCCGTTTGGATTGGCGCGCGAAGCACAGTGAATCCTTTTATCGTGCAAGAAATAGCCGATGCACTCAAAGGAACTAAACTTGGGGTGCTAATCAAGAATCCTATTAATCCAGATATTGAATTATGGAGCGGCGCCTTAGAACGTATACTACATGCAGGCATTGAAAATATAGCCGCCATTCATCGAGGTTTTTCGAGCTACGACAGTCTGTCTAAATACCGCAATAAACCTAATTGGGCAATCCCTATCGAATTAAAACGACGTTATAAAGAGGTGCCTATTTTTTGTGATGCGAGTCATATTTGTGGCAATCGTACACTCATTCCGTTTGTCGCGCAGCGAGCCCTTGATCTTGACTTTGACGGACTGATGATTGAAACCCATCCCAATCCGGATAATGCATTAAGTGACGCGCAACAGCAGTTAACGCCCGATCAATTAGGGCAACTTCTTTCATCGCTTATTATTCGTACACCAATCGATGATTGTTCACAAGAAGAGATTGAACAAATTCGTCAGATTCTCGATTCGATGGATGCAGAAGTGGTTGATTTGTTAGGTAAGCGAATGGAACTCGTTGAAAAATTAGGCCGCATCAAAGGCGATAATAATATGCCAATCTATCAAGCAGATCGTTGGCGTGAAATTATTGATACACGTTCTCAATGGGGCCTAAAAAATGGGTTGGATGCTGAATTTATAAGCAAGTTATTCGAATTGATTCATGATAAAAGTATCAAAACACAAATTGATTTGCTGAATACCATCGCTGTTAATAAACAAGCATAAATTTAGGCCGTCTTGCTGAAGGCGCGTTAAAATTAAGATCGCAATGCGTTCTTGTTCTCCTTTCGTTTCAAATAAATATACAGATTTTCGACACGTGTTCTAGCCCAAGGTGTCTTTCGTAAGAAGGTCAAACTTGATTTAATACTTGGATCAAATCGGAAACAGTTAATAGGTATTTGCTCATCGAGATATTCCCAGCCTTTATTTTCAACAAGATATATCATAATCTTCTCTAAGGTAATACCGTGTAAAGGATCGTTGTGTTGCGTTTCCATTGAATAAAATTAATTCGTTTGATTGATAGTGACAAGCATTTGACCTGTAGAAAATCTGCTGCTAGGATTCTTGTTCAAAATAGATCTTATAATATTTTCGTCCGTCGCTGTCCTGACCTTGTTCTATGAGGTCTCGGTCGCCGTGTATATATATATGGAAATTCTTATCAAGCTTCAGCACTGATTTAAATATCCGAGCTTGTTTCTTGACCGCTTGCGCTGAAATAGTAAAATCGTCATCGATATCAATCCGATTCTCTTGTTTGTAAGCCGAATCAAAACGACGGAACGATGTAATCAATCCTTCATCTTGAAATACAGCCTCTTCAAATTCAGCTTTGTCGAAATTGTCGTGGGTTTTAAAATAATCAACAGAGCGGTTGAGGTAGTCAATCTGATCAGCTTTACTCACTTCAAAGTCTTTCGGTATTTGATCGGTCACAAAGGTTTTTGCCAGCGTTAAAAATTGATTGGTATGATTTACATAATCATTTTTCATACCAAGCCTAATAAATTCATTTTGCCAATAATCCGTTTCAATCGGTGCATTGTCAATGATAAACAAGGTATAGGGCTCTTCGGTAAACACAATCAGGCAGGCTTTATCAAGGCGTTT
>Ga0114958_10002546_pt1 | contig 13536 bp, 11 predicted proteins | sample C_130208_EF_Meta_FD_89577 | JGI IMG/M metagenome (GOLD analysis project Ga0114958, IMG submission 89577) | Freshwater microbial communities from Lake Croche, Canada to study carbon cycling - C_130208_EF_MetaG | ecosystem: Environmental > Aquatic > Freshwater > Lake | place: Lake Croche, Canada... | reverse complement strand
TTTCTGCAATAAGTAGTTTGAGAATTTCCAGATTACCTTTTTCAACAGCAAATAGTAAAGCAGTATTACCATTTAATCCCTTTACATTCAAATCCGCTTTAGCATCAATAAGTAGTTTGACAATTTCCAGATTACCTTTTTCAACAGCAAATAGTAAAGCAGTATTACCATTTAATCCCTTTACATTCAAATCCGCTTTAGCATCAATAAGCATTTTAGCTATTTCCTTGTGACCATAATAAGCAGCAAATAGTAAAGCAGTATAATTCTCCCTATTCTTTACATTCAAATCAGCTTTAGCGTCAATAAGTAGTTTGGCAATTTCCTTGTTACCACGACTAGTAGCAAATATTAAAGCATAATAACTATCCTCATTCTCTATATTCAAATCCGCTTTAGCATCAATAAGTAGTTTAACTATTTCTGTGAAACCTTTTCCAGCAGCAAATAGTAAAGCAGTATATCCATGAGCGTCCTTTATATTCACATCGGCTCCTGCAATAATAAGTAATTTAGCAATTTCTGTGAAACCTTGTTCAGCAGCAACTGTTAAAGCAGAATTTCCTCCATCATTTATTTTAAAAAAATATTCTCTAGCATTTCTTAAAGCAGTATATCCGCGATTATTCTTTATATTCAAATCGGCTCCTGCATCAATAAGTAGTTTAGCAATTTCTACCAATCCTCTGTCAGCAGCATATATTAATGCCGTATTACCATATCCATTCTTTATATTCAAATCAGCTTTAGCATCAATAAGTAATTTAGCAATTGCTGTAAATCTTCTGTCAGCAGCAATTATTAAAGCAGAACTACCACCCCCATTCTTTATATTCACATCCGCTTTAGCATCAATAAGTAATTTAGTAATTTCTGTAAATCCTTTGTCAGCAGCAACTGTTAAAGCAGTATTACCAATACTATTCTTTACATTCAAATCAACTTTAGTGTCAATAAGCAGCTTGACAATTTCCAGATTACCTTTTTCTAAAGCAGTAATTAAGGCTACATTAGGGTTTGCCCCTAAACTTAAATATTGTACAACTTTTTCACGGTTTCCAGCAAATACATAAAAATACAATCGCTCATCTTTTCTTTTTTGCGTTTGGAAATAATGTGCAATATTACTTAAAATCTTTACCCCTCCAATTATTCGTCTATTTTTCTTAGATAAAATATCGGGATAGGATTTTATTTTCCTAGTTCTCATCCTCTATTATATGTTCCATATTTAATTTTTACCATTAAAGTAAGTAAAAATTAAATTACTAGCAGAACACCCTATATTTTATTAGACTGTTTCATTGTTTTATTCCTAGGGCGTATATTACACTGAGCGTTTGTAGCGGGAACAAATACGTTGGCAATATTACCGCCACCACTACGACGATACCGCCTAGTTTTTCGTTGTTTTCTAGTCTTACGACGTCCTCCTGCGCGCGCCCTAAATTTCCAATTAAATTTCATCTTGTATTCACTAAATAATGCTTTGAGCGCAGCATCATGTGCAGGGTCGGCAGCATCAACAAAATACGGTTCAATCTCTTCAGGATATAAGCGACCATTACAATCGCCTGGATATAAGCAGCATAATCCAAAGCCTTCGTCAGTCTTAAATTGGCTATTCATAACTGTAATAAAACTTTCTAATCCTCCAACACTTACGTACTTATTTAAATGGTCAAAAATTTGCCCAACTGCAGGTCCACCAGTTTGCCTGTGATGAAACTTAATAACGGGTCCCTCACCTTCAGCATCAAAAAGACTGTCTAAGCCCTGAATTAGCTCTGGTGGTCCACCTGCATCAGCAGGCTTTCTAATATCAGGTAATGCTGCCATATCAATTTCAGGTTCAGCGTTTTCAGCAGGAGGCAAGGGAAATGCATCGGCAGGAATATTCCAGCGTTTTTCAGCCATTAGTGTTGGCAAAATACCTTTTCTAACCATAGGAGCATTCCACATCTCCTCAACAAGCTCCTCCAAAGCCTTATTCTTAGTCTTTCTTCCAACATCATCTTTGAGTTCAAGTGCATATTCACGTAGTCTACGAAAACGGGCTAATTTTTCTACTAAACCACCACCACCCTCACTTGCGGCGCAATCTCTTGTAAAAGGGTCATTTCTTGGATTCAAAGCAGGTTTATCCCCAGTTGCAGGACCTAATTTATAGTGTTGATGGTCGTGACAAATACGTCCACATATTGTACACCAAACAATCCACCCACTTTCTGGCATTTTATACTTATCATAAAGCTCTTTATGATAGAATCCCTCCAACCGTGAACAGTTGTGCCTTTGAATGTAAACACAGCCATCTGTACGTGTAACAGTTTTTAAGCAAATAGGGCATACAGAAGTATCAACCGATGGCTTCTTCCGTTCACCCCCCTCATTATAATTAGGTTCAAAAATACTATCAAATCCGGCAGCATCCGCCCTAGACCAGCCTGCCCACATTTCCTGTGGTGCCGCTGCTGGACCACAAAGCTCAGTAATCAGCTCAATTACCTCAGCATTTCTGATGTTCACTCTTTCTAAAGCAAGGTCATAAAGAGTTTTACCTGCTCTTCCAGCTGTGGCATTATAAGTCAATGTCTTATCTATGTTTGGAAGTCGCAGTAGGTATTCCAAACCCTCCCTATTTCCAAAATACGCCGCATGATAAGCAGGAGTGTGTCCTTGTCCATCTCTTATGTTTATTTCAGCTCCAGCATCAATAAGTTTCTTCATATTATTTAAATACAGGCTTTTGTTAGCTGCCCTATGTATTGGAGATAAATCATGATTAGCAAAATTCTTAATATCAATATTAATAGCTGGATTCACTACAATCTTTGCCCAAATACTATCAGGTACAGCCTTACCCGCAGCTAATAGATGTAATACAGTGTACCCCTTATCATCCATTGCAGTTATATCGGCACCAGCATCAAGAATCATTTCAGCAATACTATAAAACCCCATCCATACTGCATACATAAGAGGACTTATATTTTCAAAATATCCTTCGATTTTTCCAGATTTATTAATATCTATACCAGGTACTTTCAACAGTGCCTTAATAAAGTTAAAACCCCTAGTACCGTCTCCTTGAGTTTTGCGTATTGCCATAAGTAATGGGGTCTGATTAATACTATTTGGGGCATTTACAGGTACACCACGTTCACCTAGAACGCGCAAGATAGATTCGTGTGCCCCTGAGTTTTCTATGTACGCAAAATTTTCAGAACAAAGGTGAAAAAGATTATTACCATCAACCACAATATCAAATCGCCCTCCATTTGCCGCAAAATAATTAACGACTTCTATAGTCGGCGAAAATAATTCGCGATTATTTAATAAATTAAAGTAGTTAAAAAGTGGTGTTTTCCCAGTATTATCTGTAGAATTTATATCAAGTCCGGCAGCTACTAATGTTTTAAAAATAGAAATTGACCTAGGTAACCCGCAACTAAAAAGTGCATTTCTATTCCTTTCTGACAAGGCACGGACATCAGCACCATTAGCAAGTAAATATGTAACAAGTTTTGTATTGTTTGAACCGCACGCTTCCATCAATACTGATTTATTGTCAACTCCGCCCTGTTTATTAATATCGGCACCAGCAGCCACAAGCTTTGTAACTAACTCAATCCCTCTTTTAGTATCTCTGCCAGCAACTAATATTGGTGGCTCCCACCCTTTATTAACATTGATACCTAGACCTAAAAAATAGTCAAGAATTGCCGGCGTCGAAGTAACAGCCTCATTCAGGTAAGTAATTTCTTCTTGAGGAGGCATCGTTTTTCTAGGTTGATATACATTAGGGTCAACACCTGCAGCAATTAATAATTCTATTGTCTCTATAGCCTTCATATCAATCGCTTTGGTCAATAATGTTTTATTAGTTTTGTGTGGGCTATTTAAATCAGCGACCGGAATTTGAGCTATAAGTGCTCCCATTTGGGCAACACCAGCATTTTTCTGCTTAGTAATTAATTTATACAAAGCATCCTTAGCATCCAATTGGGCTTGCCGGGCACCTGGTGGCATTCTTTCTATATTAAATACAGAATTTATAATTCATGTATTTAAAATTAATTAATTAATTCAGAAATGACCATTTGTACCTGTTAAATCCCGTCGCAACGCTGGAACAAGCAATGCCCAGATAGCCACAGAATTCATTAGCAATGTATTTACTGATAGCCATTCCCCCTTGAAAAATGGGTCAAAATTCTTACTAATTAAAAATGAACCCAAACCTAATCCAACTGTACCAAAGCCCAGCATATATGGGTCAACAAGCAACGTTGGAATTAAAAGTCCAACAAATAAAAGTAAATTCGGCTGCATAGGTGCCTTTTCCGTGTGTAGAAAACCATAATTTGGCTGCCACAGCACTCCAGGAACTGAACACCAAGTATTTTTATCTTCATAAACCAGTGACGCAAATACCAATCCCAAAAGTAAGTAAATTCCACCCACCCCCATTAAAAATATTCTAGAGGCAGGGTCGGCAAATAAATTTTGTGAAAAAAAAGCAGCAGATAAACATAATATAGCAGGCATTAACCATAGTAATAAGTATAAACCCCTTGTACCTTTATCATTTGGACCACCGGGATAACACTGTTGATTACGCCATATAGCGTAGTCAAACATCTGCATTAGCGCAATACAGCAGACTAATATACCTGAATATGTATCATTTGTATCACCACGTAAAAGTATAAATAATCCTATACTAAAAAATACGGCACATATTCCTATGCTAATTCGGGCAGACCCAGCACTCATTAGTTTTAGTGGCGAATATTTTGACTGAGTGTTGCCCATAAAAATTTTGATTCAGGACTCATAATATCCTGTGCCGATAGTTTTAAAAACCACTTGTAGCTTATTGAACGGTCAATGCTTTCATAATCCAATGGCAAATACACAGCATTTTCAGGCGGTGTCCATGTATTATTTAATTTACTAAAAGACCTATCAAATAAATCCTCCAATTCAATTGGAGAACCATCAGAACAACGTGACCATTCACTATGTCTTATTGTAGGCATCGTATTACGTAAAAATTTATTATACCAGGAAGAAATCTGATTTCGTGCAACCGCTGAAGTCCACGCAAGAGGACCAGCTTCTACTAAGTCAAGTATGTCCTTATTATATAAACCCCATACATAGTGTCCTGAGCTAGATGCCCAACCGGCAAATGGGCTACATGAACCATCTAAGCTACTTGTACGGGGCTCATCGTGTTCAGTGCCGAAAACAGCATCAGATAAACCTGAAACATCGCTCATAAAACTTGGTCCAAGACACAATCCTAGTCCATCAAAATACAAACCTCCAGCATAATACAATAGTGCACTCCGTGCCCATGCCTTCCATAATTTAGGTGGGGCGCTCATATGAAGTTCAGGAACAACACCCCTGTGTTCATAAATAATTTTAGCAACTGCCATTCTACCCAAACAAAATCTCACATCAAAATCCATACCCTGAGTGTGCAGACAACGATTTTTTGTTACTGCCAGGAAGCCCATATTAAGGTCACGACTGCTCCGTGCTCCAAAGTCAACCCATCGTCTATTATTTGTTCCAAAGTCATCAATAACAAACCATAGCGGGGGCTTTTTAGAAGCTAATTTTGGAAAGCCACCCAGAAAATTATCTGCCAATTTGGATGATAATTCATCCACAAAGTCCTCTTTTTTTCCGGAATCTAGCCGCCGTCTATTATTCAGATAAAATATAGAGCCTACTGCTCCAACAGCAATGGTCAATAATACTATTGAGCTAACATCGCTTGACATCCTAATGACGAAATACATTTTTTGACATATGAAATATCTCAAAAAACATCAACTTAACCGGGGTTTTCACTTATTGTAGGGGTTTAGCCGTAATCAATAAGCGTGATTTAATCTTTTCGTGATACATAGACGCATCTGTATCTAAAGCTGCCAAACGCATTTTACGCTGTTTTTCAGCAGCCTCTGTTCTTCTAGTAATCTCTTCCATGTGGCGCATCTCCTCTTGGCTAGCGGGTGCAGGCGTATTTTCACGCTCAGCTTTAGCTTGCGAAAACGTCTTATCATTAACACGCACATCTTTCACCTCCTGACTAAAGGTCATACGTGTTGAATATGCTGCCTTCAAATCTGTATATTGAATAGAGGAACCGGCGGGGGCTGTATATTCTGAGGGCTTTTCCCCACCCAAAACAACGGCATTAGGTGTCAGCATTAAGGCGTCAGGATTATTGTAATTGGTCACCTGATTCTGTGACTTTTTATCAGCCGCTGCCTGTTCACGGGCATCGTCTTCGAAGGTCTTATTAAAGACTTCAATGCTAAATTTGCCACGCATACCCTTTCCACTACGTTGCGCATGTTCCTCTTGACTAGATAGCCAGTCTCCATAGCCATCGTCCTTTTCGGGGTCAGGTAGCTTATTTTGTTCAAAAAGCTGATTAAAAACATTCATATCCAGTTGTTTTGGATTGATGGAAATTGGGCGACTTTCAACAGGGGCAACATTAACACTTTTTTTAGCTACCGGCTTCTTTACTGGACCAACAGCTCCAGCTTCGTGAACAACAAGAGCTATACCATCATCGGCATTTTCATCAAATACTTGGATTGTATTATCAACACGTCGTGCCCTAGCTGCTTCCATGGTTACAGGTGTATTATCAGCATGGTCACGCCCCGCCTTAGGAATCAATTTGTTATAAACATCCTGTAAATACAAGTAGGCTTTTGTTAAGGCATCAAAAGCAACAGGGTCACCACCCTTATCAGGATGTAGTACTAATGAGCGCTTTTTATAGGCGGCTTTGAGCATCTCCAAATTTAGGGGTTCATTGTCAGAAATTCCAAGTATATCATACGCCTCATTCAAATAATCAATAGCTTTGCGTGTTACAGAATTTACCAAACTAGTAGAATTAGGTCCCAAGGGAGGAACAGTTTTAGCCGGAGGATTATACACAGGCCATTCAGCCCATGAGCCGCGTTTAATTGCTGTTACCCATGCAAGTAAGTCGGAGTAGAGATTCATTTTTTTAAAACTAGCTACATATTCGGGACCTGCCAGAAGTGTTTCTAACATTTTCAGCTTCATACCCTCATTTTCTATTTTTGAAAGATCATTCCAGATTCGTTGATGATGACTAGGAATATTTCCCATTAAAATATACACATGAGTTCTGTTTATATTCGAAACGCAAGCTATTCTGTTGAATCACGGGGACAGCTACTTAATTCACAGCCACTTACATCACATACAATAGGTCCACTAATGTCGCAACCGCTAATGTCACATCCACTTACATCACATTCACAAGCAGCCTTAGAACAGACACGTTTTAAAGAGCTACATTCACAGTCATTATTAATAATTGAATCAACAAATTCAGAAAGAACTGGAAAATTCTCTTTTACTTCTGACTGCCCTTCTGCTTGCCCTTCTGATTGCCCTTCTGACTGTCCTTCTAACTGCCTTTCTAACTTGTTCTCCATTGTAGAAATGGTAGAAAGTACAGGCACAGGAGTTTTAGGCGTAAATGCATCATTTACATTTCGTTTCAAATTATCAACAGCCAAAGTTATATTACTAAAAAATGTGGAAAGCATTATTTTAATTATTATTAATATATAAAATAAGCAAACCTTTAGACCGCTAATAATCACACACTGTTACGAACGACATTTACGGGTACGAGCTTTTTTACCACCCTTTTTGGCACGATTTGTATAATTGTATCTTCTTATATTATTTTGCCAGTTGCCTAGATAATTCTTCTTTCCATTAACTGCTTCATCAAGCATTCTCTGCCGTCTCAGCTCTGCGTTAGTAAAAACTGGTCTGTCGGGGTCACTTCTATTTTTACTGTAAACCGGATAGGGTGGTAGCCCTAAAGGGCGCCCTGTATTAGTTGACCCAGCAATAAACTCCAGACGGTTCTTAAATCCGTCTGCTGCTTGACACCTAGGATCCTTTCCTACTTGCACCCGTCCTATTGGAGTTTGAAACCAGAGTTTTAAACATTCAGCATGTTGAGGTTGCTGGCAAGTGCTGCACCGTATATAATTGGTATTTTTATCAAAGCCCATTAAACATATTGAACAGACGGTATCTGTGTCGTCACGTGTGCTTTGTTTAAAACATTTTTAATAAAAGCATTACTCATCTTATATTGGAAAATTATTTTTTTTGCTTAACATCATGTCTAAAAGTCATCCGTCAAAATAACCTTCTTAACCTTGGAAAGTACAGCCTTTACAGCCTCAATATGCTTTGTTATAACTGTCTCAACAAGCTTTCCATCCTTAATTAGCCGGACAGTAGGAACCTTTGTTATATCAGAAACACGCTCATCCCCCTCAAGCGTATCAATATCATATTGATTAAAACTTACACCGAAATCGGATGCTAGCTTCTCCATAGCAGGCTTTACATCAACGCACACCTTACACCATGTTGCTCCGTAATACTCTAGAACATAGCTCATTTTTAATAAACATAAAAGCGATTTTATTCGTTCATTTTTTTATAGCATGGACCGAATCTGTTTAATAAACCCAACAACAACCCTATGTGGAAGCATAGGTATCATAGGTTCACATTCCCACAGTTGTCGTCGCCCTGCACTAAAAAAAGTCCACGTTTTAGGATAGTATTCAGGTTTTATATAAGGTAATCGACGCAAATCTTTTGGCAAAAGCGCATATGATTCAATTGGTAAAACCATAATAAGCTGTTCAATTGGTTGTATAGGATTAGGACCTGGAATCATTGTATCATCCATTACAGTTGAATCAACAACTATATCTTTAAAAAGGGGTGGTAAATACCAGGGATAGTACCATAAGAAGTCAACAGGTTTAGACCCTGTATAATAGTCCAAAATCCACTGTGCACCTTTGAGCCATTCCTTAACAGTATCTTTTGGTTCTGCATCCCACATAAATTCCTTATAATACACTTCAGCCCAATCATTTTTTAGATACCAGCCATCATCGTTTCGACCTGCCATAGACCGCTCAACCTTCCATGTTAGGGGCAAAGCATTCATAATCATAAGAGCTTTCTCTACGTCCGTAGCAGGTTCAGAACCTGGTCTAACATATCCATGAGCACTCATTTTGAGTTTCTTAGCTAGACCTGCTAAAAGCCACTTATCTTCAACGCGCTGTATTTTCTCAATAATAAAGCGTAACGTATCCATATTATATACCCATATACCCTCTCCATTGAGATAAACCAGACTGTCTTCACATACTTCTAAAATTTCCATTAGGCGGTCAATACCCTCTTCTCTAATGCATAATGTTAAACCGTGAGGTAAAAAATCATTACCTAGAAAACTCATTGCGCCAACATAATCATGTATTCCAACATTCCATTTACTTATAATAATTTGCGCTAGCATATCAATATCAAAATACAGTAGTGTCTCTTCGCCAAATGCATTTAGTTTTACACCACCTTTCATTTCCACATCTTCACGTAGTAATTTAAATGTCCAGTTGTAAACCTGGTGATGCCATAAACAGAGCACAATCAAGTCGGCATCTAAGCCATACACTATAACTTCTCCCTTAGGAGGATTTTCGCGTAAATAGCTCATAATTTTCTGTTCACCTTCACCGGAATCACGCACTCCAGAAATAACAGTATTTTTCTGATTTTTACCCCAATTATTTAATCTGTCAGTTAGCCTATTCATAAACTCTGTTCCAGGAGTAATGGCATTTCTATCCCAGCCCATAGACTCCTCCCCTTTAATAGCTGCCTCTTCGGCACTAACCCATACGGACTTAAATCGCCGCATACGTTGTTGCCTAATCTTTGCCATTGGTACGACACCATCTACAGCCACATACAGTAAATCTGAAGGCTGAACATGGTCACGTAACTTTACAATGTAAAGTATAACCGACTGGATTAATGCGTCTTCAAAAGCAAGACGTGACTCTGCCGCATAAGGCGTTTTTTTCTGTAGTTTGGAAAGACAATGGTAAATTGCACAGTTTAAATCAAGAGCTAATACTGACGGTTTCCCTCCGTTTTGTTGTGATATAAGTTTTGGATTTGTTTTGACCAAGTGTCTATAGAATGATGGAATGCCCATTATAAAACAGAAACTCTAATAATTTATAAATGTGACCTGGCTCTAAGTCTTTTTGCCCGAACGGCAAAAAGACGACAAAAGTCTTTTTCTCCCATTTGCTTAATTGACAAAAGTCTTTTTCTCCCATTTGCTTAATTGACAAAAGTCTTTTCCTACCACAGCAAAACCCATTATCTACGACTTTTTCTTGTGTAGCGTCCAGCATGTTTTGGGTCACTTGCTACGGATACAGCAGACACCGTAGATTCACTTCTGTCCCTATCCTCTTCATGTACTGCCAGAGAAATGCCCACTGCAGCTGTAGCCTCTTTCAAATCTTTTATATTGTAAAATATATCAAAATCAGCATTATTAGACTTATTTACAGCAGTCATTAAGCCAAGTTGTTTATTTGCTACTAACATATCCTTCATAGCTTGAGAGTGAATCCATTCATCTGTTTCACCTTCAGGTGTAATAATGTGTTTATACTTATTAAATATATCAAACTCACCCAACATTATAGAAAACCAAACTGTAGCAATAGTAATATCTCTAATAATTTGACGAAGTGTCTCATCAGGAGATAACCAACGACTTGCCCAACCAGTTATTAGCCAAGCACCACCACTCTGTGCACCCTTAGCAGCCTGTGAAAGCGTTGCTTCACCTGTAGCTTTCATTTGTTGATTAGCTTCTGCATCCGCCGCATTAGTGACTGTTTTTGCCTCTTCAAGATTATTAGTACGTAATAATTCCTCAAGTTGTTCAATATCGCGCTTTGTTTTTTTATCAGCAAACTGTAAAATCTTCTTCTGTAGAGATATCATACAAAATGCTAAACTTGCTGTATTGAGATTTATGTGTTTCTCTTTAGCTATGACTTTCATAACGTTGTGAACTCTGAACATGCGTTCAACCTCCATTTTAATGAAATACAAATTAGATAATAACTCCTTATTCAAACCGCGTTGTCTCATTACAAAAATACATGCCACAATAACACCTAAACTTGCTGGTGCTAAACCTGGAATCGCAATACCAACACCTACCGCACTTGCAGCAGCTAAATTTGCGGCACTAAGACTTCCAACTGCTGTCCAATAAGCAGCAGTACCTGTTGCGGTCACAGTTGTTAAGGCGCTAGCTTGTGCTCTTTCAGCAGTAGCGTTTTCAGACATTTTTGCGTAACTGCCCCTTACCTTCGCTAAATTTCCTGGTTCGGGAGGTGGCAAACTGCTAAGAACTTTAGACTTTTTGCCAAATAATGGAAGCATCCTTACTAATCAGACTTATTATAGTTTACACAAGAAAAACCATAGTCCATGACAGGGGATGTCTGCTTCTAAAATAGTTGTAGACCGTGTATCAGGTATAGGGCAATTTGCCGCAAAATCATTTATATATAATCTCAATTATCTTCCTGACACAATGTTGGGTGGAATAGTACTTTTTTCCTTATTAATACAATCTATACCATTGGGAATTCTAGCAATTACAATGCTTTCACTTGAATACGTTCATGCAGGTAGTAGTAGCTTCTTAGCTGAAGTCATACCAGGTGTGCGTGAGGCTTCAAGCGATGTGCAGCGCTGTTCTGGTCATTTTCCCGGAATCAGCTTTGAAAGACTAACATCAATGGCACAGCAAATAGGAACTGTTACAACACTAAACAACGGATTTCCAAGTTACTACATGATGTTTTTTGGCGCGCTATTTGGTTATATGCTTGGAATGGGACATACATACAGTTTGGAACTAGAAGGCATGCCCCAAAAGCGCGCCGCTGTACAATCAGGTGTATTTATCATGGGTATTCTTACAGTCATGTTCACAATTTACAGAATATTTACCGGCTGTGACACATTGTTATCAGTAGGCATAGGTCTATTTCTTGGCTTAATGTACGGATTTTTAATGGAATTTGTAATAGCAATGTTTTCCGATAGAACATTGACAAATCTAATGAATATACCATTAATACGTGATAGAGCAGAAGATGGAAAACCTATATATGTATGTCAGAAGCAGCAATAATAAAAATACAATCAACTATTAGGGATTGTTTAGACAGTCATGGCAGATAAAATGATGATTTTCAGCGATGCATCCGTCAGGGCAAGAGAATTTATAATATCAACCTATCATAATTTGCCAAATGTACTACTTGTAACATCATTATTACTAGGAGCCATTCAAGGAAATCTATCAATGTTATGGGTAGCTATTGGAATGATATTAAATGGATTAGCTGTACTATCACTTCAAGAACTTCTTGGTATATTATTTCCCTTGTGGAAACAAGTGCACCAGCCTAGCAGTAAGACATGTTCTATATCACAAGATACATTGGGACCACCAACAACAATTGTGGCACCATCCTATTGGTTTGCATCAACAACATATTTTGTAGTATTTATTTTATACAATGCCCTTCAAGTAGCATTTAGACCATCTGCTCCAGGAGCCAGTTCAAAGAAGGTAGATATTCGTGTGGCATTTACAATGAGTGTAATGATATTATCTATTTTCTTTTTCTGTCTATTAATGCTCCGTGGATTCACAGGGTGTGAAACCTGGTTAGGCGCCACGTTAGGAATATTATTAGGTGGCGGTGTATCAGTAGCCTATTGGCACATTCTTGACATCTGCCATTCTGGAATACCACCTGATATACTCAATGTTGTAACAGCTCTAGCTCCCAGTCAAACTGGAGATAAGACACCTGTAATATGTACCGCTTAGACTAATAATAATTTTAGCATCAATAACAAGAATTAATCGCCCTTGGCAAATAATTTTTTGTAAAATAAGCAGATTAGCTTATAGCTTTCTCACAATTTCTAAACAGTTTTTTACGTGTTTGCCGTTTATTTTTAGAAATATCACTATAACCATCATCTTGGTATGCTAAAAACGGGGCTGATATAACAGTTTTCAAAAAGTTATTATGTACATCAACACCTAATAAAGGACAGTAATTAGCTACTGCACTAAAATTCTGGTAATACTTCAATACTTTTTCATATGAGCGTTTTGGTATAAATATCCAGTGTGAAGCAACAGCCCATAATGGATTATAGATTTTTATACCATCTATTTCTCCAATTAAATCGGGTAGTATAACACTGTGTGCACCGCCACTAAATATATCCCATTTATCGGGATTTATATCCAGCCACATTTTTATAGAAGCCCAGCGTTTTTCATAGCCCCTTTTAGGCAAGCAGTCATCTTCTATTATTAAAATCTCTTCAAGACCACGCTTCTTAGCAAGTTTAACAGCTTTTATAACTGATAGAAAATTTCCATAGGCGCCAACAGGTTTTACAATAGCAGAAATGCGCTCAAGTTTAAACTCTGAGCCAGCAAAGCGTTTTTTAACAAGCTCCCATCTATCGGGTCTTTTATCAAGATTGATAACAAAGGTA
>Ga0114958_10002544_pt1 | contig 13542 bp, 10 predicted proteins | sample C_130208_EF_Meta_FD_89577 | JGI IMG/M metagenome (GOLD analysis project Ga0114958, IMG submission 89577) | Freshwater microbial communities from Lake Croche, Canada to study carbon cycling - C_130208_EF_MetaG | ecosystem: Environmental > Aquatic > Freshwater > Lake | place: Lake Croche, Canada... | reverse complement strand
GGGCGCTGGCTTTGAGGCGCAGGGCGTTGAGGGCGATGAAGCCGGTGGCGTCGTCCTGGTTGTACGCTTGTTCCTGGCCGCCTTCCATGGTGGCGATGGCTTCGGAATACATGCTGTGGGGCGAGCGGCGCCCGGCCTGCATGACGTTGCCTTTGTAGAGTTTGAGGCGGACCTCGCCGGTGACGGTTTTCTGGGTTTCGGTGACCAGCGCCTGGATCGCCTCGCGCTCGGGGGCGAACCAGAACCCGTTATAAACGAGCTGGGCGTACTTGGGGATCAGGCTGTCGCGGATGTGCATCGACTCGCGGTCCACGACGAGGGTTTCGAGGTCGCGGTGCGCGGCTAACAGGATGGTGCCGCCCGGGGTTTCATAGATTCCGCGCGATTTCATCCCCACGAAGCGGTTTTCCACGATGTCCACGCGCCCGATGCCGTTGCGCCCGCCTAGCAGGTTGAGCACGCGCATCACCCCGTAGGGTGTGAAAAGCGCGTAACCGTCCTGCTGGCCACGGGCCTTGACGTCGCCCAACTGGTCGAGGATGGCGCAGAGGTCCGGGTGCTTGAGGCCGATGGCATTGCCTTTTTCAAAAAGGATTTCGACATATTCCGCCTGGTCAGGCGCGTCTTCCGGCGAAACCGAGAGCACATACATGTCGCGGTCGGCCGGGGTCGTGGCGTCATACCACGGGTCTTCCATGGCGCCGGCCTCAAACGAGATGTGCAGCAGGTTGCGGTCCATCGAGTAGGGCTTCTTCATCGACGCCTTGATCGGGATGTGGTGGGCCTCGGCGTAGGCGATCATCTCGGAGCGGCCGGGGAACTCGGCGCGAAACTCGGCGTCGCGCCACGGGGCGATGCATTTGACGTTGGGGGCGAGCGAGGCGGCGGAGAGTTCGAAGCGGACCTGGTCGTTGCCCTTGCCGGTGGCGCCGTGGGCGATGGCGTCGGCGCCTTCGGCCAGGGCGACGTCCATCATGCCCTTGGTGATGCACGGGCGGGCGATCGAGGTGCCTAACAAGTATCGGCCCTCGTAGATCGCGTTGGCCTGGATCATCGGGAAAATGTAGTTGGCGGCGAAGTCCTCCTTGAGATCGCCGATGAAGCATTTGGACGCGCCGGTGGAGAGCGCCTTGGCTTCCAGGCCGTCCAATTCATCGCCCTGGCCGACATCGGCGCAGTAGGCGATGATTTCGGCCTGGTATTTTTGTTTCAACCAGAGCAGCAGGACCGAGGTGTCGAGACCTCCCGAGTAAGCGACGAGAATTTTCATGGCGGGCGCAGCCAAGCATGAAGGCGCGTGGCGGGCAAGTGGGAAGAGGGAAGTGGGAAGAGGGAAGTGGGAAGAGGGAGCTCAGAGAGGTCCGTGTTCCATCCGGCAGGACCGGGCTTTACACCTAGCGATTCGGGTGCATGTTGCGGCGCATGGAGAGCTGCCAACATTGTGGGACCGAATATTCTGCCAAAACGGCGGCCGACCGGTTTTGTTGCCGGGGCTGCGAGTATGTGGCGGAGTTGATCTCGGAGCAGGGGTTCGGGCAGTTTTACGCGCTGAAACAGGGGCTGCCGGTGGCACCGGTGCGCAGCCGGCCGTTTGAAGAACACGATTTTTCCTGGCTGGGGCCCAAAATGGCGGTGGCGGAGCAGCGCGCGCTGGCCAACGGTGATCCCGCCAGGCTGGATTTGGGCATGGAGGGGATCTCGTGCGTCGGCTGCGTGTGGCTGGTCGAAAAGTTGTTTGCGCGGCATGCCGGGAGTATCCGGGCGGCGGCCAATCCCGCGAGCGGGCGCTTGCATCTCGCGTGGGTGCCTGGGCGATGCGCGCTGGAGCCGTTCTTGCGCGAGCTGTGCCAATTCGGTTACGTGGCGGCACCGGCCGGCGCGGCGGGTGCCGATCACGAGCGCCGGCGGCTGGCGGCGCGCCTCGGGCTGTGCGGGGCGTTTGCGCTCAACACGATGGGGTTTACGCTGCCAATCTATCTGGGGATGCCCGCCGATGCCGAGTTCTCCGGCTTGTTCAAGCTGATCGCGTTTCTATCCGCCACGATGTCGATGTTAGTGGGTGGCGGGTATTTCATCGACCGGGCGTGGCGGGCGGTGCGGGCGGGTTCGCTGCACATCGACCTGCCAATCGCCCTGGGCCTCATCTCAGCCTATCTCGGCTCGATTGTCGGCTGGGCCATGGCCAGCGCGAAGTTGATGTATTTCGACTTCGTGTCGATTTTTGTCTTTCTGATGTTGGCCGGGCGGTCCCTGCAAACCACCGCCATCGAGCGCAACCGGCGCCGCGTCATCCGCCAGCAACCGGTGCCCGTGGCCGTGCCCCGCGCCGATGACGTGAGCCTGATGGTCGGCCGCGAGGACATCGTGGCGGGCCTCAGGTTTTTGTTAGGTCCGGGGCAGGCGCTGCCCGTCAGCGGCGTGCTGGCCGCGGGCGCGGCGGATTTTTCCCTCGAGTGGATCCACGGCGAGGCAGACCCGCGGCGGTTTGGCGCGGGCTCGCGGCTGCCCGCCGGGGCGATTCTGCTGAGCCGCAGCGCGGCGGTGGTCGAGGCGAGCGAAACCTGGGCGGACTCGTTGTTAGCCAAGCTCACCGCCCCGGCACCCGGCGAGCGGGGAAGCCCGGGGCTTGACCGTTTGCTGCGCATCTATCTGAGTGTGGTGCTGCTGCTCGGGGTGGCGACCTTGGCCTGGTGGAGTTGGCAGGGTGCAGGGCTGACCGGCGCGCAGGCGATGATTTCGGTGTTTGTGGTGTCGTGCCCGTGCGCGCTGGGGGTGGCCATTCCGCTGGCCGACGACATGGCGGCCGCGGCGATGGAGCGCCTGGGCGTGTTTGTCCGCACCGCCACGTTGTGGCCGCGCCTGCAGCGCGTGCGGCGCGTCATTTTCGACAAGACGGGCACCTTGACCCTCGAGCGCCCGACCTTGGAAAACCCGCAGGTAGTTCGCGGGTTGGACGACGCGGAGGCGCTGGCGCTTGCCCGCCTGACGCGTGGCTCGCTGCACCCGGTGGCACGCGCCTTGCTTGAGGCGCTTGGCAGCCGTGGCCAAAAGTTGTTAGCGGCGCATGGCGACGGCGAGCCGCGCGAGTTTCCCGGGCTGGGGATGAGTATGGCGACGCAGGAGGGGACGTGGTCGCTGGGCAAGGCCGGGTGGACAGGCGACGGGGCGGCCGTCGTCGTCGCAGACACCTCCGGCAGTGAATTGCGACGCGACGGCCAGCGGCTCGCGTCGTTTCATTTCAAGGAGTCACTGCGCCCGGGAGTGGTGGCCATGTGGCGGCGCTTGGAGCGCGACGGGCTCTCGCTTCATATCTTGTCGGGGGATCACCCGGCCAAGGTGGACCACATGGCCCAGGCGCTCGGGTTGTCCGCCGCCCACGCGCTGGGCGGACTCTCTCCGGAAGACAAGGCGGCCCAGGTGCAAGCGCTCGATCGCCAGGACACCCTCTATCTGGGCGACGGCGCCAATGATTCGCTGGCTTTTGACGCCGCGCTGGTGACGGGCACCCCGGTGGTCGACCGCAGCCTGCTCGAGTCCAAAGCGGATTTTTACACGCTGGGGTCCGGCTTGGCCTTTCTGCCCGGCTTGTTGGCCACCGCGACGGCGCGGGCGCGGGCGGTGCGGGCGGCATTCGGGTTCGCCCTGCTCTATAACCTGACGATGGTGGCCTGCTCGATGTCCGGGGAAATGAGCCCGCTGCTCGCTGCTATCCTGATGCCGCTGAGCTCCATCGCCTCGATCGTCATCGTCGCGACGGTATCCAGCAGGAATTCTCCGAACAAGAGTTGAATTCTGCGGGGAAGCTCCTATCCTTTGCGTGCCTTCCGCACCCGTGATGATGACCACCTCTATTCAACCCCACCAGGAATTCGAGACTTCCTTGCTTCAGCGCATCGCTCATTCGGATCGTTACAAGATGTATCAAGAGGCCTACCGCACTGCCACCGGGCTGCCCTTGCGGTTGGTTTCCGCGGATCCCGACGGGTGGTTCCTCGACGATCAAAGGATCAACCGCAGCCCGTTCTGCGAGGCGCTTAACCTCGGCAGCGAGAGCACCTGCGATGCCTGCATTGATACCAACCGCCAACTGATGCAGGAAGCTGAGGTGAACGGTCCCACCACCTGCCATTGTTTTGCCGGGCTGTGCGCAACGGCCATCCCGATCAAAATGGGTGCCGCCGTCATCGGTTACCTCAAAACCGGCCAGGTGTTCAGCAAAATCCCATCCGAGGAACATTTCAAAAAACTGCTCGGCGCCATCGGCCGCAAGACCTTGAACAAAACCTCGCGCGCCCAACTCAAAAAGGCCTATCTCCTGACCAACTTCGTCAAGCCGCTCGAATACCAGAGCAAGGTCATGCTGCTGCAGAGCTTTGCCGAACAACTCAGCGAATACGCCGAATCGATGGCCATCATCGAGGAAGGCAGCGAGCCGTCTGCCATCGCCAAGGCCCGCAAATTCATCCACGCCAACCTCGATCAACCGCTGCCCCTCGGCCTGGTGGCCCGCCAGGCCGGCCTGAGCGAATCGCATTTCTGCCGGCTGTTCAAGGATTCCGCCGGGCTGACCCTCACCGATTATGTCAACCGCTGCCGCATCGATTGGGCGAAACGCGAGTTGCTCAAGCATGAGGCGCGCATTTCCGAAATCGCGTTTCTCATCGGCTATCAGTCACTCTCGCAATTCAATCGCAGCTTCGCGCGCATCGTGGGTCTTTCTCCCACGCTCTATCGGCGCGAACGGCTCGATCGCGCGGCATCCTGACGGGGGGGTGATGGCCCGCACCTGTGATGGGCTTCCCGCTGAGGCACTTGCAAATTATGGAAGATCGCTACGAAATCCGCGGGAAAATCGGCCAAGGCGGACTGGGCGCGGTTTATCGGGGGTATGACACGCGGATGCACCGCGAGGTGGCCATCAAACGCATCTCGGCGTCCGGGGGCGATGCCCAGATGCAGGAGGAATCCACCCGCCAATTGATCCAGGAGGCGGGTGCCTTGGCCTCGCTCCAGCACCCGCACATCGTGACCGTCTATGACGTCGGATCCGACGAAGACGGGCCCTACGTGGTCATGGAGTTGATCAGCGGCAAGACCCTCGATGAATTGATCCAACGGGCACCGCTGACCTGGCCGGACTTCCGCGAGCTCGCGCTGCAAACCCAGGAGGCTCTCATTGCCGCCCAGGAACTCAACCTCATCCACAGCGACCTTAAGCCGTCCAATTTGATGCTCACCTGGCTGCCCTCGGGCAAATTCCAGGTCAAAATCGTGGACTTCGGGCTGGCGACTTTGACCCAGACGCAAGCCCAGCCGGATCTGGAGTCGCTGGACGCGGTGTTCGGCTCGGTGTTCTTCATGCCTCCCGAGCAATTCGAGCGCGCCGCGCTGGATGCCAGGTCGGATATGTATTCCATCGGTTGCGTGTATTACCAGGCGCTCACCGGGTTCTATCCGTTCGATGGCAGCACCGGCAACGAGGTGATGGGCGCGCATTTGCACCACACGGTCAAACCCATCGGGGAAGTGCGCTCGGAAATCCCGGTGTGGGCCTGTGACTGGATCATGTGGCACCTCAATCGCTATCCACAAGACCGCCCGGGTTCGTCGCGCGACGCGCTGTCGATTTTCTTGAACAACGACCGGATTGCCAACCCGAGCATGAGTCTGGGTATCCCCAAGCCCGTCGTCGGACCCCCGCGTTCCCGGTTGGTCATTCCCGGCTCCGGCCCACCCACCCGGATCAAACCCGGCGTCGCTGGCTCGTCGGCGCAGTCTCTGGCGCAAGCGAAAATGGTCCAGAGCGCGGCGGTGAGCACCCTGGCGCGCGAGGGTGCGAGCATCACCCAGGCCGCGCCGCAAGCGCTCGCGCCTCCCGAAGGCTTCAAACCCAGCGTCCACACGTCGCTGCAGGAGTTGCCAGCCATCCCCCGCCCGCCCGCCCACAGCGCGCCCGAGCCCGGGCAGCGTGCCACCGCCACCCAGGGCGCGCAACGGCCGCATCCGCCGGCCGCTCACCCGAATCCGTTAACCAAGCGCCAACAATCCGCCAAAATCGCCATCGTGATTTCCGCGGTGGTCCTGCTCATCGTTGCCGCGGTGGGGGTGCTGAAATGGAACTCGCTCAGGCGCGACCAACAGCTGCTCACGGAAATGGTGGCGCAGGCCGACCTGCCCGATGCCCGACCGCTGCCGATGACCGAGTCGACGCTCAAAGCTCTGCTAGATGCGATGCTCAAGGAGACCACCGCCGCCGGCCTGCAAGGCATCGGCAAGGCATTGATTCTCGCGGCAGCCAGCGACGGCACGGATGTGGACTTGCAAATCGCCGCGTTCGCCACCAAGCGCCCCGACCTCCCGGCCGCCGCCGCGGATGTGCTCATCGGCACGGTGCTCCAAACGCGCAACCGCCCGGCCGTTTTGCCCATGATCCTGGACTATGCCACCGCCTGCAAAGATCCCGAGTTGGTGGTGTCGGCGCTGCAGGCCTTGCGCCAGATGTCCGGCGACGCGCAATTCGAGCCGTTTCTCAAGCTGCTTGAGACCACCGATGACAGCAAGGTCCGGGTCGCCGCGGAGTTGAACCTCGAGGTGATCCTGCGCAAATCCCGCAACCGCCCAGCGCTGGCACAGCAACTCACCACCGCGCACGAAAGCAACATCCAACCCGAGATCCAGAAAGCCCTGCAACGCCTGCAGCGGGTCAGTGAGACGGCCAAACCGTCGGCCAAGTAGCCGATGGCGTGCGTGGGCGCATGCGCCCGTTGCCGCATTCTGAGCGGGTGGCTGCGTGTGAAACCGAGCTGCCCGGGAGAGAGGGTGGCGATCTGGCGGGCGAGTCCATCCACCACGCCGCCCCCTCATTCCGCGCTGGCGATCTGGCTGCGGATGTGCTCGCCGATATCCGGTGGCTCACCATCCAGACGTAGGTGCTGATGCCGGAGTTGCAGTTCAGGTCGGTGTGCAGGCCGATGATGGCATCTAGCAGGTGGTTATCCAGCACGTAGCGGCGGATCATTGGATTGGAGGGCGGTCGGGGGTGCGGGTCCGTACCGCCGGGCATTTCCATCGCCAGATCAGGGGACATTCCATGGCGGCGGCGATGAGCACGCCATCAGAAAAGCCATGATCCTGTTAGGCTGAAAGCGCCAAGGGATGGATTGGGGTCCCGGGAGGTGGGTTGGGGTGGGAAATCACCCAGTCACATGATATCCGCGCGCGTTGTGCCCCGGTATTTTGAGCTTCCGCACAGCCTGCCTGGCTGCTAGCATTCACGGATGCGCTACTCCGAACGCCTCCAACAACGGATCAAAAAAACCGGCTCGCGCCTGTGTGTCGGACTCGACCCGCGCCCCGGCGAGGGCGGCGCCTCGTTCGCCCGCGACTTCCTCCAGCAAGTCGTCGCCGAGACCGCTGTCTGGGCCGCCGCCTTCAAGCCGAACATGGCCTACTTCGAGGCCATGGGCATCGAGGGCATCGAGTTGCTAGAAGACCTGCTCACCGCCATGCCGGCCGACGTGCCGGTGATCCTCGATGCCAAGCGCAGCGACATCGGCGAGACGCAAAAATACTACGCGCAGGGGTATTTCGGCCGCTGGAACGTGGACGCCGTCACCCTCAACCCGTTCCTGGGTTACGATTCGATCGAGCCGTTCCTCGATTGGGAAGGCAAGGGGGTCTATCTGCTGGCTGTGACCTCCAATCCCGGCTCCGCGGATTTCCAACGGCAAAAACTCGCCGACGGCCGCGCCGTGTTCGAGCTGGTCACCGCGCTGGGCGAGCGCGCCTGCGCGGAGGGCCGAAAAACCGACGTCGGCTACGTCGTTGGGCTGACCCACGCGGCGGAGGTGCTGGCCAAATTTCCGGACGTGCCGTTGTTAGTCCCGGGACTCGGCGCCCAAGGCGGCGATCTGGCCGCGCTGGCGGCCGCAGGGCGCAGCGCGCCGGACGTGATCAATGTTTCGCGCGGCATCCTGTATGCCGGGGACGAGCGAGGGTTCGGCGCCCGCGCCATGGAATGGGCGGAAAAAATCGCCGCCGCATTTCCAGCGTGAGGCGGCTTTCTCAGCGGGTGCAGGACAAAAAAATCAAGGAGCGCCTAAGGCGGACTCTTCATGCGAGATAACTTTTTTGTCCTGCACGCTTTCTCAGCGTGCTCGAACGCCGGGCATTGCCATGGCGCGGGATCGGCCTATGATCCCGCCCGCATGAGCTCCCTCGAATCATCCCTCACCGCCGCTGTCGCTAGCGGCCAGCTGCTGGCAGCCACCCAAGCGAACATTCAAGACCTGCTCGCGGGCACCACCAGCGAGGTCGCGGGTCGCGCCGTCGCTCAATTGATCGCCGCGGGCGAGTGGGCCGAACTCAACGACCGGTTTTTCAAGACCCTCGCCTTCGGCACCGGCGGCCTGCGCGGGCGCACCATCGGGCGCGTCATCACCGCTGCGGAACAAGGCGCGGGGGGGCCTAACGGCCGCCCGGAGCACCCGTGTGTCGGCACCGCGTGCATGAACTTCTACAACCTGAGCCGCGCCGTGCGCGGGATGGCCGCCTACGCCACCTCGGTCGTGGGTCCAGCGCGCAAGCCGGTGTTGGTGTTCGCGCACGACACGCGCCACTTCTCGCGCGACTTCGCCGAGTTCTGCGCCAAGGTGTGCTCGGAGCTCGGGTGTGACGCCTATCTGTTTGACGGTCCGCGCTCCACGCCGCAACTCTCGTTTGCCGTGCGCGAACTGCGCGCCGACGCCGGCGTGGTCCTCACCGCCAGCCACAACCCGCCCCACGACAACGGCTTCAAAGCCTACTTCAACGATGGCGCGCAAATCATCGGCGAGGATGCCGCGGGCATCGTGCGCGAAGTCAATGCCATCACCCGCGAAGCCTACGAGCCGCTGCCGCCCGCGCGCCGCGGCACCATCACCACCCTCGGGGCGGACATGGACGCCCTCTACGTGGCGCGCATCAAGACCCTGCTGCTGCGCCCGTCGCTGCTGGACGGCGCCTCGACCAAGGTGATTTTCACCAACCTGCACGGCACCGGCGGCCACATCAACGTCCCACTGCTGCGCGGCTTCGGATTCGAGGTTCTAACGGTTCCGGAGCAGGACGTCCAGGACGGCCGCTTCCCGACCGTGGAATCCCCCAATCCGGAAAACGCCCCGGCCTTGCAAATGGCCATCGATCTGGCCGAACAATCCGGCGCGGAGTTGGTCATCGGCACCGATCCCGACGCCGACCGCATGGGCGTGGTGGTCCGCGATGCCAGCGGCCAAATGGTCCTGCTCACCGGCAACCAGATCGGGTCGCTGATGGCCTGGTATCGCCTCAAAACCTGCTTCGAGCTCGGCTGGCTCACCCACGCCAACCGCAGCCGCGCCGTGCTCATCAAAACCTTTGTCACCACCGAACTCCAACGCGCCATCGCCGATGGCTTCGGCGTTGGCATCGTCGACACTCTAACAGGATTCAAATACATCGCCGGCAAGCTGCGCAAATACGAGGAGGCCATCCCGGCCGACAAGAAGGGCGACTATCGCTCGCTCAGCGAGGAGCAAACCCGCCTGCTGCGCCTCGAATACTCGCGCTTCTTCGTCTTCGGGGGCGAGGAAAGTTATGGTTACCTCGGGTCCGATTCGGTGCGCGACAAGGACGCCAACGGTGCCACCCTGATGTTCGCGGAAGTCGCCGCCTACGCGAAATCCATCGGCCAGAGCGTCCCATGGCTGCTAGATCACATCTACGCCGAGTTCGGCTATCACCTCGAAATCGGCAAGTCGCTCGTCATGGAAGGTGCCGACGGCGCCGCCAAGATCCAGGCCCTCGCCAATTCCTATGCCGAGCACCCGCCCGCCACCGTCGATGGCTCCGCCGTCCTGCGGGTCCGCGATTTTGCCCGCCACGACCTCTACGACCAGGAAGGCGACCTGCTGCCCAAGGAAAAAATGCTCTTTGTCGATCTCGAGGACGGCCGGTCCTTCGCGGTGCGCCCGTCGGGCACTGAGCCGAAAATCAAGTTCTATCTGTTTGGCCGGGCCGCCTCCGGCGGCGATCTGGCCGCGGCCAAAGCCGCCGTGCGCGACGGCCTCGGGCGCCTTTGGTCGTGGATCGAAGCGGACGCCGCACGGCGCTGATCACTTCAGCGGGTGGTTAGCGCGGATCGTATATCCTTACGGGTAGGATCTTGGCAATGTTCTCAAAATCCTTATCCGCGCTCAACACCTGATATCTGCGGTGGATCGCCGCCGCAGCGATGAGAAAATCGGTGTGTGCCGCTTGCACTCCTTGGGTGGTGCAACGATTGCAAAGCTCGGCTGCTGTCTCATAGTCGGCTGTCGTCAGATCCAGATCGGCAAACGCGGCGAGTCGCTCGCGAAGCCGCTCGAAGTGCTCCGGATGTTTGATGCCCGAAAGCACCTCCTGACGCACCGGCCCTAGCGGCACGACCCGTCCCTGTTCAACGAGTTGCCTCAAGGCATCGGTTGCAGGTGCCTGCACCGCCTTGCGCCGCCTGAATGCCAACGACCAAACGGGCGTGTCTACCATCACCTTCATGCCCGTCTGCGGTGTTTGCGGTAGTCGTAGTCCTCGGAATAATCGACCGTTCCAAAGAGTTCGAGAACCCGCTGTTGTTTGTGTCTGGCGACATACTCCTTCAACGCCTCAGTCATCTAAGTCTTCTCTGCTGCTGGGCGCGGTGCATACGGCCGCCCAATGACCAACAGGAATCCTTGTCGGTCTTTCCCACAGCACCCGGTGTGCCACCCGGCGAGGACGCCGCAAATCTGCGGGCTCCTCAAAATCTGAGGACTCCGCCATCCCACCGAGATCAAAGCAAATCTGCTGCCATCTCCGCACAGCGCCAAGGTGCCCGACTGGCGGCGGCTTGGATACCGGGGCTCTGTGCGCATCTCCTAGGGCGGGGCGATTTCGGGCTTGCCTCAAAATCCGCGCCAACATAAAACCGTCCGGCCAAGGGATTCCCAACCGAGAGTGCGCCATTACGGCACCAGACCGACGGGAAAGCCATAAGCCGCTGTAGCTCAGGGGTAGAGCAGCTCATTCGTAATGAGCAGGTCGTCGGTTCGAATCCGACCAGCGGCTCCAGTTTTGCTTGATTTTACAAGGAAAACCAAAACATCCAGTCCGTCAGAAAACAACCAGTCTTGACGCTATGTGGCCAAGGTGGCAATTTGGAGCCATGGCCAAGCGACCTGGTTTCTACCGGCTCAACGAGTCGCGGTGCCGCATGGGTCTCCGCGAAGTGGCAAGCCTGCCTGATGTCACCCGGCGCTCCGCCGAGGACCTCGTGCGACTGGCGTTCACGCTGATCGACCCGGACCTCTTCCCGGCTCCCTCCTGGATGGCGTGAGAGGATCCGCTCGACGCGCAGGGCGTGGATCACGCATTGCGGTCGCAGAGCAGCACCGGGCCCATGTGGAGGCCATGCCGACGGTGCTGGAGAAGCCCGCCTACCAGGCGGGGACGCTCGACCGCGAGGAGATGCTCGCTGGCCTGCCCGGGGCGTCGGCGAAATAAAGCGGGGCCACTTCTATGGCTGACGTAGTAGCCTGTCAAAATCCTCGCATCACGCCTCGCTGAAATCGTTACCAATGGGTCACGCTGGCCAGATGGTGAACCCCCGGATCGAGGACCAAGCGCGGGCCCGTTCACGGAAGCTACGAGCAGGCTGGGGACGATTGCGACAAGTCCCCTCGATGTCAATCCGGGCAGCGCCTGAGGCGTGGCGACGGCACCCTGCTTCTTCACGCTCGGTGGCGGCCTAAGAACCGGCGCTGTGCCGATGCATTTGCCGCTAGCCGTGCGGGTGGCAGTCACGCGGCCTGATGCGTCTCGCTGGGTGCTGGTGACTGATCCCGCGCTGCCGCTGGTGACCGTGCTGCCTATGATCCGGCCTGTGGCGTCGCGCGTGGTGGCTGGCACCCCGCTCGAACCCTTGACCCTAAACGGGAAAATGAAATCAGGTGAGGCGGCTTTTTTACCACTGATTGCACTGATTTTAACTGATTTTACTGAAAGAATCGGATTTTAGTTAACAGATTTTACGTTCACCTTTTAGGTGAGAGAACATGCCGTCGCAACTTCTTAATCATCAGTATCATCAGTGGTTTTCATTTTCCTTTCCAGGTTTACGCGTTCGAGGGTCTGGACGATCCGCCCGGAGGCATCCCGGACTACTTCCGTGCAGGTGTCGGCGGCCAGCAAGGATGCGGATGCCAGGGAAATGTGAACCTCCCCTGGAAACGAACCCTGCGCACGCCGTCATCGGAGGGCTTTCTCGCTCTGCGCGACGGTCGCGACGTAGCCGCCGTGGATCTTCACTACCTCGCCAATGGCAGCGTGGCCGGCACGGTGATCCTGCTCAAAGATTCCGGGCTGGAGGAATCGGAGATCGAGCCCTTGCTCTCTTGCCTCGACGAGGAGTTCCTGCCCGATGTCGATCTCGCCCATGGCAACCTTTCCTACACCATCGTCCGCGGCGAGGTGCTGGGGAATTGGGACGCCCATGGGCAAGACGAGCTGCACCACGTTTGAAGCCTCCTGCGCCGTCAGCAATGTTAGAGCGGATTCCATGCACGGCCCTGCCAGCATGATGTCGTGTGCGGACTGCCGTTACTCCAGCAGCCGCACCGGCAGCTTGCCATCGGGCATGGCCAGACCGAGGCGGTCGCGCAGGTATCCCTCCATGGCCTTGCGCACCTTGAGTTTGAGGGTTCCGCCGGGCATGGCGAAGTCGCGCTCCACGGCTTTGCGCTGGTCCGTGGTCAGATCCTGATGCGGCGTCACTTTAAGGGTCACCCAAGTTTCCCAGTCCTGGTCCTTGGAGGGGAGGAGACCCGGCTCACGACTCCACTCGACTTCAGCGATCCGGCTGAGGGTGAAATCCCTGAAATCGCCGTTGGTCTCGCACCATGCCCGCACATGCCAGCGGGCGCCGTTGTGTCCCAGAGCGTGGGGTCTCAACCACCGCCATTCCTCCTTGTGGCTGTTGACGCTGGCGTAGCGGACTTTGATCCGCAAGCCGTTGAGGATCGCCAGGAAAACCCGGCGCTCTACCCCGAGCGCCGCCTTGCGCACCGGCATTTGCAACACCGACACCCGACTGCCGCCGGATTCGTCGGGGTTGATCCAGGTGCCCCGGACATCGCCATCCAGGAAACGCGTGACCGCCTCGTCGAGATTCGGGGTGGTCAGGAGGCATTTCATGTCCGGCATCGCCTCATAACGCTTCATGCGCAGATTGTACACGAAGGCACCGGGGTTCATTTCCAGATACCGCTGCAGGTCCGAGGAGGCCTGCGCCATCGACACCCCGAACACCCCAACCAGATCCTGCCGCTGCACGATGCCTTTCCACCACGCGCATGCCTCGATGAAACGAAGCCGTTCCATCGCCGCCCAGTTCCGGTCATTGGTCTTGTTGCCCATGTCGTTCAGTTTAGACGAACCGCCTGAAATTCGTAACTCATTTGAACAGGCTTTGCAAACCGAAAACAAAATATTTCGCGTGTGTCGTTTTATTTG
>Ga0114958_10002543_pt1 | contig 13544 bp, 13 predicted proteins | sample C_130208_EF_Meta_FD_89577 | JGI IMG/M metagenome (GOLD analysis project Ga0114958, IMG submission 89577) | Freshwater microbial communities from Lake Croche, Canada to study carbon cycling - C_130208_EF_MetaG | ecosystem: Environmental > Aquatic > Freshwater > Lake | place: Lake Croche, Canada... | reverse complement strand
GTTGCATTGGAAGCATCTACTAAGCGCCCGGTGACTTTCAGGTCACCGTAACCAAGGGCGGCAAGAATTTCGTCGCGATTATCTGCGGTAACCATTTGCCCTCGGGCACAGATGGCCATTGGTATCTATCGGAGTTCCGCAGAAGGGACACGGCAAACGGCCGGCACCAACTACAGCTGCAGTGCGCTTTGCGAATGCGTCTGCTTGAGCCAGAGTTAGTGATACCCGAAGCAAATCAGGTGCTTCTTCTTCGTCATCATCAACTAACTCTTCCTCTTCCGAATCAGCTGGGGTGGCACACTGCAATTCAACTAAAACCATCTCAGTTTCAGTTACAAAAGAGAGTCCAATAACGCCAACCCGGAATTCCTCAAAGATTGGTTGCTCTAGCGGCTCTGTATCTACGCCTAAACGTGGGTATCCAATTAGTGGATTACCCCGCTTAATTTCGCGGAGCATTGCACCAACTCGATCACCTAGAGCCGCTGCCTGAATTTTCTCTAACCCAACTGAGGTGATTCGCGAACCAGTTCGTGCCTGGATAAAGAAGCTGCGGTCGCCGGGTTCGCCCACGGTGCCACATACAAAACGTTCTACTGGATTGAAATCATAAACAATCCGACTCACTTAGTTAGGCCTTTTCCCCCGCCAAGTAAATGGCCTCGCTTGTTCTTGCTCTGCAAAAGTTCGCGAACTGAAGAATCTGAATCATTGAGGCGAGTAAGTCTGATGTCGCCACCATTTGACTCAAGAATTGTGATGGAAGCCGGGTCAATCACAATGCGCTGAAAATCATCTAGATGCATCCCCATCGAACTAGCAACAATTGCCTTTATTACATCACCATGAGAAACCATGATGGTGAGTTCCAAATCAGATGCAAAAAAATTATGCACGGACTGCATCGCCCGAACTTGCATCTGCGCCAAACTTTCACCATCTGGAAATGTCACAGAACTGGGCTGACCCTGAACCTTGCGCCATAACTTGGCCCGCGAGAGTGTCGCTAACTTCTTTCCTGACCACTTTCCATAATCGACTTCAACTAAGTTTGGTTCCGCTATCACCTTTACATTTTTACCGTACTTAACCAGCCATGGCGCCAAAGTTTCGGAACAGCGATCCATTGGACTTACTTGAACTTGGGAAATAGTCAATTTGCCTAGTCGTTCGGCCAATCGTTCAGCTTGCTCTTGTCCGGATTTCGACAAATGCACATTCGGTAATTGACCAGAGAGAACTCCAGCTGCATTGGCTGTTGAGTGAGCATGTCGGATCAAAACAATTTTTGGCACCCTGAAAGGCTATCGCAGTAATTCCACCCTCGTCTTGCTAGGTTTGCGCCATGGAACTAAGGCGTGCCGGCGATAGCGGCTTATCTCTATCTCGATTAGGTCTAGGAACCATGACTTGGGGTCGCGACACCGATGAACATGAGGCCGCAGATCAAATGCGAGCCTATCTAGATGCTGGTGGAAATTTCATTGATACCGCAGCCGTATATGGCGACGGCGATAGTGAGCGAGTAATTGGCGGATTAGCTGGATCGCTCTTTAAACGCGAAGAAATAGTGTTGGCTACTAAGGCAGGAATTACTTTTCCCGATGGAATCCGTACGGTTAATAATTCACGTGCAGCCTTGATGGCCGAACTAGATAATTCATTGGCACGACTCGGTACTGACTATGTTGATTTATGGCAGATTCATACTTGGGATAACGATAATCCGATTTCCGATGCGCTATCTGCTCTGGATTGGGCTTATAACTCTGGGCGTGCCCGTTACGTCGGAATTTCTAACTTCTCTGGTTGGCAGACAGCTCATTGTGTAACTCGTCAAAGTAATCAAGGCGGAAAAGCTCCAATCGCAACAATTCAATCTGAATACTCGCTATTAAATCGTGAAGTAGAGCGCGAAATTATTCCAGCAGCACATGCGTTGGGTTTCGGTTTCTTGCCGTGGTCGCCTTTGGGTCGAGGTGTGCTAACTGGGAAATATCGCAATGGTTTGCCGAGTGATTCGCGTGGCGCAAGCGCGCACTTCGCTGGATTCGTTGAACCATATTTAGATGCTCGCTCTTCGCGCATCGTCGAGGCTGTCTGTGTAGCAGCTGATGGACTTGGATTCTCGCCACTCGAAGTTTCCTTAGCCTGGGTACGAGACGCACCAGGTGTAACGAGTGCGATTGTTGGCGCTCGTACCGGTGCGCAGCTTCGTGGAATTTTAACTTCCGAACAAATTAGTTTGCCCGAAGTTGTTCGTGAAGCGCTGAGCGAAGTCTCAGCAGTTCTTTAAAAAACGCTCCATCACGTGCACGCCATATTTCAAACCATCTATTGGTACTCGCTCGTCGACGCCATGAAACAGCGCCATAAAATCTAAACCTGGCGGCATTTTCAAAGGTGTAAAGCCGTAACCAACAATTCCAAGTTCGGAGAGAGCTTTATTATCGGTACCGCCACTCATCATGTACGGAACTGCAATCGCATCTGGGTCTTCGGCAATAAGCGCCTGAACCATCGCTTCGACTAAATCACCGCTGAAATCAACTTCTAGTGAAATGTCATGAGTCAGTGTTTCGATCTGGATATCGGGGCCGACAATTTCGCGAATGGTTTGGTTGAACTCGTCCTCGTAACCTGGCAAGAAACGGCCGTCTACAACAGCTGATGCGGATTGCGGAATCACGTTTGCCTTATAACCTGAATTCAACATCGTCGGATTCGCGGTGTTTTGCAAGGTCGCGCCAAACATCTTGGCAGCTGGTCCTAGTTCATCAAGTAACGGTCGGAAATCAGCTTCGTCATATTTGTTGTCGGTAGCTTTTGCCAGATTTGCGAATAGTGCCTTAACTGTCTTGGTGTATCGCTGTGGCCATGAGTGATTTCCGATTTTTTGAACTGCTTCACTTAGAGCGGTAATGGCGTTATTTTTATTGATCATCGATCCATGACCAGCAGTGCCGGTTGCCGTCAATTTAATCCAGTGAATTCCTTTTTGCGCAGTCTCAATAAAGTACAGACGTTTCCCGTTCTTGACCGTGATCGAAAATCCGCCAACCTCAGATACGGCTTCAGTGCAACCAGCAAAGACTTCAGGATGATTGGCAGTCATGTAGCGCGAACCAAATTCACTTCCGGCTTCTTCATCGCCAAAAAATGCTAGAACAATATCGCGCGGAGGTATATATCCTTCGCGTTGCCACTTACGAACAATTGCGAGAATCATGGCATCGACATTTTTCATATCTACTGCGCCACGACCCCAAATAAAACCGTCCTTGATCTCGCCGCTAAATGGATCAACTGACCAATCTTTCGCATCAGCTGGTACAACATCGATGTGTCCATGCAGCACTAATCCAGGTCGACTTGAGTTACTACCTTTGATCTTGGCGATGACATTCGCGCGATACGGTGCAGATTCATAAATAGTCGCGGTGATACCAACTTCGGCAAGAGAGTCAACGACATAGGCCGCAACTGCTCGCTCATCGCCTTTACCTTCACCGAAATTAACACTTGGAATGCGAATCAACTCTTGGCAGATACGAATTGTCTCTTCTTCTAGGGCAAGGCGTTCGGGTGTTGAATTCATGGGGCTACTCTCCCAGTTCTGACCCGAAAATGTGAAGCCTGTAATTCGCGAGCAACCTTTTGCTGTCATGTGACCTCTGTTGCTATCCTTCGTTAGAAATACCACTCGTCCGGGTGGCGGAATTGGCAGACGCGCTAGCTTGAGGTGTTAGTGCCCGTAAGGGCTTAGGGGTTCAAGTCCCCTTCCGGACACGCATCTTCGCAAAAACTTCGGATTCGAAAGGCAGAGCGCATGAAGATTGAAGAAGCGCTCGCTTTGATTCGGCCCGTCCCAGATTTCCCGGTTCCGGGTGTTCTATTCCAAGACATAGCTCCGCTAATTGCGAATCCCAAAGCTTACGAACTAGTCATCAAAGAATTCGGGCAGACCGCATCTCCGTTTAACTTAGTAGCTGGCGTTGAATCCCGCGGATTTATTTTGGCTAGCGCAATCGCTTTAGATAGCGCGGTGGGCTTCGTGCCGATTCGTAAAGCTGGCAAATTGCCTGGCGCTGTCATCAAACGTGAATATGGTTTGGAATACGGGAGCGATGTGCTCGAGATGCAGGTTGATGCTCTTGCTGATCTAGCAGGACCCAAAGTTTTGCTAATCGATGACGTACTTGCGACAGGTGGAACATTGATCGCCGCGCTGGAATTAATTTCGGACCTAGCAGGTGAAGTTTGTGAAGTTGCGGTTCTATTAGAGATTAGCGCCCTTGGTGGTCGGGAACGAATCTTGGCAACCTTCCCAGAAATGAAAATACGAGCACTGGTTAAGATTTGAAATCCGCCTCGAATAAAATTCTGGAGATCCAGGGGTTACGTGCTGTTGCCGCGACGTTAGTTTTAATTTTTCATGCGAAATTTATTTCGGGTGGATTCATTGGCGTCGATATTTTCTATGTCATATCTGGTTTCTTAATCACTGGCCTGCTACTCAAAGAGTTCAATACGACCGGCCGGATATCCCTTAAAGTTTTCTACCTTCGTCGAAGTAAACGACTCTTACCAACATCATTTTTAGTTCTATTTGTAACCGCACTTTTCGCGTGGCTGGTTCTGCCGCCTATTTCACGCGGCTCAATCGGTCGCGACTTGATTGCAACTACGTTATATATTTCCAACTATCTATTTGCGTGGTGGCAGAACGATTATCAGAATCTCAGTGCAACGCCTTCTCCATTTATTCACTATTGGTCACTTGCTGTCGAAGAACAGTTCTATCTCTTCTGGCCGCTTTTCATAATTGCGTTAGCTAAGCTAAAAAGTGCCCGTAAATTCTTAATCGGATTCTCAACTGTAACTATTGTTACTTTTGCACTGGGGGCTTGGTTAACACTTGTTGCACCTATCTGGGCTTTCTATTCATTGCCTACTCGAGCATGGGAATTGAGCATCGGTGCCCTGATAGCACTGTTGCCAGCGTTGAGAAGACAGAGTCGATCGCTCTCTATTTTCGGGGCGAGCGCGCTACTCATTTCGGCCCTTTGGTTTAACGAACGCACTCCTTTCCCCGGAACTTATGCCCTACTACCAGTTCTCGGCACTGCAGCCTTACTTTCAAGCATTGGTTCATGGCCTAAACCGCTGAATTGGCTAGGTACTAATCGAGTATCGGTTTGGCTGGGGAAGATTTCTTATCCACTCTATCTTTGGCATTGGCCAATTTTAGTTTTACCTATTTCGCTGCTCTCTCGCGACCTAACTATCAGAGAACGAATTATCGCGCTATTAGCCACAACCTTATTAGCTGATTTAACAAACAGGTACATCGAGGATCCAATTCGCTCGCGCAAAATAGTTCCACGACGAATTGTTTTAACCGCAGTTATTGCTATGGCCATTTCGATCTTGGGCGGCATCGGAATCGCTAATTCGACCACTTCAGCGCTGCTAGTACAAGGAAAGCAAATCGCGTTGGCAAAGGTTGAAGCAAAACCAATTGTTTACGAAAACGGTTGTCATTTAAATTATCGTGAAGCAATATCACCAAAGTGTGAGTTCGGGAAAATTAAGAGTAAGAGAACAGTTGTACTTTATGGGGATTCACACGCTGCACAGTGGTTCCCAGCGTTAGACAAGCTGGCTACTGAGAAAGGTTTTAGGCTAATAACGTTAACCAAATCATCGTGCCCCTCAATTGATGTTGAGCGCCAAAGTGTAGGCGCATTCAAGATGAGTAACTGTGTATCTTGGCGGAAGAACGTTATCGAAAGAATTTCGCAGATCAAACCTGATTTGATAATTCTTTCGTCCTTCGAACATTATGCTCCGCCTGGAGATCCCCTGAACGTTAAGCAATGGTGGGCAGCTGGATCCATTCGCACATACAACACATTGCAGCCACTATCATCAAAGATTATTTACTTAATCGACACTCCCCTACCAGCGAGGAACATTCCAGATTGTTTGGCTACCACGCGTGCCGATAAATGTTTTGCAATCTCAAAAAATGGTCTGCCTCAAGTAGCGAAATTTCAAGTCATTGATCCGACAAAATGGCTTTGCCAAACTAGCTGTACAGCATTTGTTCGTGGGAACGTGGCATATCGTGATGCCTCGCACATTAGCGTTGCGACCTCATTGGAGTTAGCAGATTCACTTTGGCAGGCGTTAGTTGTGAAAGGATTTTCGCTCTGATGTGGCAGGATTACCGACATGGCTGAGCTGACGTACTACTGCGGGACTATGGATAGCGGTAAATCAACGCTAGCGCTACAAACTGCGCATAACCATCAAAGTCGAGGCCGCACTGGTTTGATTTTCACGAATCAAGATCGCGCTGGCGTAGGAGTTATTTCATCTCGACTTGGGCTACAAAGTGCCGCTATTGAAGTTGGCCCAGAACTAGATATTCATCGCTTTGTGGTTGATCAGTTATCAATTGGATCTCGCGTTGATTACATTATTTGCGACGAAGCTCAATTCTATGAACCGGAACAAATTGATCAGCTGGCCAGAATCGTTGATGGGCTAGGCATAGACGTCTATGCATTTGGAATCCTGGCCGATTTTCGAACAAAACTTTTTCCTGGTTCTGCTCGGTTAGTTGAATTGGCCGATCGTGTGAACACTTTGCAAGTCGAAGCACTTTGTTGGTGTGGTCAGCGTGCAACCCACAACGCTCGAACCATCAATGGAATTATGGTGACCGAAGGCGAACAAGTAGTTGTTGGAGATACTAACAAGGCCGATGAAGTGGCATATGAAGTTTTGTGTCGACGACATCACATGCGCCAATTGACTGCCCGAGTTTCTAGAGCAGGACATACTTCGGGTGATCCACTACCCTTCAATTCATGAACGCTCGCGGATTAGTTGCCTTAAGTAAGAACGCTGCATTAACTCCATACACTTTTACGCGTAGAGATTTACTGCCAAACGATGTCGCGATTGACATTAAATACGCTGGCATCTGTCATTCTGATATTCATCAGGTTAAAGAGGAATGGGGTGGCTCTCGCTTTCCCATGGTGCCTGGTCACGAAATTGCTGGCGTGGTAAGTGCAATTGGTAGCTCAGTAAGCAAGTTCGCGATCGGCGATCTCATCGGAGTTGGCGTATTTATTGACTCGTGTCGCGAATGCGCAAGTTGCAAGAAGGGGCTTGAGCAATATTGCGAAAATGGCATGACACCGACTTACAACGGTTTAGAACGTGATGGTGTTACACCGACGATGGGTGGATACAGCGATGTTTATGTAATCAATGAAGATTATGCAGTGAAGATTCCAACTGGTTTGAATTTGGCTGCCGTAGCCCCGTTGCTCTGTGCGGGAATAACTTTGTACTCACCATTGAAACATTGGAAAGCTGGGCCTGGAAAGAAAGTCGCCGTAATGGGGCTAGGTGGTTTGGGCCATATGGGAGTCAAGTTTGCTCATGCCTTAGGAGCTGAAGTAACCGTGTTGTCCCACTCCCCTAACAAAGAGGCGGATGCTCGCAATCTTGGCGCAGAGCACTTTGTAGTAACTAGCGATGCCTCACAAATGCAATCAGTAAAGCGCAAATTTGATTTAATTCTCAATACCGTAAGCGCCGAACACGAAATCAGTGACTACTTAGGGCTACTCGCTACTGATGGAACGTTAGTCGTAATAGGTCTGCCAGGTGTTCCCTTCTCCGTGCCTGCTGGCTCTTTACTCTCCGGTCGTCGCTCAATGGCAGGTTCCATGATCGGTGGTATTTCGGAGATTCAAGAAATGCTTGATTTTTGTGGCGAGAAGAATATTGTCAGCGAAATTGAACTAATCACGGCTGATTATGTGAATACCGCTTACGAACGAACAATAAAAAGCGACGTGCGCTTTCGTTTCGTGATTGATATCGCGACGCTTTAAACGAATTGATGTACTACTAACGCAAATATTGGTGCGAACGCCAGAGCTGGAACCATATTTGCGACTGCAACTTCTTTGATCTTCAGCAAGCGCAGTGCAATAGAAAGCAACATCAGCCCGCCGACTATGGTCATGGCAGCAATCTGATAACCACTCAAGATCGAACCTAAACCGAGGCCAATTAAGGTCCAGACTCCTTGGTAAATGCCCACGGGAATTGCCGATGCTGCAACTCCCCAACCAAGTGAAGTGGCAAATGCCATGGCAGCGAAAAAGTCGAGGGTGGATTTCAAGATCAACTGATCAATTCCAGTGCCCATGCCATCACTAATGGAGCCCAGAATAGCAAGTGGCCCAATCGCAAAAAGCAGCGAGGCGCTTACGAAACCTTCGATAAATGGAATCTCTTTAGAAGCCCGGAATCGCTTCCGTAAATTTTCACCGAGAACTTCAAGCTTCTCTTCTAGATGCAGAGCACTACCGATTAAAGCACCAAGAAGAAGTGAACCCAAGACAACTAGTAGCGTCCAACCTTTGGGCAGTGCCGAAATGTATTCAGATGACCAGAGTGGAATAAGTGCGCTCGCGGCAGCCAACAGAGTAACCAAACCTAGAATGTCGGTGACTAAGTCACGCAGTTTCTCGCTTACTCGTGACCCAATAAAGACGCCAAGAGTTGCTCCACCAATGATGGTGAACGTATTAATTAAGGTACCTAAGCCTGGAAATTCCATGAGGTTCGAATTCTATCTCGTGCCGCTACTTAGTGGGCTATCCTCGGCAAATGTCATTGAGCACACGATTTCGGGATTTCTTGCGGCCGCATAAGACGATTCCAATTACGCCATGGCGAGCCGCTAGTCGTTGGGACTTGTCGGTATCCCGCGTCGCGATTCTGTTTTTCGGGCTCTTCATTTTCGGTATTGGTGATTCATTGCTGATTCAATCGAACTTGGGTAACGCACCTTGGTCGGTATTGGCACAAGGTCTTGCAAAAACCTTCAACTCCGAAATCGGGCTACTTACTTTTATTATCAGTGCGATCGTGCTTCTACTTTGGGTTCCGCTAAAAGAGAAACCAGGTTTCGGAACTCTTTCAAATATTGTGATAATTGCAGGTGCCATTCAACTTGGAATCGATTTCATTCCAGCAGCAGAAAGCACCATCGTCGGATTAATCTATATTTTTCTGGGCATTGCACTAGTAGGTGCCGGGTCTAGTCTCTACATCACATGTGGCCTTGGGCCAGGACCGAGAGATGGCCTGATGACTGCTATCCATCACAGAAGTGGAATTCGCGTGGGTCGGGTTCGTCTGGCGATCGAAGGTACGGTTCTAGTTCTCGGAGCGCTGCTAGGTGGCCATCTAGGCGTAGGAACCGCTCTATTCGCGCTGCTGATCGGGCAATCAATTGCAATTTTCTTAGGGATTGTGGCTCGGCTTACCCCAAAAACCTCTCAGTAAGCCTTAGGTTTTACCTCAAGTCCCCTGCGTTAGTCGAACGTTCTTCGACTCGGAGTCGCAAACACCTCCGTCAACAAAATTAGAAAGGCACCCCTTGAATAAAACTCTCGATAGTTATTTCAAGATTTCGCAACGCGGTTCTTCAGTAGCTACTGAAATCCGTGGCGGACTCGTCACCTTCTTCACAATGGCTTACATCGTGGCACTTAACCCAATCATCTTGGCTTATTCAAAAGATGTTAATGGACATTTCCTTTTCGGTGGAGATCATCCGGAACCAGCGATGGTCGCAGCTACTACTGCACTTGTCGCCGGAGTACTGACAATTCTTATGGGTGGAATCGCTAACTATCCACTAGCACTTGCAACTGGCCTCGGACTCAACACTTTCGTGGCAGTAGGCATAGCTTCTAAAATGACTTGGGCTGCAGCAATGGGCCTCGTTGTTCTTGAAGGGTTAATCATTTTAGTTTTAGTTCTTACTGGTTTCCGCGTCGCTGTATTTAAGGCAGTTCCAGCGCAGATCAAGATTGCAATCTCAGTCGGAATTGGTCTCTTCATCGCACTTATCGGTTTAGTTGATGCCGGATTCGTGCGCAAAACTGCAAGCGGTCCAGTACCAGTAGGTCTTGGTGTGAATGGAAATCTAGTTGGCTGGCCAACAGTGGTTTTCGTTTTCGGTTTAATTCTGATGATCGGACTGATGGTTCGTAAAGTTAAGGGTGCAATTCTTATCGGTATCGTCGGTGCAACAGTTGTTGCAGTTCTCGTGCAAAAGATGTACAAAATCGCACCTGGCTTCACTGCCGGAAATCCACCAACAATCGTAGATGGTGGCTGGGGACTTAATATTCCAAACGTTCCGTCCAAGATCGTAGCGACCCCGAAGTTCCACTTCGGCGGACAATTTGATCTATTCGGAGCTTTCAATCTAGATAACGTAACTTTAGTTGCAGCTATCTTGCTCCTCTTCACATTACTACTTTCTGACTTCTTCGACACTGTCGGTACAGTTACCGCGATCGGTCATGAAGCAGGTCTGGCAGATAAAGATGGCAATGTAGATAACATTCAAAAGATCTTGCTAGTTGACTCACTTGCAGCTGCTGCAGGTGGCGCCGCTGGTATCTCTTCGAATACTAGCTACATTGAATCTGCCTCTGGTGTTGGCGAAGGAGCACGCACTGGTCTAGCTTCAATCGTGACCGGTATCTGCTTCTTGTTGACTACTTTCTTGGCGCCACTAGTTGCAATTATTCCTTACGAGGCCGCTACCCCTGCATTAATCATCGTTGGTTTCCTCATGATGACTCAAATCAAGGATATTGATTGGGATGATCATGGAATCGCGATTCCAGCATTCCTAACAATCATCTTGATGCCATTTACTTACAACATTTCAGTTGGTATCGGCGCTGGATTCATTACGCATGTTCTGATCCGACTATTTCAAGGACGTAGCAAGGAAATCCATCCTTTGCTGTACTTAGTTTCTGGACTATTTATGATCTACTTCCTATCATCACCAATTAATAACTGGATCGCATAAATTCAGAAAAACGTTAACGAAAACGGGCCACGAGAAATCGTGGCCCGTTTTCTTTTACGGTAAACGCCAATTGATCGGAAGCTGTTGCGAATCAATCAGCAATTGATTGCATTTTGTAAAAGGCTGACTGCCAAAGAAACCTCGGTAAGCAGAAAGTGGGCTGGGGTGAACAGATTCAACTTTATGGGAGGGCGGAAAAGCCACTCCCATCTTCTGAGCGTGGCTCCCCCAGAGAATCGCGACGCATCCACGACTTGCCAAGATCTCTAAAGCAGCTGCCGTGATCCGCTGCCACCCGATCTTTAAGTGCTCGGATTTATCTTCAAGATTAAGAGTTAACGAGCTATTTAATAGCGCGACCCCATTCCTTGCCCAGTCTGCTAAGTCACCGCTTTTTGGATAAACAAATCCGGTATCGGAAACATATTCGGTAAAGATATTTTTTAGTGAAGCTGGAAGATTCCTATTCTCGGGGCCAACGCTAAACGCTAATCCGGTTGCATACCCGGGGGTCGGGTATGGGTCTTGGCCAACGATCACAGCGCGATAATGTTCAATCGGAAACCTAAAAACACGCAGCACATTTTCTGGTGAAGGCGTGATTGCTTGTAAAGCAACTATTCGTTCGATCTCTACAAGGGTTGATTTGTGCTCAGTGAATAACGGCTTCCAGCTATTATCGATTTGCGCGAGCAAAGAACCGAGCGCCTTCTTTGGTAACAGTCAGTGGGTAGCTAAATACATCAGAGACATTACTAGTGGTTAATACCTCATCAATTTCACCAGAATGCGCTACCTGGCCATCTTTGATTAGGAGCGCATGTGTAGTGCCAACCGGAATTTCTTCCAAATGGTGCGTAACAATAATTGAAGCAGGCGAAGATGGATCACTGGCAAAAGTAGCAAACCGAGTTAAGAGATCTTCACGACCAGGAAGATCTAGCCCTGAAGTTGGTTCATCAAGCAAAATCAATTCGGGATCAACCATCAAGGCTCGAGCAATTGTCACGCGTTTGCGTTCGCCTTCACTTAAAGTTCCATAAGCACGATCACCAAGAGAGCGAACTCCGAAAGTTGTCAGCAATGCAATAGCTCGGGATTCGTCCCAAAGGTCATAACTTTCATTCCACCGACCACTAATTGCATATGCCGCAGTTAGCACAACGTCTCGCACGAGTTCATCATCTGGAATACCGGTTGTGCTATTCGCCGAAACCAATCCAATTCGAGTCCGTAATTCAAAGAGATCAACTTTGCCCATTGCTTTATCTAGAATTTGCGCGGCACCGGACGAAGGAAAAATGCGAGTAGAAATCAATTGCAGAAGAGTGGATTTACCGGCGCCGTTCGGGCCCAAAATCACCCATCGTTGGCCAGTTCGTAAGGTCAGCGAAAGCGGCCCCAAGAGTGTTGAGGAGCCTCGACGAACAGTTACTTCATCGAGAGTAAGAACGGTATCGCTTGCCATAGAACGAAAAGATAGCGTGAATTCACGGTAATCTGCGCATATGAGCAGCGATGCGCAACACACTGGCTTGATCCTTCTGACCGGCACCGATGCCCCAGGGATAACGCAAGCGCTATTTGCTAGCCTAGAACCTTTTGCCATCACGGTTTTGGATATTGAGCAGGTCGTTATTAGTGATCGCTTGATCCTCACAGTTTTGATTGGCTTAAGCCCTGCACATAGCAAAGCGATCGAAGCTGATTTAGATGAGTGCGCAATCAAATTGGGTGTGGACATTGCGACCCTATTTTCAGACTCAGCCACTAGTTCGATTCAGGCTAAGCAAGGTCTTCTACATGTTGTTGCTTTATCAGAGAAATTGCAACCAGGTGCGATTGCACAAATCGCCGCTGCGATATCGACGCAAGGTGGAAACATCGAACGCATCTTTCGTACCGCTTCATTCCCAGTCACGGCCGTTGAATTTCAGGTATCTGCGGCCAGCGTTGATCAATTGCGAACATCTCTAGCGCTTGTGGCACGCGAAGTAGGAATAGATATTGCCGTCTCCCCTGGCGGATTAGCAAGATTAGCCAAGAAACTTGTTGTGATGGATGTTGATTCCACCTTGATTCAACAGGAAGTCATTGAATTACTTGCCGCCAAAGTCGGTGTTGAAAAAGAAGTTATCGAAATAACTAGCGCCGCGATGGCTGGTGAATTGGATTTTGAGGCTTCACTGCGTGCCCGCGTTGCCTTATTGGCTGGTGCCTCGGAAGAAATTCTTGCCGAAGTGCGCAGCGAAATTAAGTTAACACCTGGCGCTCGAACTTTGGTTAGAACACTGCAGAAGTTAGGTCACGAAGTTGCCGTTGTTTCAGGTGGTTTTACTTCGGTCATTGAACCGCTTCTTGCCGAGTTGGGAATTACTAATTACCGCGCTAATAACCTTGAGATTGTTAACGGAAAATTAACTGGCCAAGTTCTCAGCCCGATTATTGATCGAGCTGCTAAAGCCCAAGCGCTACGTGATTTCGCGGATAAGACAGGTGTAACACTTGAACAAACTATTGCTATTGGCGATGGCGCTAATGATCTAGACATGATTGCTGCAGCCGGTCTAGGTATTGCTTTTAATGCAAAGCCCGCAGTGCGCGCAGCAGC
>Ga0114958_10002542_pt1 | contig 13544 bp, 9 predicted proteins | sample C_130208_EF_Meta_FD_89577 | JGI IMG/M metagenome (GOLD analysis project Ga0114958, IMG submission 89577) | Freshwater microbial communities from Lake Croche, Canada to study carbon cycling - C_130208_EF_MetaG | ecosystem: Environmental > Aquatic > Freshwater > Lake | place: Lake Croche, Canada... | reverse complement strand
GCGTCATACCTCTACGCTACGACACCTATGCTCCTACTTCATAGATGTACTCCGTGTGACGCTTACTGATCTTTTATGAGACTACCATTTTATACGGATCTCTCAGTTCCGACCGTTAGGCAGTCCCATCTCCAAAGGCTTGGAAGTTTCGATGCACCGCTAGGCCTGCAAGCGACGCTGTATATCGTATACTGCGAGCGCCGCAGAACGACGCGGAGCGCGAAAACCCCAAGTTTTGCAACCTAGGCCCCGATAGCGGTAGCCAGCGCTCCGGCAATCTTGTCGGCGGCGGCATTGATCATCGCTTCGTCCGGACCCTCGATCAGTAGGCGGACTTTCGGCTCGGTGCCGGAGTAGCGCAGAAGGACGCGACCCTTGCCAGAGAGAGATTTTTCCGTCTCTGAAACAAGAGCCGAAACTTCCGGTAAGGAATCCAGTAATGGTTTCTCCTTCACGCGGAGGTTACGCTGAGCCTGCGGATATTTCCTAAGCGTACTGCGAAGTTCACTCAAGGGCCGTCCGCTCTCGATCATGATGCGAAGGATCTGTAATGCTGCAAGCAGACCATCCCCTGAGGTTCCGTAATCACGCAGAATGATGTGCCCGCTCTGCTCGCCTCCAAGGGAGAAACTCCCTTTTCTCATGGCCTCGACAACATAGCGGTCGCCGACAGCGGTGCGAATGACGCTTCCACCGGCCGCCGCTATACATTCATCGAGGCCGAAATTACTCATCACTGTGGCGACCAGTGTCTTTCCCGCCAAAGTTCCCCGCTTGAGCCCATCCAAAGCAAGCATCGCCAGAATCTCATCTCCATCAAGCGCCGCACCATGCTCGTCGCAAAGGAGAAGGCGGTCGGCGTCTCCGTCGTGTGAAATTCCGATCTGCGCCCCTGTTCCGCGGACCAGTCGGCCCATCTCTTCGGGATGGGTGCTGCCGCAGCTCTCGTTGATGTTCATCCCGTCCGGCGCAGCATGGAAAACGGAGAGCGTTGCCCCTAGTTCACGAAGGACTTGAGGTGTGGTTCTGAATGAGGCCCCGTTGGCACAGTCCACAGCGATGTGCATTCCATTAAGAGTCATGCCCGGAACGCTGGTCTTCACCTGGCTCCCATAGCGGTGGAGCGAGTCGTCCATCGTCAAGACGGTCCCAACGGAACCGGCCTCGGGTCTGATCCCGTCGATTTCACTGGTAAGGATCAGCTGTTCAAGGCGTTCTTCAAGGGCATCATCGAGCTTATATCCATCTCCTCCGAAAAGCTTGATCCCATTGTCTGCGGCAGGATTGTGCGAGGCGGAGAGGACAAATCCGCCGTCTGCATCCAGTTCCCGGATCAGGGCAGCCACAGCAGGAGTCGGCACTACTCCAGCCAGGAGAATTTCCGCGCCCACGGATGTGAGACCCGCCACCAGGGCAGACTCGAACATCGGGCCGGAGCGTCGCGTGTCGCGCCCGATCACAAACCTGGAGCGACCGGCTTCAGGTCGTCTCATGAGAAATCCCGCAGCGCGGCCGAGCCTGAGTGCAATCTCAGGGGTGACGGGATAGAGATTTGCCATGCCACGAATTCCATCGGTGCCGAAAAGTTTGCGTCCTGACATGAGTGTGGTGCTTTATTTTTGGGAGTTGTGAGCTTTATGCTCTGAGTGGGGTGTTACAACCTTCTCCTCAGAGTTCCGAGAATTGCCCAGTGTGCGCGACTTGTGTTCCGGGAGAGGACCCAGGTTTTGATGAATGAGATACCAGAGCGCCCCCCCCAGAAGCAGGCAGACCAGTTTCTCCTTCCAATTGTGTAATAAGATGTGTCGCATGATTTTCTTCACGGAGCAGAAGCTGCGACAGGCGCTTTCTGAACCGCTCGACGTTGAGGTTGCGCTCGATGGCCCCCGAGTGACAAATCGAAACTTGTCCGCTCTCTTCGGAAACCACTAGGGCGATGGTGTCGCTCTCTTCGGAAAGCCCAAGCCCCGCGCGGTGACGCAGTCCGATTGTCCGGTCGAGATCATCACGCTGGGTAAGGGGAAAAATGCAACCCGCCGCCACAATCCGGTCGCCGCTCAGGATCACCCCGCCGTCATGCAGGACCGTCTTGGGATGAAAAATCGTGAGTAGAAGCTCCTTCGAGAATTCGGCATCGATCTCGACACCGCTTTCGGCAACAGACTTCAGGCTCAGGTCGCGTTCGAGAGCGATCAGGGCACCGAATCCCTTGCTGGAGAGATCGAAGACCGTATCGGTGATCTCCTCAATGGCTTCCCTACGCTGAAGAGCCGTGTTGAAAAAGCGGTGACTACCCAGTTCATTCAGAGCACGACGGAGTTCGGGCTGGAAGAGCACCACCAGGGCGATCGCCATGAAGACTGAGAAGCTTCGGAGCAGCCATCCGAGGACGGCCAGATCCAGCACTTGGGAGATGAAAGTGAGGGTGAGAAAAACCAGCGCAAGGCCAATCAATATCCGCGCCCCGTGTGTGCCGCGCAGATAGAGATAAATATAATAGAGGATCGTCGCGAGGATCAGGATCTCGAGTCCCGAGGTCCAATACGCTGCGATCAGCGATAAAATCCTGTGAAGGAAATCATACATGATATCAGTGCCTGACTAAGAGAGCCTCCGCCATGCGGAGGGCCTCAAGATGAGGTCGGACTTCATGCACCCGGAAGAGACGCGCACCCAGTGACCGCGCCAATGCCGTCAAAGCCAGACTCGCAGCAAGACGCTTCTCCTCCTTTGGGACACTGTCACCCTCGTCTCCCAGAGCTTTTCCAAGAAACGACTTTCTGGAATGTCCGAGCAGAATAGGGGAGCCGATTTCGATCATCCGGGGGATGCCACGGATTAACGCCAGGTTGTGAGCCACGGTTTTTCCGAAACCAAGACCGGGATCGAGAATGATGGCGGCAGAATCTACACCACAGCCTAGGGCCGCCTCACGGCGCGCTGAAAGATATTTTGCCACCACGGTCACCACATCGTCCTGTGGATAAGAGGGATGGGCCTGCATGGTTTCAGGAGTCCCCTGCATGTGCATGAGGATTAGTCCGGCGCGGGCCTCAGCCACCACCTTTCCCATCCTGGGATCACCTGAAAGAGCTGTCACATCATTAATGATGTCAGCTCCCTCAGCCAGAGCGGCCTCAGCGACAGCGGCCTTGGAAGTATCGATGGAGATGAGGGCATTGGTCCGGGCCCTCAGCGCCTTGATCACTGGCAAAACACGCCGCAGTTCCTCCTTCGCGGAAACAGGCAGTGCTCCCGGCCGGGTCGATTCGCCACCGATATCGAGCAGTAAAGCTCCCTCCTCAAGAAGCCTCAGCCCCTGTTCGCAAGCAGTCTGTGGATCGAGGAATGTCCCGCCGTCTGAGAAGGAATCGGGTGTTACGTTGACAATCCCCATGACTTCTCCTAGCAAAGAGAGATCAACCTCACGCCCGCGAAATCTCCAGATCATAAGTAGGAATTTAGGCTGTAGGCTATTGGACTGTTAGGTCAGAGCCCGGGAATTAAAGTCTTGATCAGATGAGAAGCCTGAGATTCTGCAGCCTTCAGGATATTTGCCTAGCCGAAGGCTGACCGAGCGCCCATGGCCGTCGAGCCCCTCGATTTCGCAGAAGGTCTCGATGAAAGGGAGCGATTTCTTAAGCGAGGCGATGTCGTAGCGGACAATGCTGGTGCGACGCTGGAACTGCTCCGCTGTGAGTCCGGCAAAGGCTTTGCCTGCGCCACCAGTCGGCAGCTCGTGGCTCGGTCCGGCCAGGAAGTCCCCGGCAGCCACAGGGGAGATGTCGCCTAGGAAGATGCCCCCGGCCGAATTCAGTTTGGTCGCCAGCAACTCCGGCTTGCGGACAGCCAAGGAAACATGCTCTGCCGAAAATCCATTGGCTATCTCGACGGCCTGAACCATGTCACGGACAAGGACAAGCACGGCATTGGCCATCGCCTTAGCGAGATGTTCAGGACGGGAAGAGAGTGCCGACTGCCGGGCGATCTCTTTCTGAACCGCCTTTATCAGCTTGTCGGAATCACTCAGCAGCACGACAACACTTCCGACCCCATGTTCGGACTGAGCCAGCAAATCAGCAGCCACCCAGACGGGATTGGCCCTCACGTCAGCAATTACGAGGACCTCGCTGGGTCCCGGAAGCAGGTCGATGCCGACACGCCCGAAAACCTGACGCTTCGCCTCAACGACATACGCATTGCCCGGCCCGAAGATTTTGGTGACGGGACGAATGCTCTTCGTGCCATAAGCCAGGGCCGCTATCGCCTGGGCTCCACCCACACGGTAGATTTCCGTGGCGCTGCAGAGATCAAGTGCCGCTAGCAGAGCGGGAGATATTTTGCCATCGGCTGCAGCTGGTGTAACGGCCACGATTTCGGGAACACCGGCCGCCTTCGCGAAGCCGCAGGTCATGATCGCGCTAGAGACAAGCGCGGCCGTACCTCCGGGAATGTAGAGTCCAACCCTGGGAAGCGGATCGAAGCGTTCCCCCACAAGCGCCCCCTGCGCGTTCTTCATCGACCAGTTCTTGCGAAGGCTTTTTTTGGCAAAGGCGGTGACATTCGCAATCGATGCGGCCAGAGCTTTTTTAACCCCGGGAGTCAAGGAGGCCCGCGCCTTTTTGATTTCCTCCGGAGTGACTCGGATCTTTGCGGATGAGATCTTCGGCCCACCGAATTTCAGCGTGTAGGCAAGAAGGGCCACGTCCCCTTTCTTCCGGATATCGGCAATGATTTCCGAGACCGTCTCGCGCACCTCGGCTAGCGGTTCGGCCTGGCGGTTCAATTCGGCAAGGGAGCGGTCAAAACCGCGGTCTTTATAGGAAATCAATCGCATCTGGTGATACTACCGCGAGAATCTCCCGGGGTCAAAACCCGTGCGCTTGGCCACGCCTCACTCTTATTTCCAAATCGGCCGACCGATCCAGAAAGGATTGGCCACGCCATCCCGGTAGGCCCGCAGAGAGGCGCGGGAGGAATTCATCCGCAGATTACTGTAGGAGCCGTCATCGTTCTGCCAGCGCTCGTGCCAGAAGATGGCTGCCTTGAGTCTCGGGTATTTGGCGGAATTTCCCATCTCACGGAAGGCTTCCGCAATCCAGGCTCCCTTGTCCTCATTGGGCTGATGGGATTCCGCAACCCCCCACTCGGCCAGCATGATCGGCTTGTCGGGATCGAGGGCGCACATCTCGGCATAAGGCCACTCGAACAGACTGGTAAAGCCGCACCACTTATCATCCTCCTGATTGCTGGTCTGCTTGCCGTAAACGCTGAGACCCAGCCAGTCGACATACTTCGAGCCGGGATAGTAGGCGGCCGGTTGGTTCCAAGACATGTAGCCGGGAGGATCGGAGTAGTTGTTGGGCTGGAAGACCCAGAGGACGTTGGTCGCACCGCGGGCACGCACGCGGTCGACGACATGTCGCCAGGCTTTCTTGAAGGTCTCCGGGCCTTCCCAAGTGGCAGGGTTCTTGATGTCTCCCTTGCCAAACCAACTGTTCTCCGGCCCGTCATCCGTTCCTGTCAGCTTGGCCACGGCACCCGACACAGAGATGGGACTGGGGGATGCGCCCGCCTTCTTGGGCTTGATCGGATCTCGGGGACCCTTGCCATAGAACCATCCCGACCAGGGAAACCAGGTGCCGTTCATTTCGCAGGCAAAAGAGACAAAGAACTGGCAAGGCACTTTGGCTGCCTCGTCGGCCCATTGGTCGATAGAGGCATCCCATTTCCCGGCAATGATCTCTGTAAGGGAAAATTTATCAGGTCCATGTTTCTCATCATACGGAGCATCCCAAGGAGACCAGAAGAGGAGAGGCACGGCCCCGTAGGAGCGGACACGCTGCACCTGCTCGGTGGGAAAGGTTCCCCTGCCCCAGAAGGAACCAAGCGCAACAAGTGCCATTGGTTTGCCTGTAAGTTGTTGGAAGTTCTCAAGGGCCTCGCAGGTGACATTATCCTCCCCGTCGCCGAAATCGCAGTAGGCACCAGTGTAGGCACCCCTTTCGGGAATCTGAAGTTGTTGGTACGGAGTGGCGGCGCTCAGCACTAAGGTCGACGCGACTAGCAGTAAGACTGAAAGAGGGATTGTGATGGAGCTATAATACTTCATGCGTCGGGTGAAACGTGCAGGGACGGATTGGCAGGGATCACAGGGGACATTGGAGCCCGTTGTTCCTTCTGGAGGATTGCGGCGGCTGTGCGGTCCAGCTTAGACCAGCGCACCCAGCTTCCGCCCAGAGCCTTGAGAATGCATTTCCAGACGACATAGCCGAGCAGGGGTCTGTAGAAAAGTCTCATCGGGGCACTTCGCCATGCTATCCGCAGTGGCCGTCCGGCCATCGAGAGAGCGATAACGCCAAGGCCGACATCCAAGAGCAGCGAGGCAACAAAATAGGGCCAGATCGCAACGCCAAGGCCAAGCCAGAGCGACCAGAGCACGATCAGATCAAGCACAGGAGTCAGCGCCACCACGCCCATCTGAAATACCCAGACCGAGGGAAGGGCAAACCAACCGAGCCAGCCGGAACCGGGATTGAAGGTCAGGTCGCCGTGTTTCCAGAGACACTGAAGCGTTCCGAAGGCCCAGCGGAAGCGCTGCGAAACAAGAGCCTTGATGCTCTCGGGTGCCTCGGTATCGGCGAAGGCCTTCGAGGCAAAAACAACCTTCCATCCTAGGCGATGGAGCTGAAGGGTGAGGTCGGTGTCCTCAGCCAGCGTATCGTTGGTAATGGGTCCAGCTTCCAGGAGCGCCTTGCGGCGGAAAGCGCTGAGTGCTCCCGGCGCCACGGTGATGCAGCCAAGGAAATCCTGCGCGCGTCGGTCGATCTCGAAGGCGGCTGTATACTCCAGATCCTGAAAACTACCGAGCCAGTGCTTCGTATTGCCGACACGGATATAGCCGGAAACCGCGCCGACTTGCGGATCGGAGAGACAGGTCACCAGCTGGCGGATGCCATCGGGTACGACCATCGTGTCCGCATCGATCATGACGATCATCTCGTGACTTGCGAGGCCTAGGGCGCGCTCGAGAGCGGAGGCTTTTCCGCCGTTCTGTTGGCTGATTAAGCGAACGCGAGGTTCAGTCACCGCGATGGCTCTTACCACTTCCGCCGTGCGATCCTTCGACCCGTCATCCACCACAATGATCTCGATCGGCGCGGGATAATCGGAATCCAGCAGATGACGGATGGTGGAGGCGATCACCCGTTCCTCGTTGTAGGCGGCGAGGAGGACGCTGACCGGCGGATAGGAAGCCGGGGCGGCCTGCGGATGCAATCTCTCCAGTTTCTGCTGACGCCGGGCGCAGAGGCAGTAGAAGAAAACCCGCAGCAGCGCGAGCAGTGTGACGATGACAAGGAGGGTCCATGCGGCATTTTCGAGGAACCGTAGGAACGTGAAGGCCCCATAGACATAACGGGCTGAGAGCGGCTGGTTCTCCTCGCGGAGCGGAGGCATGACGGTGTCGCGGGGAAGGTTGATGAGATCCCCGAGCGGCACGATCAAATCACCTCGGCTTCGCAGCCAGTCGATGATCTCTGGAAGGGCCTCCACGGTCTGGGAGCGATCTCCTCCGCCGTCATGCATCAGGATAACCGATCCCGTGGTACGCTGGTTCTTAACCCGATCGAAGATTGCCTGAGCGCCCGGCCGCTCCCAGTCATCGGGATCGATCGATTCGGCAACAGTCAGATACCCGAGATCCCGTACCACCTTGAGAGATCGGACCTCGCCGGGCTGGCTGGGGGTTCCGTCAATGCCGAAGGGAGGGCGAAAATACGCCGTGGAGTGACCGGTCACCGCCTCGATCAGACGGGTTGTGGCGTTGAGCTCCAGCTCGATCTGCTCGTCGCTCTCCTCGGCAATATTCTGGTGGGTGTAGGTATGGTTGCCGACCTCATGTCCGTCACGCACGATCCGCTCCAACAGATCCGGATAATGCTGAGCCTGCGTCCCGAGGACAAAGAACGCGGCGGTTGCGTTCTTCTCCTTCAGAATCTCTAGGATCTTGGGAGTCCATTTCGGATCAGGACCGTCGTCAAAGGTCAACGCCACCTTGTGCGGCCCCGGGTCACCCTGACGCGTGATACTCTCGGGCATTGGGAGCTTGGTGTATTGCTCCACTAACTCGTTGTCGGGATGGACCTCCAGATGCCGGTCTCCCACATAGGGATCCCCTCCTACGGAGATAAAGTCTCCTGTCCCGCTGGAGGCGATAAACTCGTCGAGATTCAGCTGAGAGAGCTTGGCGATGGACGGGAGATCAGGCGACTTCTCAGGATTCATCCTCAGCACATCCCAGGCGGCGGGATCTTCCTGCCCGAGCCGGTAGAGGCCGATGCCTCCGGGATGGAACGGTGCAATCAGGCGTCGTTGGTTGAAGAGCGTGACGGCATCGAGGAACCAGAGCTCGTGCTCCTCGTTCTGGTCGGGGCCTGAGAGATAGTTGAAATCGGGCGACCCATCCTCGAAATCGATACCCTTCACCGGATCAATTCCTGCCAGTGAGGCCCGTGCCATGGCATCGGTAAAGCCGACCTGCTCGACGGTCTTATTGTCCTTCCTCCAGTCGTTGGCATAGGTGCCAAGACCGATCACCCATTGGGAAGGCTCGCCGTAGACCATCATCGTTTTCAGCCAGCCCTGGAACCAGTCGCTGCTGGCTAGAGGACCCGGATCGTCGGGTTCCGAATTCTCGTCATAGAGCGAGGCGATCAATCTGTCAACGGAATCGGCGATGGCATTCAGATCAAAGGCATCAAAGTCAGCTCCCGTAGGAGCAGCAAACCAGAGCTCCTTCCCCACAGCGTGCAGATGCTCGGCCATTTCCTTGATCAGTCGTGAATACTCATCCTTGTAGGTTGGATCGAGCTGACTCAGTTCCAGAATCAGTCCAGTCGCACCCGGCGGCAGGCGGCTCACCACTCGATCTAGGAAAGCTCCCCTCTCTGCCTGCGATTCATGGGCCAGCTCCTCCACAGCCTCGGGTTGCCATGCATCCCCATCCAGATTGCGCAGAATCGGCAGGAATCCGAGACCCTTCCGTATGCAGAGGAGCCGGGCCTTGTCGCTTGCATCCTCCTTGAGGGTTCCCTCCACGCCGGTGAGTGCGAACCAATCGGCTGCCACATGGGTCAGCTGGTCGGCATGACGCTCCAGGGAAAGGAGTGAGGCGGGATCCCAGGGTGAGACATAGCCGAGCACGATGCCGGTATTCTTGGGAGCGCCGGGTAAGGCCGATGGACCGCGATCTTTCTGGCCTAGGTGAATGCGGCGCCAGTCATCCTTGGAATTCCGGATAGGAATCTTGGCTGGGGGAAGTGCCTTGAACCGAGCGTGAAACTCCCGCACCACCGAGGGAAGTTGTAGAGGTGGTCCAATCAGCAGGCTCCAGATGAAATAACTGGTGGCGCTGATAAGGAAGAGCCCACTCACAATAGCTGTGAGCTGGAGCACCCGACGCCTGATCCCCTTAGGATCGGCAAAGACACTCTGTTCCTGATCAGGAGGCACGTTCAATCAATGGCTGGATATCGCCGTTCGCTGCTTACGATCTGAACAAGAGCACATTTGTTAATCCTATCATGGGGAGCCCCGTGAGTATAGGAGAAGCACCCATACGGGTAGCCCAGAGAATCACCTGCTATGGGAGCCCGCTGGAAGAAGCGGGCGTGAGTCCTGGGTAAAAGGCAAAACCGGCTTTACCTGAAGCCCTTTAAGCGGAATGATGTTTGGCTCCTTTATGAAGACGATCGGCATCGGATTGGCCGGCTTCGGCACTGTAGGTGCCGGGGTCTATGAGAATCTGGAGCACCACCGCGAACTGATCGCGGAGCGTTCCGGATACTCATTTGTTGTGCGTCGGATCGTCGTGCGCGATCTAAAAAAACCGCGCGATGTTTCGGCTCCAGCCTCTCTCTTCTCCAGTCGCTGGCAGGATCTGCTGGAGGATCCCGAAATCAAGATCGTCGTCGAATTGATTGGCGGAACCACGGAGGCCTTCGATCTGACGATGGCGGCGATCCGCTCGGGACGCATCGTCGTCACGGGTAACAAGGCGCTTCTGGCGGAGCGGGGAGCCGAGATTTTTGCCCTGGCTAGCGAGCGCAAGGTTCCCGTCTTTTTCGAAGCGGCGGTGGCCGGCGGTATTCCGATCATCCAGTCGCTCCGCGATGCCTTCGTCGGCAACCGCATCGAGTCGGTTCACGGTATCCTCAACGGCACGAGCAACTATATCCTGACCCGCATGCAAGAGGCGGGGCTCGACTACCCCGAGGCCCTGGCTGAGGCGGTGAAGCTAGGCTATGCCGAGGCTGATCCCACGCTCGATATCAATGGATGGGATGCCGGACACAAAGCCATCATCCTAGCCGCCCTCGCCTACGGCTTCTGGGTCGATCCCGCCACGATCCGTGTCGAGGGGATCGACCGCGTGAGCGCTGCCGACATTCATTTCGCCAAGAGCCTCGGATACTGCATCAAGCTGCTAGGCTCGATCCGTGAGAATCATGGCAAAGTCGAGGTGGGCGTGGCTCCCACGCTTATCCCTCTCGGGAATGTCCTAGCCTCGGTGAATGGGGTCTTCAATGCCGTTGCGGTCCGCGGCGATCTCGTGGGTGACAGTCTGTTCTACGGACGCGGCGCGGGTCGCGGCCCCACCTCCACCTCGGCGATCGGCGATCTCGTGGAGGCGGCCCATGTGCTGGATGCTCCCAGAGGCACCTTCGGGTTCGCGCCTCATGCCCTCTATGGCAGCAGCCGCGCGTTGGACAAGATCGTCGGCTCCTACTACTTGCGCCTCTCGGTGGATGACAAACCGGGAGTTCTAGCCCGAATCGCCGGGGTCCTCGGCGAGGCAAGCATCGGCATCTCCTCGGTGGTCCAACCGGAGGCGATCGCCGGGGTTGAAACCCCTCTGGTGCTGATGATCCACGAAGCCGCTTACGGAGCCATGTGCGCCGCCCTTGAGAAGATCACCGCCCTCAACTGTGTGAAGGGAGAGCCTGTTCTCTTCAACGTGGAGACTTTTGCGTGATTTCCTGATGCCTGACCCGATGATTAAGACCTTCAATGATTGCGGCGTGATCGAGCGCTACCGGGAGTTCCTGCCTGTCACCGATGCCACGCCCGTCATCTCGCTGGGAGAGGGTTCTACGCCCCTGATTCATTCGCCCAAGCTGAGTGCGATCACTGGTGGTGAGGTCTATGTTAAATACGAGGGGCTGAATCCGACTGGTTCCTTCAAGGACCGCGGCATGACCATGGCGATCTCCAAGGCTGCCGAGGAGGGGGCCCACATTGTGCTCTGCGCTTCCACCGGCAACACCTCTGCCGCGGCCGCAGCCTATGCCGCACGCGCCGGAATGAAGTGTGCGGTGCTGCTTCCCGCAGGTCGTATCGCGGGAGGCAAGATAGTCCAGGCCTACATCTACGGGGCGACTGTCATCGCGATCCGAGGCAACTTCGACGACGCCCTCCGTCTCGTGCGCGAACTGGGTGAGACGGGTGACTTCGCCATCGTCAACTCGATCAATCCTTATCGGATCGAGGGCCAGAAGACCGCTGCTTTTGAGATCATCGAAGAGCTGGGAAACGCCCCCGACATCCACATCCTGCCTGTCGGGAATGCAGGCAATATCACCGCTTACTGGAAGGGCTACAAGGAGTTCAAGGAACTGGGCCGCAGCTTCAAGCTTCCGAAGATGCTCGGCGTCCAGGCAGCCGGGGCTGCACCTCTCTATCATGGTGCCCCGATGGACAATCCCGAGACGGTGGCCACAGCCATTCGGATCGGACGTCCGGCTAGTTGGGATGGGGCGATCAATGCCGTCTCAGCGTCGGAGGGCTGCTTTGAGATCGTCGAGGACTCGGAGATCCTAGCCGCCCAGAAGTGGCTGGCCTCCAACGAGGGAATCTTCGTGGAACCTGCCAGCGCAGCCCCCGTGGCCGCTCTCTTCAAATGCTTCGGCCGCAGCGGAAAGACCACACAGTGCGACCGCTGTCCCTTCCGACAGATCCAGCCAGGTTCCAAGGTCGTCCTCACCGTCACCGGCCACGGACTCAAGGATCCCGATACGGCAAAACACGCCGTCACGGCCCCTATCGAAACCGAGGCCACGGCATCGGCGGTCCGCGAGGCCCTTGCAAAAATCGGCTAATTCCAAGCCCTCAACTTTCGTCCCTCGACCCTCGACTCACCCAATGCCCCTCATCGTTCAGAAATACGGCGGCACGTCGGTCGGGAATCCCGAGCGTATCCTGAATGTCGCGCGTCGACTGCTGGAAACCCAGCGTGAGGGGAATTCCGTCGCCGCCGTCGTTTCCGCAATGTCGGGGGTCACCGATTCCTTGATCAAGCTGGCCAAAGAAGTCTCCTCTAAGCCAACTGAGCGCGAGATGGACGTTCTTCTCTCCACCGGCGAGCAGACCACAATGGCTCTAACCGCCATGGCGATCCAGAGCCTAGGTGGCAAGGCCGTCTCACTGACAGGAGCTCAGGCGGGCATTGTCACCAACGGCGTCCATACCAAGGCCAAGATCAGTAATGTCACCCCCGACCAGATCAAAAGGCATCTCGACGAGGGGGCCATTGTGATCGTGGCCGGCTTCCAGGGAGAGACCAGCGAAGGCGCCATTACCACCCTCGGCCGCGGCGGCTCGGACCTCACCGCCATCGCGCTGGCCTCTGCTTTGGAGGCTGATGCCTGCCAGATCTTCACCGATGTGGACGGGGTCTACACCTGTGACCCCCGCATCGTCCCGACAGCCAAAAAGATCGAGGCCATCTCCTATGACGAGATGCTGGAGATGGCGAGCAGCGGCTCAAAGGTGATGCAGTCGCGCTCGGTGGAATTCGCCAAGAAATTCGGCGTGACCTTCGAGGTCCGCAGTAGCTTCAACAACAAACCAGGAACAACCGTGAAAGAAGAATCCGAAGGAATGGAACAAGTCGTCGTGCGCGGCGTCAGCGTCGAGCGCAATCAGGCCAAGGTCACCGTTACTCAAGTCCCCGATAAGCCAGGATGCGCGGCCAGGCTCTTCACAGCGCTAGCCGATGCCCATGTCATGATCGATGTCATCGTCCAGAATGTCTCTGCCGCAGGTTCGACCGACATCTCCTTCACGATGAACCGAGACGAACTCGAGAAGATCGGCGATCTCGTCGACCGCGTCGCTGCAGAGATCGGAGCTGGCAAAGTCAGCAAACAGGATGGGATCGCCAAACTCAGCGTTGTTGGAATCGGAATGCGCACCCATTCGGGCGTGGCAGCCAAGCTCTTCGAAGCACTTGCCAAGGGCGGCATCAACATTCAGATGATCTCCACCTCGGAGATCAAGATCGCCGTCATTCTCGACGAGGAGAAAATCGCTGACGCAGCCAAGCTGGCCCACACGGCCTTCGGATTGGACGCGGCGTAGGCTTTAACCCAGATTTTGCGATAGGCATGGGATAACAGAGAAGGGAGCATCACCCATATGGTGAACCCGCAATACGAGATTGAGTACAGCGACGAGAAGGTGACGGCATGGGGAGGGATGAGGCT
>Ga0114958_10002538_pt1 | contig 13573 bp, 15 predicted proteins | sample C_130208_EF_Meta_FD_89577 | JGI IMG/M metagenome (GOLD analysis project Ga0114958, IMG submission 89577) | Freshwater microbial communities from Lake Croche, Canada to study carbon cycling - C_130208_EF_MetaG | ecosystem: Environmental > Aquatic > Freshwater > Lake | place: Lake Croche, Canada... | reverse complement strand
ATAAATAAAATTATTAGAGTAACAAATTTATAAATAAAATTATTAGAGTAACAAATTTATAAATAAAATTATTAGAGTAACAAATTTATAAATAAAATTATTAAAGTGTAATGACTTTGTCAGTTATATTTCTAATTTTTGTTCTAATATATCCAGAAAATGTTAATGAATAATTTTCATAAATTGGTATTATAATAACTAATCTTTTACAATTCTTTTTTTGTTGAGTTATTTTATGGTAAACATTTGATCCATTATATAGTACGCCTTTACCAATTGGAATTTTAAAAGTTATTATTGTACTATTTTGTCGATCTTTAATTTGAAATTCTGATGTATTACATTCATCAATTAATAATGGAATAACAATTGTATATCTTTTTCCTTTAGTAAAATTATTATCATAATGCCAATTTAAAAAATCATCATCATTTTCATATAATCTAGCAAAGAATCTATAATGATCAGATTCCGGAGCAAATTCAATATTTTTATTAATAATACTAATTATATAATTTTTAAAAGTATCATTTAAATAGTAGTCAATTAATTCAGGACATAATTTTTTTATTTGTTGATAATCTAATTTTTTACCTTGTGCATTTGATAGATTTAAATTTGGATCTAATATATTTCCATTATTTCTAATATGATATTCCAAATTATTTATTAAATTGTGATCAGGTATTTTATATTCAATATATCTTATTTTATTTGGTGGACATTTTGTACAAGTTTTAAACACTTTTCCATCTTGATAATTATAATATATAGACCCAAATACATTAATTAATAATAAACATATTAAAACAAAACCTATTATTCTTAAATTAATCATTACTATATTATAATACAAAAATAAAAATATAATTTTTGTATTATTTGGTACACATGTAATATATATATATTTATAAAAAATTGAAATATAGATATGTTAACATATCTAGTATCAGTATTTCTACTCAAACTTGGTTAAAATAACTACCAAAAATGGATCAAGATATTCCTCCCGACATTGCTCCTCCAACGCTTTTAAGACAAAATTCTGATAATAATCATGATATTTGTCAAGATTTTCAACATTGTGAACAAATTATTTATGGTAATAAATCTGTAATAAATAAAAAAAAATTACTTTCAAAAGCTAGTGTAATTAGAAAAGCACTTAGACAAATTATAGAATATTGTGAACAAATTCAACAAACTGGTGTAGAAATTAATATTACAATTTTATTATGGAATACAAAAGCAAAGATGTGGTCAACTCATAATTTAGAAATACTATTAGAAATTAGCGAATTTTCATATATAGAAAAAATTTCTGATATGCCAGCAGTAATTAAACCAGATGGTGGTACTGATTTTTTGTGTGCAATCAAAGCATTTAAATGTATACCAGAAGCAGAAAATACCATATCAATATTATTATCCGATGGAAGAAATGGTAGAACAACAAATGAAATTAAAAATCCAACTAATGAAAATGCAAGATTATTTGATTATGGTATTGGGATTGGTAGTGCCAGTCAAGTAGATAATGATTTATTACATTTTTTATCAAAAAATACTGAATTACTAAATGATCCAGATGATCTTTCAGACTTTATTCTTTCTAGTGCATTTGATCATATTAATATTATTGGAAAAATGGATATTTCATTTGCAATTATAGTACAAGGTAATGCGGTTTTAACAGGAATACCATTTAATTGTATGCAAGATGTTCCAGAGTGTACAGAATTGTCTCCAATATTAGTGGCATCAGTAAAAAATAACAAATTTATTAAAATAAAAGTCAAAGATCATGAAATTACAGCAACAAAACCAGTTGATATTATTTTTGCAATAGATTGTAGTGGTTCAATGAATGATGTTATTACTAAAAAAGAAGAATCAGTAATGTTAGCAACAGAAGATTCTATTTTTGTTATAGATGATATTGAAAATGCAAAAAGTGTTTCTTTTTTAGAAGAAGAAGTTGAAACTATTCCAGAATCTCCATTATTATGTAAAAGATATGAAAATAAATTAGAAAAAATAACTAAAAAGTATGAAAAACAAATCTTTGTTTCTGGATGGTTACCTGAAACAAAGATTTTTCTAGAGGTTAAATGTGTTTTAGAAGATGGTTCTGAAACAGTAACAATTTCAGAAATTACTGATCATATAGAAATTTCTGAATTTGAAGAAAAATTATTAAATGAAATTAAGAAAATAGATAATGGTTTTAATAAACTTTTTAAACTTGAAGAAATTAGTGATAAAAAAACATTAATTATGGAAATGCATGAATATATAACAAGTCAAGAATTCTGTGAAAAAATATTAGAGATCGAAGAAAACTGTGATCTATTGTCTGCAGAATATATTTATTTAACAACGATTTTATTACAAATAAAAAATCTTTTTGCTGCATCAAAATCTCAAGCTGATTTATATTATGCTGAAATGAATTTTGCACCATCATTGCAGCGACAAATTTCTTCACAAACTTGTCGTCAAGCAACTGGTTCAATGTCGAGAGCATCTACACATTTAGAATATTCAGAAGCAACAATTCCTACATGTATATTATGTCAAAATCCAGATAAAAAACGAAATGTACTATTTAGTTGTGGTCATATTTGTGCTTGCGTTGAATGTAGTAAAATATCATTATATGGAATCGAAGCATATATGCAACCAGCACTTGGTGGTGGAGGAGGAGGAGGTGTTGCAGTTGCTTTTGATGCTGGCGGAGATGAAGGTGGTGCTGTAGTTGCTTTTAATGTTGGTGATGGTGGTGAAGGTGGCGCTGCAGTTGATTTTGATGGTGGTGATGGTGGTGATGGTGGTCCAGGTGGCGCTGCAGTTGATTTTAATGCTGCTGATGAACTTGCTTTTGCAGATGCTGTTTTACCACCTTTGCCAAATTTACAGATATATCATGGTGTACCATTAATGCGACAACATAAGAATATTAATAAAGGATGTCCTGTTTGCAGAGCACACGTTACTTCACTATTTGAATTAAATGTAGAAGAACGAATTGATTATAAATGTTCAATAGAAACATGTTCAAATAATGCAGTAATAATATCAACAGAATGTAAGCATTTAATTTTTTGCGAATCATGTTTTAACAAAAAAATTAGAGATAAAAAAAATAATGGAACACCAGTTATATGTTATTGTGGAGTTCAAATAAAACATTATGCAAAAGGAATTTTTCCTTAAAATATAGGATTTTCCTTAAAATATTGAATATAAAATAAATTAACATTAAATTGATAAGTAGTAATATATATATGATTACTTATCGAGAAGAACTAGAAAAAAATGATGCATATTTAGAAAATGGCAAATTAATTCAATCAGCAAATGCGTTATCATTATTTGAGTTTTTATATTTTATTAAATTGAAAACAAATAAGAAAGATGGTTATATTGATTTTATGTCTCGTGGTAAAGATGCGGGTACTATGTCTGATTTAATTATTGTAACGTATGATGTAGTTGTTGATGTTAAAGATATTATTGATTTAACAAAAGAGCAAATGGTAACATTTATTAAATTAGAGGAAGTTTTAAAATTAATAATAGATAATTTAGATAAAGTAATTAAAATTAATCCAATGATTATATATGATGATGACGATGATGATGAAAGATTACAAGGAAATTTATTGCATAAACTGGATAATTTAATAAATCCAGATTTGTATACTTAATTAAAAATATTTCCCATCATTTTTTTTATTAAATTTTTAAAAATAAATGCATTAAATAAGTAAGAAATTACTATAAAAAAAAATACAGTGTTATATATATTTATATTTGCTATCTTTGAAACAGTTAATCCTAATAAAACAGATATTACAATATCTATTAATTTAATATTTATCATTATAATATAATTATATAATATTTAAAGTTATACAAATTATATAATTATATAATGCAAATACAATTTGATAAAGATCCAAATATTTTAACGGCATTTACGTTTGATAATAGTATTGAAAATAAAGAGAATCAAGAAGATTTTCTTGAATGGTTAAAAGTTATGAATATTACTTACAATACAATTAAAATTAAATCTGGTTCTGATAAAACAACCTGTATTGTTATTAACAAACCAAATAAATTAAATGAACAGAAAGATATACAAAATAAGAATGAAATTGTAAAAGAAATAGTTAAAGAGACAGTATCAAAAGTAAATATTAAAGACAATGATGATAGTGATAGTGAATCGGAAGAAAATACAGAATCATTAAATTTGAAAAAAACAAAAAAAATAATTAAAAAAAATTGAAATTAATGATAATAATACAATAAATATATTTATATAAAATGGAATTAGAAGATTTAGTCAAAGTAAAAAATTCATCAATCAATGAGAAAGATATTGACAAAATAACATTATTAGTATATGATTTATTTGAAAGTTTTAAAAATAATTTAATTATTTCTAAAACTGAGTTAAAAAATTTAATTGATAAAAATGGCAGACTTAGAAAAGTAATGCCTTCAGTTATAAAAATTTTATCTGTATATAGAGCACTTGCATCAAATTCAGAAATAGAATATAATTCTGAATTTGAGAAACTATTAAAGAAAAAAGTTTTAAGATCAGCATCGGGAGTAATAGTGATAACAGTATTTACTAGTCCATATCCAGAAACATCTAAAGGAGTGCAAGAGTTTAGTTGTGAATATGATTGTCATTATTGTCCGAAAGAGCCGAATCAACCAAGGTCATATTTATTAAAAGAACCGGGAGTATTGCGAGCAAATCACAATAAATTTATATCAACTGATCAATTTTGGGATCGAGCTAGATCATATATTTTAATGGGTCATCCATTAGACAAAATAGAATTAATAATTTCTGGAGGGACAATGTCTAGTTATCCGAGAGAATATATTATTAATTTTTTTAGAGATCAATTTTATGCAGCAAATGTTGCATATGATAAAATAACTGGTCGAGAAATCAGAGATGCACTATCTTTACAAGAGGAACAGGATATAAATCAAAATATAGCAATGGTTAAAATTATTGGAATAACAATGGAAACTAGACCAGATAGAATCAATAGAAAAGAATTAATATTTTTAAGACAATTAGGAGTAACAAGAGTTCAAATAGGTGTACAACATTTAGATGATCGAATTTTAACACATATTAACAGAAGATGTAAAACAATTCATACAATAAAGGCAATAAAATTATTAAAAGAGTCTGGATTTAAAGTAGATATTCATTTGATGCCGGATCTACCTCATCCGGAAGATATATCAATGGAAGAAATGATTATTTTAGATCGTAAAATGTTTAATGATGTAATAGAATTACAAGAATTTCAAGCAGATCAATGGAAAATATATCCATGCAGTACGGTTCCGTGGACAGAAATAGAAAAATGGCATAAAGAGGGATCATATAAACCGTATGGTGAAATAGTTAATGAAGATGGTTCTGGACCATTATTCGATTTATTAATAGAGGTTAAGCAAAAAGTTAAACCATGGATTAGATTGAATAGAATTATTAGGGACATACCAAATTCATATTTAATAGGAGGTAATCAAAATTCTGCGATGCGAGGAGATTTATTAAATATATTTGCAAAGAGAAATTTAAAATGTAATTGTATTAGATGTAGAGAAGTAAAAACAGCAGATATTGATATAGATAAATTTGAAATTAAAGTTAGACAGTATAAAGCATCAGATGGTATTGAAATTTTTATTTCATGGGAGGATGAAAATGATACATTATTGGGATTTTTAAGATTAAGAATAAATGAAAATGAAAAAAATGATGTTTTTGAAGAATTATCTGGGTGTGCTATTATTAGAGAATTGCATGTTTATGGTCAAGTTATAATAGTTAATAATGCTAGTGGATCAAGTGCACAACATCGTGGTTTAGGTAGTACTATGATAGATAAAGCAATAGAAATAACATTAGAACATGGTATTACTAAAATAGCAGTAATAGCAGGTGTTGGAGTAAGAAATTATTATATTAATAAGAAAGGTTTTGTTATTGATAATGGTCTTGGTCATTTTTTAATTAAATATCTTTAATTTATTAATAATTTATTTTATTGTTTTTAACAATATCTTAATTCCTTTAAAATGGCACGATTAATATAATTTTTATTTATTATATGAAGAATAACAGTGCTGATTATAAATTATCTGCCATTAATTATCATCATTTAATTTATTTCTTTAATTTCTTCCCTCAAGTTTTTTAATCAATATTAATATTTATTTCAAATTTATGATGTAATTCATAATTACAAGAAATTATATCAAAATCATCTGTTGTTAAGTATTTTATTGTATCACAAGATGGGAAATCATTATAATATAAAGTTGTACAACCTAACTCATAATATAATCCAATATCATTAGATCTTGGAATGTATGAATATATGAAATACATATTATTATTATTAACAAATTCTCCAGTTGCATGATCTGGTGCTTTTGTATTTAATTTTGTGTCTAAAATATAGTTATCTGTTCTAAAAAAACTTATTTTATTCCAATTATGTTTTAATAAAGCAAATTGTTTATTTGGGGCCCAATTAATTTTTTGACAACTATTTATACTGCCATTATTTTTAATTTTTTCTTTAATATTTTTAATTTTATCTGAAAATAAATTATTTACAATTATATCTTTTTCATTAATAGTAAAAGAAGTTTTTTTTGTAAACCCAAAATATATTGAACTACTTGTTATTCCTAAACAATCTTCATGATTGATATCTACATTTTTAATTTTATTATTAAAATATGCAATAAAATAATTAATAGTATCTTTACAAAATAGTATATCATCTTCGCTAAAAATAACATTATTACTTAATGTAAACCCATTTTCAATTGTTAAATAACAACACTTGTAGGGGCCTAAATTTATATCAGACATTATTAATGTTAAAGATTTAAATAAACAATCTTTTTCATTTTTGTATGAAATTAGTTTATCTATTAGTTCTATATTTTTATTATAAGATTCTGTTTCATTTTTGGCTTTATCAACGTATAGCAATAAATGAATTTTTTTAAGATTAGTATTTTTTTCCAATGAATTTAAAACTAATAAAGTTTCTATTGGTTTATTAAAACATTGAATACATACACAATAATCCATTTATATAATAATATATATTATTTTCAAAGAAATATTCAAAATTTCTCTTTCTTTATGAGTTTTTAAATCTTTTATGACTTATTTTCTTGTAATAAAGTAATTATTGTATATTTTAAAATTTTTAAATCTATATGTTTATAAATATCATTTAAAGTACATCCATTATTTTCATTAATAAAATTAATAATAGTATTTCTATATAAATATGTTTTTCTTTGTTGAATTCCTATATTATTTTATTTTTAATTCTAATATTATTATCAATATTAAATTTGTATTTATTAATACATTTATAAATTGTTTGGTCTGAAATATCTAATTCTATTGAAATTGATTTAACATATTGTTTTTAACAATATCTTAATTCCTTTAAAATGGCACGATTAATATAATTTTTATTTATTATATGAAGAATAACAGTAAAAATAAATTATATACACATATTTTATTAGTTTATTGAATGAATAATTAATGCTACATTTTCGTGATAATAACCAGACATACCAGTAGGTGTTCCGTTCATCCCAATCCATTCATAATCTACTTTATTTTCTATAATAAATTCATAAAATGCTTTGAGTTCTCCTTTATCTCCATCAAAACCTGGATAATTTACTAATTCATCAAATACAATAATACAATCTGTATCAATATAATCCTTCAATACATCAAATATATATTTTGTAGAACTATAAAGGTCAACATCTATATGAATAAATGAAACTTTTTTATTATGCGTATGCATAAAATCGAGTAATGTTTCATTAAACCAACCCTTTATCAATTCAACGTTGCTATTAACTTGTGGTAAATCACCATTTCTATTAAATGCGCCTTTATCAAAACCATCACGCCATTTTTCAGGTAATCCTTCAAAACTATCAAACCCATACACTTTATTATTTGTAAATTTGGAAATATAGTTAATAGTATTTCCACTTGCTACACCAAACTCTAACCATAAAGTATTTGCTTTATGTTGTAATTTCATATTTTCAAAAACATATGTAAGAGGGTATGTATTAACATTTGGAATATTTTGAATTATGCTTAACATATATATATATATATATATATATGTTAGATTATTTTAATATAAATTTGGTGTTTTAAATAAGAAAGGTGTAAAATTAATAAATTATGATAAATTTTAAATACAAATAACAATTAAACTAAAAAATTTATTAAATTAATTATAATATTTATAATTAATTTAATAAAATAAATTTCCAATCTAAATGGTCCATTTTCCAATCTTCTGAAAAATGTGTATAGTTATAAATTTTAACATTATGTGGAAAATCAAAATCAATATTAGAATTAATTATTAATTTTAGAATAAATGTATTAAAATATTTATTTAGTTCATTTAGGAGAATATTAATTTTATTTTCAAAAGTTGAATTAATATTACTTAGTTCAATATAAATAAATACAATCTGATCTGTAATTATTTTGAATCTTTCAATACGGCGTTCTAATTTAGATTTAAAATTATGTAATTCTTGAAGAATAGTTATTTCATGAGCAAATTTTATATTATATTTATTTATTAAAATTAAAGATTTTTCAGATAAATCAGTAGAATGTTTATTTGAAATTTTTTTAAGTTTTAAATCAGTATAATTATTAAAATTATTTTGAAGAACATTAATTAATTTATTCAAATTAATATTGCAATTATCAAATGGATATGCACAATATCTAAGATTATATTTTTTAAGTTGATATGTTACTGAGCAATTACTACCTAATGATATATAGTTCATTAAATATTATATTGATTTTATATAATATTTAATATATTCAATTTTATACATATTAATAAATTATTTATTAATACTACAGATAATTCCTTCATGTACATTATAAACCATTCCAGATGGTCCTGGAACATCATTAATCCCAATAAATGTTTCAAAATTTAAAGTTTTATTTTCTATTAACTCATCAACTATTTTTTTTACACCTTCCCAAACACCATAATCATCTAAAATAATATATTTTAGATTTGTAAATCTATTAATAGAATTAATAATATCACTTTTGCAACAATTATAACTATGATCAACATCTATAAATGATACATCAATATCTTCTGGTATTATGTTCCAATTATCATTGTATATGTCTAACATTACATATTCTATATTATAAATATTTTTATTAAAATTTTTATTAAAATTTGTCCATTCAATACTATTATCAACAGCATATACTTTTGAAAAGATTTTTGATAAAATCTTTGTGGAATATCCTTTATGGGAACCAATTTCGGCTATTTTAAAATTAGATTTATCTTTAAAAAAAATACTGATATCATATCATTTTATCAGAACAAGTCCATATATCATCATTAATATTTTTACTGTTACCATATTGTACAAGATGACAATTTTTATTATAATAAATATTATTAAAAGATTTATTGCATGTGTAATAAATACTATTTAATGATATATTAGCATCATCAATAAACGAGACAACTTTTCCACCCCAATTTACACCAGTTTGACCTAAATGAAAATATATAATTGTTTCTAAATTGCAAAATAAATTAAAATTATCACGACCAAATTGATAATCTGCAAATCCTTGAGTATTATCAATACTAGTTATGTAATAGTAATGTTTTTTATATAATTGAAAACAACCTAAAATAGATGGAGGTTCATTTTCAGAAAATAAAATATTATTATGAATAAAATTAATATTTTCTGGTTTATTAATTATTTCATTTTTATTTAATAATTCAGCAGATTTTAATAGATTAGCTCGATATGCTCCATAAATACATTCAGAATTTAATTCTTCATTAATTAAAATATCTATTAAATTATTAGGTAAAATAATATCAGAATCTATTATTAGATACCAACTATTTGGATATATATCATAAACTATTTTTTGAGCATAATTTATTGCACCAAATTTATCAAATATTTTATTATTATTTTTAAAATTATAAAATAAAACAATAACATTATTAAATTCTTTACAGAAATTAATAGTTGTAATATCATCTTGTTGAGTAATTAAAAATATTTTTTCAAAATGTAAATAATTAACAGGTAACATAAATTGCAATGTATCAAAATAATTATAAGATACACATATTCCAATCAATGACATTTTATTATTTTTTTGTGGAGGAAATACAACATCATTTATTATTTTATTTTTCATATTATTTAAAAATTCAGTCATAGCATCTATTTTGTGTTGATAGACACCAGGGCCTCCTGGAAAATGATGTATTACTTTATCACTATAAATGTTATTATCATTATTAACAGCAAGTAATTTTAATAACTTGTTATTAAATAAATTATATTTAAAAGAATTATATACAATATATGGTTGATCATAAGTTAAAAAATTATAAGGTCTGTTAATAATATCATCATTTATTTTGTTAAATAAATCTTTAATTTCTACACAATTATTAAATAATAATATTCCACTTGTAAATGCTGTTGTATCATTGTAATTATTAACTTCATTATCAAATAATATTCTACCCCAAAAATTATTAATATCATTTAAAAGATCACCTTCTTCCAATACATATAGAATATTATCGTTACAAATATTAAATACATTATTAATATCATTTTTAATTATAATATCGGTATCTAGATAAAGTATTCTTTTATATGTTGATATAGAAGAAAAATTAAATATATCTAAACGAGATTTACATGATTTATCAATATCATTATATAGATCATTAATTTCAAATATTATTTTTGTTTCGTCAAATAAATAATTTTTTTTAATTATATTCATAAAGACAGTTGATGTATAAATTAGTATTTTAGTATTGTTATCTAAATTACCATATAGTAATAAACTTTCTAAAAATAGAAAAAACATATCTACGTATTTTTCTTGATTAAAAACACAACAAAAAATACAATTCATATATATATAAATATATATATATTAAAAATTGATTTTTTTATTTAAAAAGAATAAACATTATTTTGTCATAAATGTTATCAAAAGTTAATAAATCAAATATAGAATTTGGAACATATCAAATTAAGGATTATGTAAAAAATAATTGTTTTGAAATTATTCAAGATAATTTATATGATTCATTAATAATTAAAAATAATGATAATATTATTATTTTTAATTATGTTAATAAAAAAAAATATAATTATAATAGAATACAAATATTTTTTAATGATTATGTTTTTTATAAGCAAATAGATTCATTTAATCAAAATAACATATTAAATGCAAATAAAATTAGAAAATATGTTATTGAAAAATTAAAAAAATATAAATCAGAAAATATATTAGGGATAGGCGGTGAATATTATATGTATTTTGTATTAATTAATTATAAAAAATATATTGGAATAAGCAATCATATATCTATAATAGAAGATGCAAAATATAATGCATCATTTTCAGATAATTATTTAGTTAATTATAATAATATTAATACATATCCATTATTACAAGATAATTATACAATTTTATTAAATGTTTTTAATATTACTGAAAAAATTATTAAATATATTTTAAAATTAAATTTTAATAGATTAATTATAATTGCATGTAATTTACCAGATAAAAAGTTAAAATTATTAACCAACAATTTTACAATTTGTAGATTTAAACATTTTTTAAATATTAAATCATGGATTACTATATTAATATGTAAAAAATTGAAAAAAATTAATTCTAAGCAATACTAGTATAATTAATACACATAACTTTTTAGTTATAACTTAAAAAAAATGCTATCTAAAATCAGTGGCGATGATAGCAAAAATAGTTTTGCTAATAAATTACAAAAAACAAAACAAAATTTAAGGAAAGCCATATATAGTATGAATGAAAAAGACATTATTCCAAATAACATAATAAAAAAACATACATGTTATTTTTCAAATGAGGAAATTAAAAAAATATTATTAATGAATTGTTATAAAATTTTTTTAGAATATAAATCAAATATTGCAGTAGTAAATAAATCAAATAAATATAATAAATTTACATTAGGGAATATTAAATATTCAAATAATAATAGAACACAAATACAAAATTTATCATTTGTAGATGACATTGTATTAGAACAAATTCTTAATGATATTATGGATGTTAATCATCATGAAATAATATGTATTCTTAAAAAAATTTTTAATATAGAATATAACGATGAATATATATTTGCCTTAATATTATATAAAGGTGTGTTAAAAGTAATAATAAAAAAAATAGATAATTATAATATATCATTTTTAATGTGGACAACAGAACAATTACCAGGAATAATTTGGAAATGGAATTAATTATTCATATAAAATGTTTAAATAAAACAGTAGTAGCTCCACCTAAACCACCATATATTGCATTTAATTTTAATGTTTTTGATGTATCTTTATCAATATTAGGTGTTAACATAAAGCGAATTAGTAAATATGACGATGACCATGCTAAAAACGCTACATACATATCATACAGAATATGTTTAAATTTAGATATTCCAATATATCCTAATATATTATTACTAAATACAAAAATATCACTAAACATATTTTTTGCAATAATTGATATTAGCACCAATACAATTAAAACTTGAGGAAACATATCAAAATATTTTAATATATCAAATGCAAAATGCATATATAATTTAATATATATATTAAATTATTTAAAATATATATTAAATTATATGAATCATCTTATACCAGTTATTGGTTATTTTTTATTTACATTTAGTTATTTAATTCAATTATTAAATTCAATAAATAAAGATAATATGTATATAATTGTTGGTACAATTCTTCTAAGTTTTGGTTATTTTGAACTATTTATAAAATATTATAATGAAATGAAAGAACATAATGAAAAAAAAGGTCATAATAAAGATCATAAAGAAAAAAAACACAATAAACAAAAAAAATGGAATAAAACTGGAAATTTAATTTTATTTATTTTTGTTTTAATGTCATATTTTTTACCAATTAATAAACATAAACATTTAACAGATGTATTTTCATTAATAGCTCATTTAATAATAATAACAAATTTAGACAGTAATTTTAGTAATATATTATTTACATTATATTATTTATCATATGCAATGGCAACTTTAGAAGAAAATACTATTTTAAATAAAATAAAACTACTAGGTTCATTATTTTTAATATATTACAATGGTCAACATGCATATGAACATTATATATTAAAAAAAAAAGATAAAAAACATTAAATTAATATTTTTAATTAAGAATATTAATTTATTTTAAAAAAATAGGATTTTTCATATAGGTATTAAAAGTATTTTTTGAAGGTGTTTCAGACATTACACCATTTGACCAAACAATATAACGTTGATCATCATTGTTATCATTTTCCAAAGTAAAATGGTACACAGTATATTCATCAGATGTT
>Ga0114958_10002536_pt1 | contig 13587 bp, 14 predicted proteins | sample C_130208_EF_Meta_FD_89577 | JGI IMG/M metagenome (GOLD analysis project Ga0114958, IMG submission 89577) | Freshwater microbial communities from Lake Croche, Canada to study carbon cycling - C_130208_EF_MetaG | ecosystem: Environmental > Aquatic > Freshwater > Lake | place: Lake Croche, Canada... | reverse complement strand
GGCCACCGCGTCAAACACCTGAAACACGGCATCGCCTGCGGCAGGCGGGGCTTGCATGATGCGGTTGGCAATGCGGCCGGCAAAATCGCTTTCAAACCAACCGACTGGTTGGCGCAACACATGGGCATGGGCCCGCCACCGCATCATTGTGCCAAAGTTGGTCAGGATGGTGTTGTGCAGCAGCGCGACATTCGTGCCGCCGATGATGGGGCGTATCCACACAATGGCAAGCGCCACCAAGATAATCTCTGTCCCATGTGCCGCCCAAACGGCGGCAGGGGTGCCTTGGCCCAACAGATCGACCAGATGGCCCAGATACCACAGCAAGCCCACTTCGGAGGCGGCATTGAGCGTTGAAAACAGCGCTGTGACAGCAAAAACCTTGCGGAACGGCCGCACATAATCGGCCAGAAACGGCCACAACTGGCGCGGCGGCGTGTCGGTTTGCGTATAGGGGGCGTAGGGGTCGACAAGACCCTCAAAGAATTTGAACATGATGGGCCTTTTGGTTGCCTGCGGCATATAGCGCAAAATGTGGCAGAGGGAAACCGCGCTTAGCCCAGAAGTTCGCGGCGATTTAAGCGCAGGTCGCTGGCCAGCCAAAGGCTTTCCAACTGTGCCAGTTTTGCGCCCAAGGCGGGGCCTTGAAACTGCTCCATCAGATCGGCGGCAGTCACGGGAAAGCGGCTTGCGGCCCCCCTTGCGACATCTTGGTGCCACTGCGCAGGCAAGGGGCTTTCGAGCAGCGCAGCGCGGGAAAGAACGGCATCGGCCCCCACCTCTGCCCCCAGTTTCCAGCCCAAAGCGGCGGGGGACAGGTTGCTGCCCACCTTGTCGCGCAAGCGCGCCAACAGCGCCTGTTCTGCGCGTGACAGGCGCAGCGCGTCACCCCAATTCTGACCGCCCAGCACCACCAGCCGGCGCTGCCAGCGGCGGGGCACATCGCCTTCCAGATGCACCAAGGGGGCGATATATCGCGGATCGGCCCCTGTCAGAACGTGCCGCAACACACCCGAGACCGCCATGCTGGCCAAGGCGGGGGCCGGATCGCGGGCGGATAAAAGCTTGCGCATCTCGGCCCCGATGCGCTCGCGGCTTAAGGTGTCGATGCCGTCGGCGAGTTCTGCACAGGCGGCCAAAGCGTCAGTATCTATGCCCAGCGCGGGGTCGCCGTAGGTGGCGGAAAAGCGGAAAAAGCGCAGGATGCGCAGGTAATCTTCGCGAATGCGTTGCGCAGGGTCGCCCACAAAGCGCAGGCGGCGCGCCAGAAGATCGGGCAGGCCGCCCAAGGGGTCAACCACCTCGCCCAAAGGGTCGGCGTAGAGCGCGTTCATGGTGAAATCGCGCCGCGCCGCGTCTTGGGCGATATCGCTGGAATAGGCCACCACGGCATGGCGGCCATCGGTGCGCACATCGCGGCGGAATGTGGTGATTTCGTGGGCAAGACCTGCGGCCAGCACGGTGACAGTGCCGTGGTCAATCCCCGTGGGAATAGCTTTAAACCCCGCCGCTTCGGCCAAGCGGACGACCTCATCGGGCAGCGCATCGGTGGCCAGATCCAGATCCCCGACCGCTTCGCCCAGCAGGGCGTTGCGCACACAGCCGCCGACAAAGAAAATGCGGTACCCTCCCGCCTGCACTGCTGCACACATGGCTTGCGTGGCGGGTCGGTCCAGCCATGCGCCCGCAATCTTCATGGCGTGGCCCTTTCGGCCAAGCCGCGCAGAATACGCGCTGTGGCACCCCAAATGTAATAAGGCCCCCAAGGCACCACATAATACGACCGCCAGACACCGCGCCACTGACGCCGTTCGATCCTGTAGCTTGCGGGGTTGAGCAGGTGCGCCAGGGGCACAAAGAACACCTCCTCCACCTCGCCCACGTCGGGGGCGGGGGTAAAGGGGGCGACCTCGGCCAAGATCGGGGTCATCTGAAAGCCTGTCACCGTCTGGTGCGGGGCCAAACGGCCCAGCAGGCGCACGCGGGCGGGGGGCAGACCTACCTCTTCATGCGCCTCACGCAGGGCGGTGTCTTCAAGGGTGGCATCGCCTGCCTCTTGCTTGCCACCGGGAAAGGCAATCTGGCCGGGATGGTGTTTCAGATGCGAGGAGCGTTTGGTTAGGATCACCCGCGACCCCGCCGCATCCGGCACTATCCCCACCAGCACCGCCGCCGCCCGCAGCGGCATGTCTTTCGGGATCAATCCCGGGTTCAGATCAAAGTCAGACGAGGCCCCGCCCGACCGCGCCAAGGCAGCGATCAGGCGGTTCAGGTCATTCGGCATCGCCCTCGGCCTTTTTCGCCTCAAACCCCAAGGTCTTGGGATCAAACTCGTAATGCGCGCCGCAGAATTGGCAATCGGCGGTGACGATCCCTTCGGGGGTGGTCATATGGACGATGTCTTTTTGCGAATAGATCGACATGGTTTGGCGCACCTTATCAGCCGAGCACGAGCAGCCGAAATGCACCGGCGTTGCGTCAAACACACGGGGGCTTTCTTCGTGAAACAGGCGCACCAGCAGCTCGGTGGGGGCCACGGTGGGGCCGATCAGTTCCAGTTCTTCGACGGTATCGAGCAAAGCGTTAACGCGGGTCCAGTTTTCGGCAGGCTCACCGGCCAGAATGTCGGTATGGGTCAGCAACCCGCCCTCGCCCGTCCCTTCGGGAGAGGCGACACTTTGGCCGACCTGCGGCATATGCTGCAACATAACCCCACCGCCGCGCCATTGTGCGGGCTGGCCGGGCATCTGGCTTTTGCCAAAGGTCAGGGCAAAGCGGGTGGGCAGTTGTTCGGACTGCGCAAAATAGGTCTGCGCGCAGTCAGACAGCGACGTGCCTGCGATGGGGGTAAAGCCCTGATAGGGCGTCATGCCTGCGCCTTGATCCAGCATCACAGCAAAATAGCCGTCGCCGACTTGGGAATAGGCTGAGGCGTCAGGGTCTAACCTGTCGGCGTCATAGCTGGCATAGGCGCGGATGCGGGCGGGTTCGCCCTCATCACTTGGGCCGTAGTAATCGGTGGCGATCAGCCGCGCAGGCCCTTTGCCGCGCACCTGAAGCGACAGCTTCCAGCGCAGTTTGATCGATTGGCCGATCAAGGCCGTCAGCAAAGCCGCCTCTGCCACCAGCGCTTCGATCTGGGGCGGGTATTGGTGCTGGCTTAAAATCTCGTCCAACGCGCCATCCAAACGGACAACACGGCCGCGAATGTCGCTGACATCCAGCTGAAAGGGCAGGACGGTGTCGTCCCAAGTGATGGTGGGTCCAGAGGCCATGGGGTTTCCTTAAGGTGCCAAGCTTGGCATACCGCGCCTATATAGGCAGAGCAACCGCACCACCAAGGGGGAAAGCCATGATCAGACGCTATGGCGAGGCTGTTAAGACCGCCCAACGCTATCGGCGCAGGCCGGGGGTCTATGGCGTGTTGCTGCGCGGGGACGAGGTGTTGCTGACCCATCAGGCCGAACCTATCCCCGAATACCAGCTTCCCGGCGGCGGGATCGATAAGGGAGAGGCCCCGATTGCTGCCCTGCACCGCGAGGTTTACGAAGAAACTGGCTGGCATATCGGCCCGCCGCGCTGGTTGGGCACCTATCGGCGGTTTACCTACATGCCAGACTACGACATGTGGGCCGAAAAGGTCTGCACGATCTATGTGGCGCGCCCCACCCTGTGCCAAGGCCCCCCGTCCGAGGCGGGGCATACCGCCATTTGGGCCCCCGCACGGGCCGCGGTGGCGTTGTTGGATAATGTGGGCGACAGGGCCATGTTGGTGCGTGCCTTGGGCAGGGCTGGTCTTTAAGCCGGATCAGGGCGAATCACCCCAAGGGGCACGGGTTGCCTGCGTCACTTTGAAACTTTCCGCCCTTCGGCCCTGACCGCTTTGTCGATGGTTCTTGTTCCCTTGGCAAAAACTCACTAGACCCCGCTCAGTTTTTGCTGTGGGAGCGCCCCTATGTCCAACTTCATGCCCAAGAAAGTCGTTCTGGCCTATTCCGGCGGCCTTGACACCTCGATCATCCTGAAATGGCTGCAAACGGAATATGGCTGCGAGGTGGTGACCTTTACCGCCGACCTAGGTCAGGGCGAAGAGCTGGAGCCTGCGCGGCAAAAGGCGATTTTGATGGGGATCAAGCCGGAAAACATCCATATCGTGGATGTGCGCGAAGAATTCGTGCGCGATTTCGTCTTTCCGATGTTCCGCGCCAATGCGCTGTACGAAGGGCTGTATTTGCTGGGCACATCTATCGCGCGCCCGCTGATCTCGCAGCATCTGGTGCGCATTGCGCATGAAACGGGGGCCGATGCGGTGGCGCATGGGGCCACGGGCAAGGGCAACGATCAGGTGCGGTTTGAATTGTCGGCAGCGGCTTTGGACCCGGCTATCAAGGTCATTGCGCCGTGGCGGCTGTGGGATTTGACCTCGCGCACGAAACTGCTGGAATTTGCCGAGGCGAACCAGATTCCCATCGCCAAAGACAAGCGCGGCGAAGCGCCGTTCTCGGTGGATGCGAATTTGCTGCACAACTAGTCTGAAGGGAACGTGATGGAAAATCCGGCGCAAGAAGCGCCGGAGTTTGTGTATCAGCGCACGGTCAGCCCCGAAGAGGCGCCTGATCAGGCCGAAATGGTCGAGATCACCTTTAAAGCCGGCGATGCGGTGGCGATTGACGGCGTGGTCCTGTCACCTGCCACGATTTTGACCAAGCTGAACGAATTGGGCGGCAAGCATGGCGTGGGCCGTTTGGATTTGGTGGAAAACCGCTTTGTCGGCATGAAATCGCGCGGGGTTTATGAAACCCCCGGCGGGACGATCTTGCTGGAAGCGCACCGCGGGATTGAGCAGATCACGCTGGATTCCGGCGCGGGGCATCTGAAAGATTCGATCATGCCGCGCTATGCCGAGTTGATTTACAACGGCTTTTGGTTCTCGCCCGAGCGCGAGATGTTGCAGGCCCTGATCGACAAAAGCCAAGAGCATGTGTCAGGCACAGTGCGGGTCAAGCTGTACAAGGGGTCGGCGCGCACGGTGGCGCGGTGGTCGGCAGAGTCGCTGTATTCTGAAAAGCACGTCACGTTTGAAGAAGACGCGGGGGCTTATGATCAAAAAGACGCGCAGGGCTTTATCACGCTGAACGGGCTGCGGTTGAAGCTGATCGCGGCGCGCAATGCGCGGGTGAAGTAAGCTAGTTTTGGCGGGCGCTTAAAAGGCCGGGAATTTCCCCGGCCTTTGTCATGTGATGGCCAGCGCTGCGAGCTTTTCGTAATGCGGCATCGCGGCATCGGCCAGTTTTTGGAAAGCGGCGGGCAGGTCGGGCAAGGGGCCTTCGGGGTCGTCAAGGCCGCAGGATTGATGCACGGCGTTGTACCAATGCGGGGCCCAGACGCCGTCAAAGGGCTTGGGGCCTGCGGGCCAAGACAGCATGGCGGGCGTAAATGGAATATCCAGTGCTGCGCAAAGCTTGGTCAGGGTTTCGCGGGGTTGGGCGCGGATATTGAAACTGTCCACCACCAAGGGCGCTGTGCCTTGCCACTGGGCCACTTGGTCGAAAAGCTCTGCCTGTTGGACAAAGCCGATATCCGCCAAAGTGGGGCTTTCGCGTTTCTTGGAGTAGCTGACCACAACGCGGGCGGGGTGGCGGATCAGGAAGACATTGGTCAACCCGTGCATAAAGCCGCGATCAAAGGCGGGGATCATGTGCAAGGTCATGTGTTTTTGGTAGAATAGCGGCTGCGCAGCAGGGATGGGGCCTAGGCAGGCTTGGGCGACCTTGGCCGGATCGGGTTGGCCTGCGGCGATGACCTCGGCGGACATGGGGTGATCTATGCCCGTGGCAGCCAGATAGGCCGCGTAAAAGGGTTCGTCCCAGACAGCACAATCGCCGCGTGCGGCGAAAGCGTACATCAGCGCGGTGGACAGGTTGCGCGGGCCTGACCACATGGCGATGCGTTTGGGGTCGGGGGTCATAGCGGCCCCTGTGCTGCCAAAGCGGGGGTTTCACACCCCCGCGCCCCCGTGGGATATTTGGGCACATATGAAAGGGGGGTGCGGGGGGTCATGCGCCGACCAAGTCTTTGTAGAGGGTGCGGAGGCGTTGGGTCATGGGGCCCATCTCGCCGGTGCCGATGGTGCGGCCGTCGATGGTGCTGACGGGGGTTTGCGCGCCGAAGGTGCCGGTCAGGAAGGCCTCGTCTGCGCTGTAGGTGTCAACAAGGGTGAAGTTGCGTTCAAACACCGGGATGGCGTTGGCGCGGCACAGGTCGATCACCTTTTGGCGGGTGATGCCGTTCATGCAGTAATCGCCTGTGCTGGTCCACACTTGGCCTTTGCGCACGATGAAGAAGTTGCAGGCGTTGGTGGTGTTGACGAAGCCGTGGGTGTCTAACATCAACGCCTCATCCGCGCCGGCTTTTTCGGCGGCGATGCAGGCAAGGATGCAGTTCAGCTTGGAATGGCTGTTCAGCTTGGGGTCTTGTGTCATGGGCAGGCCGCGTAGGTGGGGCACGGTGGCAAGGCGGATGGGGCGGGGCAGTTTGGGGCGGCTGTGTTCCATAATGATCACAACGGTCGGGCCGCGCTGGGACAGTTTGGGGTGCTGGAAGGGGCGGGTTTTTACGCCGCGTGTGACCATCAGGCGGGCGTGGGCATCGGTTGCCATGGCGTTGGCGGCCTGGGTGTCACGCATCGCCTGCACAAGTTGCGCAGGCGTCAGGCCGATGGTGATGTCGATGGCCTTTGCGGCCTCGAACAACCGGTCCAGGTGTTCGTCCAGAAAGGACCATGTGCCGTTGTAAAGGCGAATACCCTCCCACACGCCGTCGCCCAGCATGAAGCCGCTGTCATAGACCGAGACCATGGCCTGCGCTTTGGGCACGATCTGGCCGTTCACATAGATCAAGATAGCTTCGTTGCGGGCGTCATCTTCGGCTTGGTGGGTGGAAACGTTGTCGGTCATGGGGCCTCCTTTTGGGGATCAGGTTAAGGGGGGCTTTCGGGGAAGGAAAGGCTTGGATAGGGTCAGGGCCAACCTTGGGGGTGCCCCGTGCAAGACGACGTGACGCCGATGATGGCGCAATATCTGGACATCAAGGGCCGCTATCCGGGCGCGCTGCTGTTTTACCGGATGGGCGACTTTTACGAGATGTTCTTTCAAGACGCCGTAGAGGCGTCGGAGGCGCTGGACATCGCCTTAACCAAGCGCGGCACGCATCAGGGCCAGCCGATCCAGATGTGCGGGGTGCCGGTGCATGCGTCTGAAGGGTATCTGCTAGGGCTGATTCGCAAAGGCTTTCGCGTGGCGATTGCCGAGCAGATGGAAGACCCCGCCGAAGCCAAGAAGCGCGGCTATAAGTCGGTGGTCAAGCGCGATGTGGTGCGGTTGGTCACACCGGGCACGCTGACGGAAGATAGCCTGCTAGAGGCGCGGCGGTCGAACTATCTGTGCGCCTTTGCCGAGCTGCGCGACGAGGGGGCTTTGGCTTGGGCCGATATCTCGACCGGAGAGTTTCGCGTGATGGCTTGCCCTGCGGCGCGGCTTTCTGCCGAACTGGCGCGTTTGGGGCCGCGCGAAGTGCTGGTATCAGAGGCGCGCGAGGGCGTATGGGCCGAGGTGGTGCGCGACGCGGGGGCGGCCTTGACGGCGCTGTCGCGGGGCAGTTTTGAGTCGGCGGGGGCCGAGGCGCGGCTTTCAGCACTGTTCGGGGTGGCGGGGCTGGCGGCCTTTGGCGGGTTTGGGCGGGCCGAAGTGTCGGCCATGGGCGCTGTGGTGGATTATCTTGATCTGACCCAGCGCGGCAACCTGCCCTTGCTGCGCCCGCCTGTGCGCGAGGCGAGCGGCGGCACGGTGCAGATTGATGCCGCCACACGGCGCAATCTGGAACTGACGCAGGCGCTGTCGGGCGGGCGGGAAGGGTCGCTTCTGGCGGCGATGGACCGCACGGTGACGGCAGCGGGGGCGCGGTTGTTAGAGGCGCGGCTTTCCAGCCCCTCGCGCGATTTGGGGGTGATTGCGCGGCGGTTGGAGGGGGTGCGCTGGCTGGTCGAAGGCAGTGCCCGCCACGACCTGCGTGCGGCCCTGCGGATGGTGCCGGATATGGACCGCGCTTTGTCGCGGTTGGCGCTGGACAGGGGGGGGCCGCGCGATTTGGCGGCCATTCGGGCGGGGTTGGCACAGGCGGCGCAGATTACGCTGATGGGGGCGCCAGAGGGCTTGGGCGAGGCTTTGGCCGCGTTGCGAGGCCACGAGACGCTGGTGGATTTGTTGGACCGCGCCTTGGTGGCGGAGCCGCCGCTGTTGCTGCGCGATGGCGGGTATATTGCCACGGGGCATGATGCCGATCTGGATGCCACGCGGCGGCTGCGCGATGAGGGGCGCGGCGTGGTGGGGGATATGCAGGCGGAGTATAGCGAGGCGACGGGAATATCCTCGCTAAAGATCAAGCATAACAATGTCTTGGGGTATTTCATCGAAGTCACCTCGACCCATGCTGACAAGCTTTTGGGCGGCGGGCGGTTCATTCACAGGCAGACCAATGCGAATGTGATGCGCTTTGCCACGGTGGAACTGGCCGAGATGGAAACCCGCATTCTGAACGCGGGCAATCTGGCGCTGGAGCAGGAAAAGGCCCATTTCGACGCGCTGCGGGCCGCGGTACTGGCGCAGGCGGCGGCGATTGCGGGCGCGGCGCGGGGATTGGCGGAGCTGGATCTGGCGGCGGCTTTGGCGGATTTGGCGGTGGCGGAAGACTGGTGCGCCCCTGTGGTGGATGACAGCCGCGCCTTTGTGGTGCAGGGCGGGCGGCATCCGGTGGTGGAACGCGCGCTGAAGCGGCAGGGGTTGGCCTTTGTGCCCAACGATTGCGCCCTGACACAGGCCGACTCACCCGCGATTTGGCTGGTGACGGGGCCGAATATGGCGGGGAAATCCACGTTTTTGCGGCAAAACGCGGTGATCGCCCTTTTGGCGCAGATGGGGTCTTATGTGCCCGCCAAAGCGGCCACGGTGGGGCTGGTCAGCCAGATTTTCAGCCGCGTCGGGGCGGCGGATGATCTGGCGCGGGGGCGGTCGACCTTTATGGTCGAGATGGTGGAAACGGCAGCGATCTTGAACCAAGCCGACGACCGCGCCTTGGTTATTCTGGACGAGATCGGGCGCGGTACGGCCACCTATGACGGGCTATCGATTGCTTGGGCGACGTTGGAACATTTGCACGACGTGAACCGCTCCCGCGCGCTGTTTGCCACGCATTACCATGAGATGACGGCACTGGCGGGCAAGCTTAAGGGCGTGACGAATGCCACGGTGCGGGTCAAGGAGTGGGAAGGCGATGTGATCTTTCTGCACGAGGTGCAGCAAGGGGCGGCGGATCGCAGCTACGGCGTGCAGGTGGCGCGCTTGGCGGGCTTGCCACAAGTGGTGGTGGACCGCGCCAAGGTGGTGCTAGAGGCGCTGGAAAAGGGCGATCGCGAGCGGCCGGGGCAAAGGGCTTTGATCGACGACCTGCCGCTGTTTCGCGCAGCCCCCGTGCAGGCTGTGGCTGTGGCGGCCCCCTCGGCCGCCGAAGCACGCCTGCGCGCGATCAGCCCGGATGAGCTGACCCCGCGCGAGGCGCTGGCGGCTTTGTATGAACTGAAGGGTTTGGTGCAGTAAAAGGTCGGGGCGCACCCCGACCTGTTCAGCCTTGAGTGTTCGACGACACGCCAACCTGCGCGGGGCGCAGCAGGCGGTCGTGCAGCATGAAGCCTTCGGTCATGACTTGGATGATCGCGCCGACTTTGGTGCCGGCAAGCGGGGCTTCAAACATCGCCTCCATCGTCTGGGCATCGAAGGTGTCGCCGATCTGCGGTGTGATCGGTTTGACGCCGTGCTTGGTCATGACAGAGGTCAACTCACGCAGGGTCAGTTCCACACCTTCGGTCAGGGCTGCGGCTTGGGTTTTCAATTCATCCGGCACGGCGGTCAGCGCGCGCTTGAGGTTGTCGTAGACGGGCAGGAGATCGCGCGCCAGACGGGTTGAGCCATACTGCTCGGCCTCGCGCCGGTCACGGTCGCCGCGCTTGCGGGCGTTTTCGGCATCGGCCAAGGCGCGCATATAGCGGTCGCGCATCTCGTCGCGCTCTGCCAGCGCGGCGATCAACTCGTCATTCTCGACCCCGGTTTCAAAATCTTGCAGGTCAAGATCTTCGGTTCCAGTCGTTTCGTCAGCCATGTTTTGTCCTTCCAGCTTAGCCCTTGCCCCGCTCGGAGACCATGCGGCCCACCAATTGGGCCGTAAAGTCAACGATCGGAACAATCCGGCCATAGTTAAGCCGGGTCGGGCCGATGACGCCCACGGCGCCAATGATCTTACGGTCGGCGTTCATATAGGGAGAAACGACGAGAGTGGAACCCGAAAGTGAAAAAAGCTTGTTCTCAGAGCCAATAAAAATGCGCACGCCTTCGCCGGCGTCGGTCATTTCCAGAAAATCGGCAATGTCGCGCTTGCGTTCAAGATCATCAAACAGGGTGCGGATGCGGTCAAGGTTAAGGGATTCGCCGCCAGCCTCGATCAAATTGGCTTGGCCGCGCACCATCAGACGCTCACCACGCTCGCCTGCGTTTTCCCACAGGGCAAGGCCGCTTTCGACCAGATCACGGGCCAGCGAATCAATCTCTTGGCGATGGCGGGCGATTTCGGCGGCGATCAGCGGGCGCAATTCTGACAGGCGGCGGCCTTCGGCGATGGCGTTAAGGAAATTCGCCGCCTCGCGCATGGAAGACGGGGTTTGGCCAGGCGGTGGGGCGAACAGGCGGTTTTCGACATGGCCATCGGCGAAGACCAGCACCACAAGGGCGCGGTCGGGCGATAGGCTGACAAATTCGATATGCTTGATCGCCGTTTCCTGCTTGGGCGCCAAAACAAGGCTGGCCGACCGTGTGATGCCCGACAGGGCCGCACCCACCTGATCCAGCAGCGAGGTGACATTGCCATCATCGCGGCCCATCGAGGATTCGATCTTGGCGCGGTCTTGATCGTCGATCGTGCCGACCTCCATCAAGCCGTCGACGAACATGCGCAGGCCAAGCTGGGTGGGGATTCGGCCAGCAGAGACGTGGGGGCTGTCGAGCAGGCCGAGAAATTCAAGATCCTGCATGGTGTTGCGGATTGTGGCCGCTGACAGCTTTTCTGACATGGAGCGCGTTAGGGTGCGCGAACCCACCGGATCGCCGGAATTGAGATACGACTCCACCACACGGCGAAACACCTCGCGGGAGCGGTCGTTCATCTCTGTCAGGATGGTGGCTGTGTCAGACATGATCTCTTGTAAGGACGGCGGGGGTGGCCCGTCAATCGGGGTTGCGCCTTTGCGCCAGTGCGTCATATCTGACTTAGCGAGATAATATCCCAACACAAGGTGCTCACATGCGTCCCTCGGGCCGGAAATTGGATGAAATGCGGTCGGTTTCGATTGAAGCCGGGGTGATGAAACATGCGGAAGGGTCGTGCCTGATCAAGATCGGCGACACGCATGTGCTGTGTTCCGCCACGATCGAGGAGAAGCCGCCGAGCTTTTTGAAGGGTACGGGGTTGGGGTGGGTGACGGCAGAATACGGGATGCTGCCGCGCGCCACAGGCGGGCGCACCAAGCGCGAGGCCGCGATGGGCAAGCAATCGGGTCGCACGCAGGAAATTCAGCGGCTGATCGGGCGGGCGTTGCGGGCGGGCGTGGACCGGTCGGCCTTGGGTGAGCGGCAGATCGTGGTGGACTGCGATGTGATTCAGGCCGATGGCGGCACGCGGTGTGCGTCGATCACCGGCGGTTGGGTGGCGCTGCGGTTGGCGGTGAACAAGCTGATGAAGGCGGGGGTGATTGTCAGCGATCCGATGATTGACCATGTGGCGGCGGTTTCCTGCGGGGTTTATGCGGGGCAAGAGGTGTTAGACCTTGATTATGCTGAGGATTCTGTTGCTGGCACCGATGGGAACTTTGTGATCACAGGGCGTGGCCGGATTATTGAAGTGCAAATGTCAGCCGAGGGGGCGACGTTTTCGCGCGATGAAATGGGAAAATTGCTGGATTTGGCTGAGGCTGGGGTGGCGTCTTTGGTCGCAGCGCAGAAGGCCGCTGTGGCGTAATGCGGATTTCGGCTGGCGAAAGACTGCTTGTGGCGACAGGGAATCGCGGGAAACTCGCCGAGATCTCGGCGCTTTTGGCGCGCTTTGGCGTGTCGGTTGTGTCTTTGACGGAGCTTGGATTGACCGAGCCGGAGGAAACCGAGTTTAGCTTTGCTGGCAATGCTCTGCTCAAAGCGCGGGCGGGGGCGGCGGCTTCGGGTCTTGTGACTTTGGCCGATGATTCGGGGCTGGAAGTTCAGGCTTTGGGCGGCGCTCCGGGGATTTACACGGCCGATTGGGCGGAGGGGGCGAAGGGCCGCGATTTTGGGCGGGCGATGGAAAAGACATGGGGGCTGTTGCAGGCCGTCAAGGCCCCGGCACCACGCCGCGCTGCGTTTTGCTGCACCTTGGCTTTGGTACGGCCCAGCGGGGAAGAACGGGTTTTTGCCGGGCGCGCGGAGGGCCAGATTGTGTGGCCCATGCGCGGTGCGCATGGGCATGGATACGACCCGATTTTCAGGCCTGATGGCTATTGGGAAACCTTTGGCGAAATGGACGCGGCGGTGAAGAACAAGATCAGCCACCGCGCCGCGGCCTTCGCCAAACTGATTGAGGAATGTTTCACGTGAAACATATTTCCACCGGCTCACCGTTTGAGGCGACGATGGGCTACAGCCGTGCCGTGGTAAAAGGCGGTTGGTGCTTTGTGTCTGGCGTGACCGGCTACGACTATGCCACGATGACGATGCCCGACAGCATAGCGGATCAGGGCCGTAACTGCTTTGCCACCATCACAAGTGTTCTGGCGCAGGCTGGGTTTGAGATGGCCGATATTGTCCGCGTGCAATACACTGTGACCGATGTCGCCTTGGTGGATGCCTTGGTTCCGGTGCTGGGCGCTGCTTTGGCCACCATAAGACCCGCGGCGACGATGGTTATCGCTGGCCTCATCCGACCGGAAATGAAAGTGGAAATCGAAGTTACGGCGTTTAAGGGATGACGGAAGATTGGCAAAACGGCGGGTTTGGCCTGTATCTGCACTGGCCGTTTTGCCAATCAAAATGCCCCTATTGCGATTTCAACAGCCATGTCGCGGCTAAAATCGACCAAGCGCGCTGGCAAACCGCCTATTTGGCCGAAATCGCACGACTGGGGGCAGAAACACAGGGCCGCGTGCTGCAATCCGTCTTTTTTGGGGGCGGCACGCCGTCTTTGATGAACCCCGATCTGGTCGCCGCTATTTTGCAAGCCGTGCGCAGCACTTGGGTCTGCGCCAACGACATTGAAATCACGATGGAGGCCAACCCCGGGTCTGTCGAAGCCGCCCGCTTCGCGGGCTATCACGATGCCGGCGTCAACCGGATTTCGATCGGGATGCAAGCCCTTAACGATGCCGATCTGCGCCGACTGGGCCGCATGCATTCTGTGCGTGAAGCCAAAGCCGCCTATGACATCGCGCGTGCCACCTTTGACCGTGTCAGCTTTGATCTG
>Ga0114958_10002534_pt1 | contig 13604 bp, 9 predicted proteins | sample C_130208_EF_Meta_FD_89577 | JGI IMG/M metagenome (GOLD analysis project Ga0114958, IMG submission 89577) | Freshwater microbial communities from Lake Croche, Canada to study carbon cycling - C_130208_EF_MetaG | ecosystem: Environmental > Aquatic > Freshwater > Lake | place: Lake Croche, Canada... | reverse complement strand
CGATGGCTGGCGCTGGCTCAGCTACCGTGAACTGGCCGACAACCTAGTGCCCTATGTGCGCGACATGGGTTTCACCCACCTGGAGCTGATGCCGGTCAGCGAGTACCCGTTTGATGGCTCCTGGGGTTACCAGCCGGTGGGTCTGTATGCCCCGACTGCGCGCTTCGGCACGCCGCAAGACTTCAGACACTTTGTCGATACCGCCCATGAGGCCGGCCTGGGCGTCATCCTGGACTGGGTGCCGGCGCATTTTCCGTCGGATCCCCATGGCCTGGCCCGCTTCGACGGCACCGCCCTGTACGAGTACGCCGACCCGCGAGAGGGCTTCCACCAGGACTGGAACACCCTGATCTACAACTTTGGCCGCGTCGAGGTGCGCAATTTCCTGGTGGGCAATGCGCTTTACTGGCTGGAGCACTTTGGCATCGACGGGCTGCGCGTCGACGCGGTGGCCTCCATGCTCTACCGCGACTACAGCCGGGCCGAAGGGCAATGGCTGCCGAATCGGCACGGCGGTCGCGAGAACCTGGAGGCGATCGCCTTTTTGCGACTGATGAACCACACCGTGGGGGTTGAGCGGCCCGGCGCCATCACCCTCGCAGAAGAGTCCACCGCCTTCCCCGGCGTGAGCCGCCCGCCCAGTGCCGACCTGCAGGGCGGCGGGCTGGGCTTTCACTACAAGTGGAACATGGGCTGGATGCACGACAACTTGTCCTACATGGCGTTGGACCCGGTGCACCGCCAACACCACCACGGCAAGATCACCTTCAGCCTGGTCTACGCTTTTGACGAAAACTTCGTGCTACCGGTCTCCCACGACGAGGTGGTGCATGGCAAGGGCGCCATGCTGGCCAAAATGCCGGGTGACCGATGGCAGCAGTTGGCCAACCTGCGGAGCTTCTATGGGTTCATGTTTACCCACCCCGGCAAAAAGCTGCTCTTCATGGGCTGCGAGTTTGCGCAGCCCACTGAGTGGAACCATGACCTGAGCTTGGACTGGGGCCTGCTGGCGCAGCCCAGCCACCTTGGGGTACAACGCTTGGTGCGAGACCTCAATCTGGTCTACCGGGGGCATGCCGCCCTGCACCAGCTTGACACCGAGCCTGCCGGTTTTGCCTGGCTCAGCCACGATGACGCCGCACAATCGGTGCTGGCCTTTGAGCGGCGCGCCCAAGATGGCAGCGCATTGCTGGTGCTGTGCAACCTCACTCCGGTGCCTCGTCTGGGTTATCGCGTGGGCTTGCCCCACGCCGGGGCCTGGCGCGAACTACTCAACACCGATCAGATCATTTATGGGGGCAGCGGTATGCCCAGTGCGCCGGGAGCTACCCAGGCGGTGCCTTGGCAGCAGCGCGAGCAATCCCTGTGCCTTGACTTGCCGCCACTGGCATGTATCGTATTGGAGCCGCTGGCATGACAGCCCACCTCGACCTGTCTGCTGGGCTGGCCCTGCGTCCGGGCAGCGGCAAACTGCTGGGCGCACAGCTTGGCAGCGATGCCATTGAGTTTGCCCTTGCCGCGCCCCATGCTACGGCGGTGGAACTCTGCCTGTTTGACCCCGCCGGCCAGCACGAGACAGCCCGCCTGCGCCTGCCTGAGGCACAAGGCGGCGTCTGGTGCGGCGCGCTGCCACTGGGGCCAGGTATTGGGGCCGGCTTGGTGTATGGCTGGCGCGTGCACGGTCCCTGGGCGCCGCACGAGGGCCACCGGTTCAACCCCGCCAAGCTGTTGCTCGACCCGGCTGCCCGGTGCGTTCTGGGCCGCTACACCGGCGGCGACCTGCACTGGGGCCACGACCCGCATTGCCCGTCGGGCGATTTGCCCGACCTTCGCGACAACGCTGCTTGCGCACTCAAGGCCCGGGTGGTGGCTGACCTGCCTGAGCCCAGCCCAGCCAGGCCAGTGCCTGACCCGGCCCGGCGAGTGATGTATGAACTGCATATCAAGGGCTTCACTGCACTGCACCCCGATGTGCCGCCCCACCAGCGTGGCCGATATGCCGGCATGTCTCACCCATCGGTGCTGGCCCACTTGCAGAGCCTGGGCATCACCACCGTTTGCCTGATGCCGGTGGCGCACCGGGCCGACGAGGCACGGCTGCAGTCACAGGGCCTGAGCAACTACTGGGGCTACAGCCCGGTGGCCTGGAGTGCGCCCGAGGCGCGCTATGCCAGCGAAGGCCCGGACAGCGACGCTCGCACCGAGTTCCGCGCCATGGTCGATGCGCTGCACCACGCTGGGCTGGAGGTGGTGATTGACGTGGTTTACAACCACACGGCCGAGCTCGATGAATGGGGCCCGACCCTATCGCTGCGCGGCATCGACAACAGGCTGTACTACCACCTGCTGCCGCAAGCGCGCAGCCGCTATGCCAATTGGACCGGCTGCGGCAACTCTGTCAACCTTGATCAGCCATTGGTGCAGCGCACTGTGCTGGAGAGCCTGCGGCGCTGGGTGCTTGAATTTGGCGTTGACGGTTTTCGTTTTGACCTGGCGCCGGTGCTGGCCCGTGGCGGCGACGCGGTGCAAGGCGCTTTTCAGCCCAATGCGCCCTTGCTGCAGGCTATCGCCGCTGACCCAGTGCTCAAGACAGCCCTCATGATTGCCGAGCCCTGGGACATCGGCCCTGGGGGCTATCAGCTGGGGGGCTTTCCGTCGGGATGGCTAGAGTGGAACGACCGCTACCGCGACACCCAGCGCAGCTTTTGGTTGCATCAGAGCAGCAGCCGAGGCGAAATGGCACGTCGACTGGCCGGCTCCAGCGATGTGTTTGTGCCGGAAGGTCGTGGCGCCCACAGCAGCGTCAATTTCATCACAGCGCATGACGGCTTTACGCTTCGCGACCTGGTCAGCTACGCGAACCGCCACAACCTGGCCAATGGCGAGGACAACCGCGACGGCCACGCCCACAACCTCAGCACCAACAACGGCATCGAGGGCGACACCGACCAGCCGGCCGTGCTGGCGCTGCGCGCGAACCAGCAGCGCGTTTTGTTAGCCACGCTGCTGCTGTCACTTGGCACGCCCATGTTGCTGGCCGGCGACGAGATCGGGCACAGCCAGCGCGGCAACAACAACGCCTACTGCCAGGACAACGCCACCACCTGGCTCAACTGGGCTCAGGCCGACCAGGCGCTGTATACCTTTGTCCAGAAGGTGCTGGCACTGCGCCAGCGGCTGGTGCTGCTGCAGTCCGGCCAGTGGTGGCAGACCCTGGCCTCGGCGCAGGGCCCGGCCGCGCATTGGCGCGATGCGGCCGGCCAGCCCTTAAGCGTTGCGGCCTGGGACAACCCTCGCAGCCAGGCGCTGGCAATGCAGCTGCAAGGGGCCGGGCAGAGCTTGCTGGTGTTGCTCAACCCGCTGCCTGAGCCTGTAACCTTCACTCTGCCGCCCGCCGGCTGGCAGCTACAGCTCGACACCAGCGATTCCACAAATGACCGGCTGCTCGGTGCCACAGAAACCGTGCCGGATTGCACTCTGTGGTTGGCTGTGGCAGAGTCGGGTCTGGCCTGACCTCACCCACTTCCTCACCTCATTCAGCACGCCCCACCATGAGCCTGATCAGCCTGTGCACCCAACCCTACGCCGGCCAGCGACCCGGCACCTCCGGCCTGCGCAAAAAAGTGACGGTGTTCCAGCAGCCGCTGTACCTGGAAAATTTTGTGCAGGCCCTGTTTGACGTTCTGCCCGCCGCCACCGGCCAGACCCTGGTGGTCGGGGGCGATGGCCGCTACCACAACCGGGTGGCGATCCAGAGCATCCTGCGGCTGGCCGCTGCCAAGGGCTACGCCCGGGTGCTGGTGGGGCAGGGCGGCATCCTGTCTACCCCGGCGGTCAGCGCCGTGATCCGCCGCCATGGCGCCAGCGGCGGCATCGTGCTGTCGGCCAGCCACAACCCCGGCGGCCCGGAGGGCGACTTCGGCATCAAGTACAACGTGGCCAACGGCGGCCCGGCGCCCGAGGCGCTGACCGAGGCCATCTACCAGCGAAGCCTGCAGCTGCAAGCCATCCACACCAGCGACAGCCCCGACCTGGCGCTGGATGCCCTGGACATCCTGGCGCTGGAGGGCATGGCGGTGCAGGTAATTGACCCGGTAGCTGACTACGCCGACCTGATGCGCAGCTTGTTTGATTTCGACGCCATCCGGCGCCTGCTGGCTTCGGGCTTCCGCTTGCGCCTGGACGCCATGTGGGCGGTGGGCGGGCCCTACGCCCGCGCCCTGCTGGAAGGCGAGCTGGGTGCGCCGCCGGGCACGGTGGTCAACGCCGAGCCGCGTGAGGACTTCGGTGGACTGCACCCGGACCCGAACCCGGTCAACGCAGCCGACCTGATCGCCCAAATGTATGCCGCCGATGCGCCAGACATGGGCGCCGCCACCGATGGCGATGCCGACCGCAACATGATCGTTGGTCGGCACTTCGTGGTCTCGCCCTCCGACAGCCTGGCTGTGCTGGCCGCCTTCGCGCGGCTGGTACCCGCCTACCAGGCCGGCCTGCGTGGCGTGGCCCGCTCCATGCCCAGTTCCACCGCGGTCGACCGGGTGGCCAAGGACCTGGGCATCGCCTGCTTTGAGACGCCCACCGGCTGGAAGTTTTTTGGTAACCTGCTCGACGCGGGGTTGGTGACCCTGTGCGGCGAAGAGAGCTACGGCACCGGCTCGGACCACGTACGCGAAAAAGATGGTCTGTGGGCCGTGCTGTTCTGGCTCAACCTGGTGGCGGTGACCGGCCAGTCAGTCGAAATGCTGGTGCGTGAGCTCTGGCTACGGCACGGCCGCTGTGTCTATTCGCGCCATGACTACGAGGGCATCGCGCCGGAGCGAGCACAGGCGCTGATGCGTGAGCTGCGCGCCTCCTTGCCGCACCTGGCCGGCCAGACCCTGGCCGGGCAAACTGTGGCCCTGGCCGATGACTTTGCCTACACCGACCCGGTGGACGGCAGTGTGAGTCGGCAGCAGGGCGTGCGCGTGATTCTGCAAGACGGCTCTCGCCTCGTGTTCCGCCTCTCTGGCACCGGCACCGAGGGCGCCACCCTGCGCATTTACCTCGAACGGCATGAGTCCGACCCGGCTCGCCACGACCTGCCGGTGCAGCAGGCGCTGGCGCCTTTGGTGATGCTGGCCGAACAGTTGGCCCGGGTGCGCCACTGGACCGGTTTGGCCCAGCCCAGCGTCACGACCTGACCCCGCCCCGATACAACGACCCAACAAGCCAAAAACAAATCAAGCGCCTATCCCTACCCCAGCCAGGACACAACCATGCAAGACAACCCCCTCACCCACCCCCCCTTTGACCGACATATGCAGCCTCACATGCTGGTGCGGCGCACCATTGCACTGGTACTGGCCGGGGGGCGCGGATCACGCCTGAAGCAACTGACCGACCAACGCGCTAAGCCAGCGGTTTACTTTGGCGGAAAGTTCCGCATCATTGATTTTTCACTTTCGAACTGCGTCAACTCCGGCATCCGCCGGATTGGCGTGATCACCCAGTACAAGTCCCACTCGTTGCTGCGCCACCTTCAGCGCGGCTGGAGTTTCCTGCGCGCCGAGCTCAATGAGATGGTCGACCTGCTGCCGGCCCAGCAGCGCCTGGATGACGAACACTGGTACCGCGGCACCGCCGACGCCATCTACCAGAATCTGGACATCATCCAGCACAGCAGCCCCGATTACATCGTGGTGCTGGCCGGCGATCATGTGTACAAGATGGACTACTCGCTGATGCTGCAAGATCACGTGGTCAGCGGCGCCGACTGCACAGTGGGCTGCATCGAGGTACCGCGCGCCGAGGCCTCGGCCTTTGGCGTGATGGCGATCGACGCCCAACGCAAGATCATCGACTTTGTTGAAAAGCCGGCCCAGCCGCCAGCCATGCCGGGCAATGAGGCCCTGTCGCTGGCCAGCATGGGCATCTACATTTTCAATGCCAAGTACCTGTACCGCCTGCTTGATGAGGATTTGGCCAAGCCTGAGTCGAGCCATGACTTCGGTAAGGACGTGATCCCGGTAGCCGTGCGCGAAGGCCGCGCCCATGCCCACCCGTTTTCCATGTCCTGCGTGTCCACTTCGGCCCAAGCCAAGCCTTACTGGCGCGATGTCGGCACCATTGACGCGTTTTGGGAGGCCAATCTGGACCTGGCATCGGTCACGCCCGAGCTCGACATTTACGACAACGAATGGCCGATCTGGACCAACCAGCGCCAGCTGCCACCAGCCAAGTTTGTTCAGGATGCGCAGGGCAAGCACGGCCTAACTATCAACACCATGGTGTCGGGCGGCTGCATTGTGTCGGGCTCCAACGTCAGCAACTCGGTGCTGTTTTCCAGCGTGCGGGTGCACTCGTTCTGCCAGATCGATCAGGCCGTGTTGCTGCCCAACACCACCATCGGGCGCGGCTGCCGCATCAGCCGAGTCGTGGTGGACCGCGGTTGTACCCTGCCCGAGGGACTGGTCATTGGGGACGACCCCGAACTCGACGCTCGCCGTTTCGAGCGCACCAGCAACGGCGTGGTACTGGTTACGCGCAGCATGCTGAGCCGGTTGGCCAACAACCAGGCCTGACCAAGGGGCGCCAAGGCATGCGAGTGCGACAGGTCAATGCCGAGATCTTTGCACTGCTCAAGACCGCAGCGCCAGCCGCCTCGCGCTACCTGGCCTTTTACCAGCGCCTTCTCCTAGCTTGATCCCAAAATTTTTAACCCGACTACCCCATTCATGAATACAGACTTTACGCCACCAGCAGGATCAGCGTTGTTCGATTTTGATTCGCCCGCCCGCGACCTGTCGGCCGTGAAACGGGCCATTGCCAACAAGCTGCTGTTCACGGTGGGCAAGGACCCCGAGACCGCCCAGCCGATTGACTGGCTGCATGCCGCCGCCTATGCGGTGCGCGACCAGTTGGTTGAGCGCTGGGTCAGCACCAACCGCGCAAAAAACGCCCAGGACGTGAAGCACGTCTATTACATGTCCATGGAGTTCCTGATGGGGCGCACCTTCAGCAACGCCCTGATTGCGCTGGCGCTGCATGACACGGTGCGCCAGGCCCTGGCTGAACTCGGCGTGGACATGGACGCCGTGGTCGAGCTCGAGCCCGATGCCGCTTTAGGCAACGGCGGCCTGGGGCGGCTGGCTGCGTGTTTTCTGGATTCGATGGCCACGCTGGGCATTCCAAGCTACGGCTATGGCATCCGCTACGACTACGGCATGTTTCGCCAGACCATCGTTGATGGTCGCCAGGTGGAGGTGCCCGACTACTGGTTAAACGCCACCAACCCCTGGGAATTTGCCCGGCCCGAGGTCAATTACCGCATCCATTTCGGTGGCCACGTGGAGCGCCAGGGCGACCGCCACAACTGGGTGGACACCCATGATGTGCAGGCCATGGCCTACGACACTATCATTCCCGGCTATGGCACCCAGGCCACCAACACGTTGCGGCTGTGGTCGGCCAAGGCAACCGAAGAATTCGACCTCAATGCCTTCAATCGAGGCGATTACCTGGCCGCGGTGGAGCGCAAGAACCAGTCGGAAAACGTGTCGCGCGTGCTTTACCCCGACGACTCCACGCCTTCGGGGCGCGAATTGCGTCTGCATCAGGAGTATTTCTTTGTCAGCGCCAGCGTGCAGGACCTGTTGCGCCGCTACCTGCGCAAGCACAGCACCTTTGACCAGCTTACCGCCAAGGTCAGCATCCACCTTAACGACACCCACCCGGTGTTGGCTATCCCCGAGCTGATGCGCCTGCTGCTCGATGTGCACGACCTGCCCTGGGCCGACGCCTGGCGTCTGTGCCAGGGTGTGTTCTCGTACACCAACCACACCCTCATGCATGAGGCACTGGAGACCTGGCCGGTAGAGGTGCTCAGTCGGGTGCTGCCGCGCCACCTGCAGATTATTTTTGACATCAATGCCCACTTTCTGAAGCAGTTGTCCCAGCAGCAGGGGGCTGACCAGGAACTGATGCGACGGGTCTCGCTAATCGACGAGGGCGACGAGCGCCGCGTTCGCATGGCCTACCTGGCAGTGCTGTCCAGCTACTCGGTTAACGGGGTGTCAGCGCTGCACTCGGAGTTGATGCAGCAGTCTATCTTTGCTGACTTTGCCAGGCTCTGGCCCCAGCGCTTCAACAACAAGACCAACGGCATTACACCGCGGCGCTGGCTGGCCCACGCCAACCCAGCCCTCTCTGCCGTGCTGGATGCCCGCATTGGCCGCGACTGGCGCCGCGACCTGAGTGGCCTGCAGGCGCTCCAACCCCATCTGGACGACCCGGCCCTGATTACAGCGGTTAGCCAAGCCAAGCATGCCAACAAGCAGCGTCTGGCCGGTTGGTTGCAGCAGCACATGGCCATCAGTGTGTCCACCGAGGCGCTGTTTGATGTGCAAATCAAACGCATTCACGAGTACAAGCGCCAGCTGCTCAATGTGCTGCATGTGGTCACACGCTACCTGCGCCTGCTCGATCAGCCCGGCGCTGTCACGGTGCCACGGGTGGTGATTTTTTCCGGCAAGGCGGCCTCGGCCTACCACATGGCCAAGCTGATCATCCAGCTGATCAATGACGTGGCCAAAACCGTCAATGCAGACACCCGGGTGGCTGACCTGCTGAAGGTGGTGTTCATCCCTAACTACAACGTCAGTCTGGCCGAGCTCATTATTCCGGCAGCCGACCTGTCCGAGCAAATTTCCACCGCCGGCACCGAGGCATCGGGCACCGGCAACATGAAGTTTGCGCTCAACGGCGCCCTGACCATCGGCACCCTTGACGGTGCCAATGTCGAGTTGTTGCAGAACGTGGGCGCCGACAATATTTTCATTTTTGGCAACACCACGCCCGAGGTGGCCGCCATTCGGGCTGCCGGTTACCAGCCAAGCGCCATCCTGGCCCGCAAGATTGAGCTGCAACGGGTGCTCGAAGCCATTCGGGACGGCCGTTTCAGCCCGCAGGAGCCCAGCCGTTACACCGCCATATACGATGTGCTGGTGAACTGGGGCGATCATTACCTGCTGCTGGCCGACTACGCCAGCTACATTGCCGCGCAGGAGCGGGTCGATACCCTCTACCGCACACCCGACGCCTGGGCACACAAGGCCTTGCGCAATGTGGCGGGCATGGGCCCGTTTTCTTCTGACCGCACCATTGCCGAGTACGCACGTGACATTTGGCGCGTCGGGCCCCTGTTGCTGCCGGGCTGATCGACACGCCCAGGACCCGGCGGTGCCCTGTAGCGGTGATACCAATGCCCACCAGCACCGCGCAGTTCACCACCTGATTTGCGTGACGAACATGCTCATCACGGGCATCCAAAATCAAGTCAAGGGTTTCTTCCAGTGGGCGGGTACGCCAGGCTTGCAGTCCCCTATCGAGCAGGGCCGTGCAGCGGCTGATTTGCGTGCTCGAGACACTGATTTCTGGACCCACCAGTTTTTGCAATACGGCAGCGAAGTGCATTGATGGTGGGCGCTGGTGCAAGCTGGTGCTTGACCTGTTGGTACTTCAAAAATTTTTTTTTGGCGACTGTAAAAATCCCGCTAACTGTCACAAAAGATTAATTTAGCAAAAGTACATTATTTTCATTGAAGATAAAAAAACCTTCTTCCTTATTGTCAAAGTTGGTCAAACCAACAAAACCTGTGGAGTGAAATATGTCATCAGTAAAACGCATCCTAGCAGTCATGTCGGAGTGGGGCTATTGGGGAATAGAGCTTGTTGGCCCGCTCAACAAACTAACGGCAGCGGGATATACAGTCGATTTCGTAACGCCAAAGGGCAAGCGTTCGCCCGTTTTGCCACCCAGTGTAGATCCCAAGTATTTCGATCCTCCACTGGGCGTTTGCGTGACGACACCAGAGGATGCCGAGTTGGTGCTCGCGTTTGAAAAAACTAACCAGCTCGATGAAACTCTTAATTTGTCCGAGATGTTTCCAGAGCGCCCGTATTTCAGCGCCCCCGACTTTCTTCGGCAGTTTGAGGCCTATTACGAGAACCGTCGCATCGCCCAGGAGAAAGCCTTGGCAACATACGATGCGATCTTGCTAGTGGGTGGAAGTGGACCCATCGTTGACATCGTTAACAACCAGCGCGTACATGACTTGGTTCTCGGGTTCCATGCCGCTAAACAACCCATTGCAGCCATATGCTATGGCGTGGCGGCGCTGGTCTTCGCCCGTGACTTCAATGAACGAAATGCCATCATCGCCGGGAAGCACGTAACCGGCCACTGCATCGAGTACGACTACAAAGATGGCACTGGTTTCATGGGAACTGACTTCAACATGGGGCCTCCCCCGTATGTTCTCGAGTACATCCTCAGCGATGCCGTTGGTCCGCAAGGCCAGTACCACGGCAATTTTGGTAAGCGGACATCGGTCATCGTTGACTATCCATTCATCACGGCGCGCTCCTTGCAATGCTCGCACGAGTTCGGAGATCGTTTCGTTGATGTCTTAACCAAAGACCTCAAGCGCTCAGGCTGGTAATTGATTTTTTGCAGTATCGCAAACTTTTTCAGCGGCTAGCTAACTAGGGACATTTAATGGAACGCAGTGGACACTATGCGATAGCGGAGCAACTCCAGGCCGATGGCGTCAAGCACATTTTCGGAAACCCTGGTACGGTCGAACAAGGTTTTCTTGATGCGTTGGAAGATTTTCCATCGATCAAGTACATCTTGACCTTGCAGGAATCCGTGGCCATCATGGCCGCCGATGCCTATGCCCGAGCAACCCGTAAGCCGGCTGTTGCCCAAATTCACAGCTCACCCGGCTTGGGAAACGCAATAGGCGCCATGTACCAGGCCATGCGTGGCCATAGTCCTTTGGTTGTACTTGGCGGTGATTCCGGAATTCGATACCAGGCCATGGATGCCCAGATGGCGGCCGATTTGGTGGCGATGGCAAGGCCTGTAACCAAGTGGGCGACGATGGTTCAGCATCCCTCGTCCTTGTTGCGCGTACTGCGACGCGCCATGAAGGTGGCGGGAACTGCTCCCATGGGGCCAGTGTATGTGTGCCTGCCGCAGGATATTCTTGACGCAATAGCTACAGAAGAGGTGTTTCCATCATTTGTACCTGTCAGCCGCAGCCACCCTGACCCTGAGTTCATCGCGCGCGCTGCTGACCTGCTTGCGTCTGCAACCACCCCCATGATCTATGTCGGCGATGGTGTGGCTTATTCTGGTGCGCAAACTGAACTGACCCGGGTCGCCGAGCTACTCGGCGCGCAGGTCTGGGGGGCAGACAGTGGAGAGCTCAATATGCCGTATGACCACCCGTTGTGGCAGGGGCAGACTGGGCATATGTTCGCCGCTCAAAGTCGTCCGATCACGCAACGCGGGGATGTCAATTTGGTTGTCGGAACCTATATGCTGCCGGAGGTTTTCCCCGAGCTCGGTGACATCTACGCCCCGGGCGCACGCACCATTCATATTGACCTGAACCCTGATTCGATTGCAAAGAACCACGCTGTGGAAATCGGTATGTTGGCGGACCCGAAGGTGACCCTGGCGGCCTTGGCAACTGAGCTTGAAAGTCGGTTGGATGCACCCAAGCGTGAACGGGCTATGCAGACGATCGCACAATTAGGACTCGCGAAGTCGGATCGCAGGAAAGTTGAACTCGATCAAGATCTTGCTCGCAGCAATGCAGTGCCGCTTAATTTTGCGACGTTCATGGCTGAAATGGCAGCACGTCTGCCGACTGATGCGGTGATTTTTGACGAAGCACTCACCAATTCGCCCACGCTCACCCGCCATCGGCCTCCACACGATATAGGTAGCTTTTTTCAAACGCGCGGGGGCTCTTTAGGTAGTTCATTGGCCGGCGGGCTCGGGTTAAAGGCAGCGTTTGGCGACAAGCCGGTGGTGGCCTTTTCGGGCGATGGCGGCGCGATGTATGTGATTCAGGCCCTTTGGTCAGCGGTGCGTCACAACCTGGATGTCAAATACGTCATTTGTAACAACGGATCGTATCGACTTTTGCAGCTCAATATTCAGCAATTTTGGAGCGAGCAGAAAATTGCAGGACGCCCATTTCCGATCAGTTTTGATCTCTCTTACCCGAAGTTGCACTTTGATGTGATGGCCAAATCGATGGGTATGGAATCCATCAGAGTTGAGACCGTCGAACAAATAGGGCCTGCCATCGAAGCAGCATTGGCTCATTCAGGCCCATTTCTTCTTGATGTCGTCATAGAGGGTGATGTTCACCCAGAGTTGATTGGCGTTCGTTGCGGACAATGATTTTTTGATTTAACTTGGTAAAACTCATGGCAAATAAAACAGTGGTTGTGTTGATCGAGAGTGACTACTACGAACACGAGATTTGGTACTACCATTCTCGTTTTGCAGAAAGCGGTGTCAACGTCAGATTCGCCTCAAGATTATGGGGGCAAGAGCACATCACATTTACCGGCCACGAGTACAAAGTCCCTCTCGAATGCCGTGACAGTTTTGAAACCATTACGGATGCCGAGCTTGATACGCTCGCAGCAGTGATCGTGCCCTCGGGCATTGTGTCTGACCGCCTGCGCTACACCGACGATCTGTCCAAAATTCCGCCAGCCTGTGAGTTTCTTAACCGAGCTTTCCAACGTCCCAACGTCATCAAGGGCATCATCTGTCATGGCCTTTGGCTTACTGCTCCAATTCCTGGGCTGGTCAAGGGTCGCAAGTTAACTTGTCACAACAACCTTCATGGCGACGCCTTGGCCTATGGCGCCGAGTTCGTGGATCAGGATCTTGTGGAAGACGGTGATCTGATCACGGCGCGCACGGGAGCGCATGCGCACTTATTGGCCAGAGCCATCCTAAAGCGCATCGACGCTGTCTAAGTTCAAACAGGATAAATAGATATGACTGCTATCTCGCAGGAACGTTTCATCGTTAAAACCGGGCATCAGTACCCGCTAGGTTCAACTCCCGATGCTGAAGGTACCAATTTCTCGCTCTTCTCACCTCAGGCAGACGCAGTGGAGTTGCTGCTGTTTGATGCTCATGACGATACCGAGCCCACGTACATTGTGAAGCTTGACGGCAGGGTCCACAAGACATTTCAGTTTTGGCATGTATACGTGGAAGGTGTCAAACCGGGCATGCACTATGCCTACCGCGTTCACGGAATCAATGACCCCAAACGGGGTTTGCGTTTCAACAACAACAAGGTGCTCATTGATCCCTATGCCAAGGGAAATACCAAAACACTTTGGCAACGGGGGGATGCTTGCGGGGATGCTGATAATTTGGCGACTTCACTTCGCAGTGTGGTCATTGATACTTCAAAATTCACGAAGGCAACGCCAATCAATCGTGCGATGAGCGAAAGCATCATCTACGAGATGCATGTAGGTGGGTTCACCAATTCAAAGAGTTCGGGGGTCGCAAATCCAGGCACTTTTCAAGGGGTGATCGAAAAGATCCCCTATTTGAAGGAGCTGGGTGTTACCGCTGTTGAGCTGTTACCGGTATTTGAATTTGACAACACTGAAAAACGAATAGTCGATGGCAGAGAGTTGACCAACTATTGGGGCTACAGCACGATGGCCTATTTTGCGCCGCACCCGATGTATTGCGTTAACCCAGAGTCGGGCAACCATGTTAAAGACTT
>Ga0114958_10002533_pt1 | contig 13613 bp, 12 predicted proteins | sample C_130208_EF_Meta_FD_89577 | JGI IMG/M metagenome (GOLD analysis project Ga0114958, IMG submission 89577) | Freshwater microbial communities from Lake Croche, Canada to study carbon cycling - C_130208_EF_MetaG | ecosystem: Environmental > Aquatic > Freshwater > Lake | place: Lake Croche, Canada... | reverse complement strand
TGCCGTGGGGTTGCTGCAGGCGCTGGGCATGTGGGCTCTGGCCAGCCGCTGGGTGAAAATTTCCCTGCTCTACGGCGCCTTAGGCCTAGCCTACTGGCTCACGCTATTCAGCCTCGGCAAAACCCCGACCACCTTGCTGCAGACCATGCCCCTCGCGGCGGGAGTTTCATTGGTAATGGCATTTGCATTCTGGATTGCGTCCATGCGTCGCGCCAAAAATGGCTCTTCTAAATAAACCTGAATTAATAGGTTTGAGGTTGCTTTGAATGGACGGATGAAGAACTGGGCGAACTAAGATAAAGCCAACGACAATTAGAATTCTGGGCCACATTCTAATCCGGGTCCCAATTTTAAGATGGACCCTTCTGAGTCCGTCTTGGGATTCCGGTTTGCTCAACATGGCAGGTTTCCTTATCATCGGGGCAAATGGCAAACATTCTCCTTCAAACGATTCAAAATCTGGTGGCGCGGTCGCGGCACGCCGGCATCAACCGTTGCAACGACTGGGCCGGGAACAGGACGGCAGAATTGAAACCGAATACTCTATTAGATGTGGGATGCGGGGATGGAAGCACCTTATTTCATTATTTGAAAACAACTCCGCATGAATTTTGCGGTTTAGAAGGGGCGCCAGATTTACAGGAAAAAGCCCAAGCTCGCGGCATCAAGGTTTCCAGCTGTGACTTGAACGGGCGCTGGCCATATGAAGACAATAAATTCGACGTCGTCTTCAGCAATCAAGTGATCGAGCATATTCACAACAGTCGTTTATTTGCCGCCGAGGCATTCCGGGTATTGAAACCAGGTGGCACCGCCATTATTGCCACCGAAAATCTGTGCAGTCTTCTAAACTGGTTTGCCATCACATTGGGCTATACGCCGTTCTCGCTGATGCAAACGTGTGGGCGCTACCTCGGCAATCCGCTGGGATTGCATTACAACGAGACGCTGGCCGAACCTTTGCCGTTGGATCACCCGGCTTTTTCCGGCGTGTCTGGTCACGTGCGCGTGCTGACGGTTCGGCAGGCGCGAGAATTATTTCAGCTGGTCGGCTTTACCGAGGTCGAATCACGCTCGGTCAGTATTCTACCGCTGCCAGACGGCTTGAGCCAGATGCTGGAAGGCATAATCACAGATCGGGGACATTACCTGACGCTGCGCGGTCGCAAACCGCTGACCACTACCGCAAAGCCAGCGTAAGCCCTAGGCGATATGGAGACCCATTCCGAAAACTTTCCGCACATCAGCGTCATCATTCCAACGCTAAATGCGGCAGGGATTTTGGAAAACTGCCTCGCGTCCATCGCCCGGCAGGATTATCCGAACGAGAAAATTGAAATCATCCTCGCCGACGCCCACTCAACCGATCGTACCCGTGAAATCGGCCGGCAATTCGGCGCCACCATCCTCGATGACAACGGCAAGAACATGGAGGAAGGCAAGCGCCTCGCACTTCAGCACGCCACCGGTGAATACATCGTTTTTATAGATGCAGACAATGAAGTGACCCACCCGGATTATTTCGCATTGGCTGTCGGCGGACTGGCGACCAACCCGCAGGCATTGGGCGTAGAAAGTTATTATCTGGATTCACCTCAGATGAGTTCGTTCTGCGCCTACCTCACCGCCCTGCTCCACATCAGCGACCCGATTTGCTGGCTGATGAGCAGTAGCCCACAACTAGTTGCCCGTGCCGGTGACGTGGAGCGCTGGCAGTTGCCGGATGGGACGCATTCCTATCCGCTCGGCGCGAACGGGTTCGCCTATCGCCGGGCCGATTTGCAATCTGCCCAGGCGAACGAGAAATTTCAAGATACGCACGTCGCCATGTTTCTGATGAAAAATGGCAAGCGCGAATGGCTACGCATTCACGGGCGCGGGGTGTATCATTACTACGTCCAGACTCTCTGGAAATTTGTGCAGAAACGACGCCGCGCCACGGTACATTTTCTCCGCGTGCAAGAAGAGATGCCGGTGAATTGGATGAAGGAGAAGCCGCCAGTGCCCTTGTGGCTCGCGGCGGTTTATTGCGTCACATTCTTCGGCCCGCTGTGGCACGCGTTAAGAGGCATCGTGCGCGACAGCGATATGCGCTGGCTCTGGCATTTGCCCGCCTGTCTTGGCAGTGTATTGGGCAATGCGTGGGGCGTCTGGACCTACCGGACGCGGCGTGGCGACAAAAAATTGATCGCAAATCTGAAACCGGAACAATTCCTGAAAAAAGATGGCAAGCCAGATTGAAAATTTTGGACGGACGGACAGACAACCGCTCGTCAGCATTATCGTGCTAAATTACAACGGCGCGGGCTGGCTGCCGAAATGTTTTGGCACCATCAAAACTCAGACCATCGTCCGGCAGATCGAGACCATCATGGTGGACAACAATTCTACCGACAATTCCGTGGCCGTGGCGCGGCAGTTGTTGGCGGATTTTCCGAGTGCCCGCATCGTGCGTAACGACTCGAACCTCGGTTTTTGCGAAGGCAACAATTCCGGCGCCCGCGCAGCGAACGGACGCTATTTGTTTTTCCTTAACAACGATACCTGGATGGAACCCGAGTGCATGGAACGTTTGATCGCTGGGACGGAAAAGCTTGGGGCCGTCGCCTCCACACCGTATGTGTTGAATTATCCGGACAACTCCTATCAGGACTTCGGCTTTTACGGCTTCGATATTTTCGGGCTGCCCAGCCCGTCGTCGCCCACAAATGCTTCACGGGAAATTTTCATTCCCGGCGGCTGTTCATATCTCATTCGCACGGATGTGTTTAATCAAGTCGGCGCGTTCGACGCGGATTTTTTTATCTACTCGGACGATGCGGATCTCGCCTGGCGCCTGACGATTGCCGGCTACAAGGCGGCGGGGATTTTTGAAGCCAAGCTCCATCATCGCGGCGCGGCGGGCGTAAACCCGGCGGGCGGCATCGAGACGGTGGAGTTCCGCACCACAGACAAAAAAAGATTTCTGACCAACCGAAACTGCCTACTCACGTTACTCAAGAACGGCCAGCATATTTTACTGCTGCCGGTGATTCCGCTCATCGCGCTGCTCTTTGTGGAATCGCTCGTGGGTGCGTTAATTCTGCGGCGCTGGTCATTTGTGCGCGCGAGTTTTTGGGATGCGACTTGGGATTGCTGGCGAATGCGCGCCCAGATCCGGCAATACCGCCGCGCAGCGGCCAAATTTCGAAAGCGCTCAGACTTCGCGATGTTGAAATTTTTCCGGTGGAAATTGAACCGCTGGTTTGAGATCAAGCGGCTGTTTCAATTCGGCCTCCCACGCGTGGATGCGAAATGACTCGGCAATCCAATCGTGCCAAAAATCATTTCCATTGGTTTTAAGCTTGTTGTTGTTGTTCATTCGGCGAATCCTGATTCAAAAAAACAATGCCAACCGCTTGACCAGTCCGACGCCTTTTCATGAGAAAATTCATCTTAAAACTTGCAGGCTCATCATTCATCAGACAACTACTTAAGTTTCTGCGCATCCACTTGCTGGTTAATTGGTGGCTAAATCATTTTCCAACGGTGAAGGTTCTGCCAGAAAGTAGGGTCAAGTATCGCGCACGCCGGGTTGAAAGCATTGGTTTGTCGGTTGAAATGTTCGACAACGAGTCGCTTTACGGATTGTCGGATCTGCCTGCGAATATGAGGTCGTTCGCGGATCTGGGGTGCAATGTGGGTTATTTTAGCTGCTGGCTGGTTCACAGCTTGAACAACCGGCAACTGAAAGGGTTGATGGTGGATGCCAACAAGGACTGTGTTGAAGACGCCCAATGGCACGCCACAGCGAACAAAATGAACAATGTTCATGCACTTTTCGGCCTGGCTGGAACCGATGGAAAAGAGGAGAAAGCAACCTTCTTTGTCCATACTGCGGCCAATATGTGCTCCACCACCCAACCACCAGAGGCGTCAGCGGTGGACAAGACGACTTGGAGAAAAATGGAGGTGCCCTGCCTCAACATTGAGAAGAATTGGTGCAAGCTTGTCGGAGATATTCCCTGTGACCTGTTAAAGCTCGATATTGAAGGTTCAGAAATGGAATTTATTCGCAATGAAACCAAATTTTTGAGCCGCACGAAAACCATATTTATCGAATGGCACAAACAGCAGGGCGTAACCCTGAATGCAGTCCAAGAACTTCTTTCCAGCAATGGCTTTTTACTTAAACGGGTTCTTCAAGAAGATGACGCGGCGGGAACGGCTGTATTTACGCGGAGTGATGCTCAAGCTTGAAATAAGTTTTGTCAGCCGGGACAATCCGTCCGGGTCAACTGCTGCCAGCGGAATTTTGGCCTTCAGCCATCCGGGTTTTATACTCCTTACGCCAGTCAATGCCGGGCGCTTCCAGTTTGCGATCCATGTGCGTGGCGATGGACGGATTTGGCGTCCATAATGTGAAGCGGCGACCAAACAAAATCTGTCGCCAGCAGTGAATCCAAGCAAGCAAGATGCTGGCTGACCAATAGCGATGCCCGGCCAGCCAGACAAGAAATTTAAACGGATTGAACACGCGCTTTTTTGTCAGCGCCATCCACATGGCGAGATCGGGGCTGACCCGCCCGGCAAACGCATGGAATAGTTTATCGAACATCGGGCGACATTCAACCAAGGCGATGCGACGGGCCAGAAATGTGTGCGTGGTGCTGACGGACGAGCGCCATGTTTTCCCGGACTGCGCACGGGTTTCGTCAATGCACTGGTGCAAATCCAGATAATGCACGTCTGGACAGTCGTAAGGCGTGGCAAAATCAGCGTCAGGGTTGTGCTTAAGAAAAGTAACGACCAGCGGAAACTGGCCGGGCAGATAAAAATAATCATCCTCGGCAAGATAGACAATTTCCGCGTCCGTCTGCTCGCTAAGTATTCGTTGCTGTTCGTGCAGGGTCTCACCGCCGCCCACGCCGGGGTAACGCACCAGCACGAGGTCTTCCGCCGGCCAGAGTTGCGTGAACAGCGTCTCGTATTCCGGCGGGCAGTTGTTGAGCAGCACCCAGACCTTGACGCGTAGATTGCCGAGCGACGCCTTGAAAGACTTCAGACAAAGTTCCGCCAGCTTGAATTTATCATCGGCATAAACCGGCGGCGGGTTAGCCGATACCTTCGGATAAATCCGGTAAGCAACGGCTAGATCGTAACGATACTGGCTCATAAATCTTTCACTGTTTGACGGCGGGGAGAATTGTCCGGCAACAGCGTGACGTCAAGCGGCGTTATTGACTTTTCGCAATAATGTCGGCGGCTGATGGCTGAATCCTTATTAAAGGCTGGAAATTTTTCTGCCGCGCTGGCACGCTGCCGCTAGATGCATTCTTTGGCCATTCACACGACGCGGATGGCCGCTGGTTCATGTAGCAAAAAATCATCTGATGAAAACGGTCATTCTGGCAGGCGGACTCGGCACGCGGCTGAGCGAAGAAACCACGGTGAAACCCAAGCCGCTCATTGAAATCGGCGGGCGCCCGCTGCTGTGGCACATCATGAAAACCTATTCGCACTTTGGCTTCAATGATTTCGTGGTGTGCCTCGGCTACAAGGGCTACGCCATCAAGGAATTTTTTGCCAATTATTTTCTCCACACTTCCGATGTCACTTTCGATCTCGCGAACAACAAGCTCGAAGTCCATCACAATTATTCCGAGCCGTGGAAAGTCACGCTCGTGGACACTGGCGAGGACACGCTGACCGGTGGGCGCATCAAGCGCATCCGCAACTACGTCAACAATGAGGATTTTTTCCTGACCTACGGCGACGGTGTGGGCGATGTGAACATCACCCAATTGCTGGAATTTCATAAACAGCAAAAAACTCTCGCCACGCTCACGGCGACCCAACCGCCCGGGCGTTTCGGCGCGTTGCAGATCGTCAATTTGCGCGTGACCACGTTCCAGGAAAAACCGATGGGCGACGGCTCATGGGTTAATGGCGGCTTTTTTGTCTGCTCGCCGAAAGTGTTTGATTACGTTGAAGGCGACAAGACGATTTGGGAACGCGAACCGCTGGAGCGACTGGCGCGCGAAGGTCAGTTGGCCACCTATCTGCATCGGGGTTTCTGGCAACCGGTGGACACCTTGCGGGACAAAAGTTACCTGGAATCGTTGTGGGAAAAAGGCAATGCGCCGTGGAAAGTGTGGGCAAAAAAATGAACCCGAGTTTCTGGAAAGGGAAAAAAGTTTTCCTTACCGGCCACACCGGTTTCAAAGGAAGCTGGCTGTCGCTATGGTTGAATCTGCATGGAGCGAAAGTGCGCGGCTACGCGCTGAAGCCGCCAACGCAGCCCAGCCTGTTTGATGAAGCGAAGCTCGGTTCACACGTTGATAGCGTGATCGGCGACATCGCCGACCTTAACCGCCTGCGCCGTGCGGCGGAAGATTTTCAGCCGGACATCATTTTGCACATGGCCGCGCAGCCGCTCGTGCGGCTGTCTTACGAGCAGCCCGTCGAGACATATCGCACCAACGTGCTGGGCACGGTTCACATTTTGGAAGTCGCGCGCGCGATGAAAAACGCCCGCGTGCTGATCAACGTCACAACCGACAAGGTGTATGAAAATCGCGAATGGAAACGGGCTTATCGCGAAGAGGACCGGCTCGGCGGATGGGATCCCTATAGCAACAGCAAAGCCTGCTCGGAACTGGTCACGGACTCCTATCGCAAATCTTTTTTTAGTAAAGACAGCCGTTTATCCATTGCCTCGGCGCGCTCGGGTAATGTCATCGGCGGCGGCGACTGGGCAAAAGACCGGTTGATTCCCGATCTGGTGCGCGCCTTTTCGGCCAAACAGGAGGCGGTGATCCGTTATCCCCAAGCCGTGCGCCCGTGGCAACATGTGTTGGAACCGTTGCACGGCTACCTGACGCTAGCCGAAGCAATGTGGTCGGGCAAAAACAAGTTTGATGGCGCGTGGAATTTTGGCCCGCCGCCACAATTATCCAAACCCGTTGCATGGGTAGCCGACCGCATGACGCACATCTGGCCAGGCGAAGCCCGTTGGAAGCTTGCCGGCGGCAAACATTTTCACGAGGCGCAAAACCTGACGCTCAATTCGCGCAAGTCGCAAAGCCAGCTGGACTGGCAATCAAGCTTGTCCATCCAGCAGACAATTGACTGGATTTGCGAGTGGTATATCGCCCGACTCGATGGCCAGCCGGTGTCGTCCGTCACCGAAAAACAAATCCGACGGTATGAAGAATTAATCCAAGCCAAATGTTCCTGAATACATTCCGTTAAAATTGAAAAGCCAAATACACCATGAACTTTTTGACTGGGGCGCTCGCAGGGTGCTGGTCACGGGAGCCAATGGCTTTATTGGGCGCTGGTTGGTTGAAGCTTTAGTCAGGCGAGGTGCCAGCGTTCACGCCCTTGTTCGGACCCAGAGCCGTGATACCCAAGCTTGGTTCAACGGCAAAGCAAAGCTTGTTTATGGCGAAATCACCGATTTGGAACGCTTTTCCAAGCTTCTGCATGATTCCCAAATAGATCTGGTCTATCATCTGGCCGCAGTCAACACCAACACTGGTGCCAACATATCACCCCATGATGTTTTTGAAGCAAATTTGCGGGGAACCTATACCATCCTTGAAGCTTGCCGCAGAATGCCAGCCCCCATATCCGTCATCATCTCTTCAAGCAAAGAAGCTGAAGATTGCTTTCGGCCCAATCTTGGACGCAAGCATCATCCCTACATGGCATCCAAGGCGGGGGCAGAATTAATTTCCCTCGCTTATTGCAGCAACACGGGCATCGCGGTGGCAGTGGCAAGACTGGCTAACATATATGGCGGGGGCGACCTGAACTGGAACCGGCTTGTGCCTGGGATGATGCGGGCCGTTTTACACGGTGAGACACCGTTCATCCGGAGCAATGGATTGTTGCAGCGTGATTATGTTTATGTTGAAGACGCAGTCGCAGCATTTCTGGCTATCGGCGCGCGCTTGCACCAACCCGAGGTGCGAGGACAATTATTTCGCGTGACCACCGGCATCGGCACTAGCGTGCTGGACATGGTCAATCAAATCGCCCACACCGCCGGCCGGCCCGACTTGAAACCACAGGTCTTAAGCGAAAAAACGGAGGAACGGGTGGATACCTTCTACACGCCGGAACTTGAACAGAGGGTGCTTAAGTGGTCCAGCCAGACGTCCTTGGCCGAGGGGCTGAAGCGAACTTGCGAATGGTATCAGGGCTACTTTAAGAAATAGTTAAATAAAACGGAGCGAACCGATTGGATGCCTTTCATCCGCAAGATTATTTTTCCGAGATGGTTTTTACGCAAAGAATCGCCGCCGCCTCGGCGGGATGGCGCTTGCTCCACGCACATTGGCCCACGACTGAAACCAAACCCCAGAAGGCCGCCGGACGGCGTTTCAATGCGTGATATTCACCGCGCAGGCTTTTGGGTCCAAGCTGGCCGATGACGCGATAGCCTAATCGTTCCATTTCCGCCGCTTCCCAACCGGAAAGATGCTCCTGCAAATCGTCATTACTCGCGTGGTGTTGTTCCAAAAAACCGCTGGGTGTGAAAAAGATCACCCGCTTCCGGGCGATTTTTTCCATGTCCGCCATGAGCTTCATACCGTCCGGTTTGGTGAGATGTTCAATGACATCGAGCGCAATGCAGGTGTCGAATTGGCGGGGTTGAAAATGTTGGGAAAGCTCGCGAACATCGCATTGCACCAACCGGTCATGTGTGTTCTGGCGGTTGGCCTCATTAAAAGAAGGCGCGTAGCCTTCCGCTCCGCAAGTTTGCGACACGCCCAACTGGCGCATCGTGGGCGTTGCTCCACAACCGATATCCAAAACGCTTTCGCAACCCGAGAGGGCATCGCGCAAAGCCAGTTTGAATAAAATCTGACTCGGATCATTGCCAGCCCGGAGCAGGGCGGTTATTAAATCTGATCGACTGCGCATAGCTTGGTTTTTGAGAGTTATATCAACCTACCTTTTCGAGCGCAGCCCAGGATGGCGGCAGGTTTTTGTGGACCTCGATGCCCTCAAACACCTGCCCCTGGCGCGCGCCCACTTTTTTGGCCCAGACAGCCATGCGATTCACGCCCGACTCCAAAGACACATTTTTGATGAGATCGCCGAAATGTTGATGCACTTTTTCGTGTGCGGAATAGGCGTGAACCACTTCGTTGCGCGCGGCGAGCTTCTTGATGTTAGGTTCAACGCCCATGGCCTTGGCGACGACGTGAGCCAACTCCGACACGGAATAAGCCTTGTCCGCACCGACGTTGAAAATCTGGTTGTGACACGCAGGCCGCGCAATGCTGGCGGCGATGACGGGCGCAACGTCATCAATGAAGCTGAACGCCCGCGTCTGCGAGCCATCGCCGAAAATCGTCATCGGCTGGCCCTGCATGATCTGGTTCATGAAAATACCGATGACATTGCGGTAGCGGTCGCCGAGATTTTGATTTTCACCATAGACATTGTGCGGACGAAATATGACGTGGTTCAAACCGAACATCTCGTGCGCTTCTTTGAGGTCCAGTTCCACTGCGTATTTGGCAATACCATAGGGATCCTCCGGCTGCGGCACCGCCGCCTCCGTCATGGGCAGTTGATTGCGACCATAAACGGCTATGGAAGAAGTGAAGACGAAGCATTTTACAGAGCCGGTGTTAACGGCGGCGTTGATCAGATTAATACTGCCAAGGAGATTGTTCGTGTAGTTGAAGCGTTTGATAAAATGGCTCAAACCTTCCGCAGCATATGCCGCCAGATGAAACACATATTCAAATTTGTGTTTGGCAAAGAGCTGGTTGACGAGCGCCTCGTCGTTAATTGAGCCACGGATAAAATTTACGCCCGCCGGAAGGTGATCCTCAAAACCACCGCTCAAGTCATCCAAACCAAAAACCGTCTGCCCGGGTTTCACCAACTGCGCCGCGACATGGGAACCAATAAAACCAGCAGCCCCGGTCACTAATATGTTTGAATTCATCGAGTCATAATAACAAGTCGTGCCCAAATATGTCTAGTTTTGAAAGCGCTTCGCCAGTTTACGTCGGTCAAGTTGACTTGGGCAGACCGCTAATCTATGCTTCACGCCATTGTTTTTTCACCCGCGGCTTTAAACTAATTTATGATTTTCGAAATCGAAATCACTAGGCGAACGTTACACCGCGAAGGCGTGGGACCCTTATTTAAAAAAATGGTATTAACATCTGCCAAATCTTTTCTAGCGTCGCCTTTTTCTTTCGGCGTTTGCCCCAAAACGCCACCCCTGAACAACTGGTACATTTTGTGCTGAACAATTCCAAAAGTTACGTGCAGATGGGCCAAGTGCGCTCGAAAATCATCGGCCTAGCCAGCCTTTTTGGGCAGCGCCAACCCAAGACCGTCGCGGAGATTGGAACAGCGCCCGGAGGCACTTTTTTTTGCGGTGCCGGCTCGCAAACCCCGCGTCCACGAGCATCAGCCTTGACTTCCCGGCGGCATTCACGGCGATGGCTATCCCTATTTGAAATCTTGGGTCTACCAATATTTCCCCCTGGTCGGCCAGAATCTACACCTATTGCGGCGCGATTCGCATAAACCCGAAATGCTAGCCCGCCTAAAAACTATTTTTCCTGCCGCCGGTCAGAATGATTTTCTCTTCATCGACGGCAACCATACCTTTGAAGGCGTGAAGGCAGATTTTGAAATGTATTCCGGCCTAGTTCGTCCGGGGGGCTTAATCGTGTTTGACGACATCTGCCTGCATCTAGCCTCGCTCAATTGCCATGTGGACCATTTCTGGCAGGAGGTGAAAAATGAAGGCCGCACCCGTGAGTTTATCCCTGAGGCCAAGCAAGGCAGTTGCGGCATCGGGGCCATCGAAGTTAAGAAGGCAATCATACATGAAAATTGAAAATCAAAAAAAAACCGAACACAGTTGGCGCTCCGTGCTCATTTTGGTCGCTATTCTGGCGATCGTCTTCTGGCGTAGCTTTAGCTCTGAATTCGTCCACTTTTCCAATGACGGCCCGCTGGGTCAGCAAAATGTGGATTGGATGAAACTGCCCGGAGCCATGTCGGGTATGTGGGTTGATTTAAATGATGTTGGCTTCGCGGGCGGCACTTTTACACTCGGCATCACGGCGCTCATCAAATTTGTATTAGGGCCGGTTGGCTATGCCAAATTTTATCCCGCCATCGCACTTTTCATCCTCGGCCTCGGAGCGTGGACTTTCTTCCGGGCACTAAAATTATCTCCGCTGGCGGCGTTGCTGAGCGCTTTGGCCGGAGCTTTAAGCTCGGCGTTTTTGGGCAACGCTTGTTGGGGGGTGGCTTCGGGCGAAATCGCCCTGGGCTTCAATTTCTTCGCCCTCGCGCTGGTGATGACCAACACCACTGAAACATCGCGCATCACACGATGGATACGTTGGATACTCGCCGGCTTCTGCGTAGGCATCAACGTCATTGAAGCAGCAGATATCGGAGCCTTGTTCAGCATAATCGTCGCGGGATTTGTTTTTTATAAATCGCTAATGGAAAACGAGGGCAGCCCCGTACAAAAAGTTTTGCGCGGCGTTGGGCGCGTGGCCGTGGTGGCAATTTTTGCCGCCTTTCTCGCGACGCAAACCGTCGTAGCGTTGATCACGACCCAGATTCAAGGTGTTGCGGGGGCTGGGCAGGATTCGCAGTCCAAACTGGAGCGCTGGGACTGGGCCACGCAGTGGAGCCTGCCGAAAATGGAGACGCTTGGTCTCGCGGTGCCGGGATTGTTTGGCTACAAAATGGATACCCCCAAAGACATGATGCCAGGACTGAAGCCGGCGTATGACGGTGGCGTTTATTGGGGCGGCATGGGACGGAGCCCGGAGATTGACCGCTGGCTGGATGCGGGTTCGCAAGGCCCGATGCCCCAGGGCTTCATGCGTTTCACCGGCAGCGGCAATTATTGCGGCATTCTGGTTTGCTTGCTGGCGGCGTGGGCTATTGCGCAATCGTTACGGAAAAAAGATTCCGCCTTCGACGACCTCCAGAAAAAACTGATTTGGTTCTGGGCCGTGGTGATGGGCGCTTCCCTCCTGCTGGCTTGGGGACGATTTGCGCCCATGTTTTACGGAGCGCTGTATCAGCTGCCTTATTTTTCCACCATCCGCAACCCGGCCAAATTTATCTTTTTCTTCTGCTGGGCCATCGTCATTCTATTCGCGTTTGGCGTGCATGCCTTGAGCAAACTCCACCTCAATCCCCAGGCTCCCCAACCGTCTGGCGCCACTGGGCCCTATAAAAAGGGCAATATGCAGGTCAGTCGCTTTGACAGGAATTGGAAATACGTTTGCTTCGGACTTTTGGCTGTCAGCGTCTTGGGCTGGTTCATTTTGTCAGGTGAAAAGAATGCCTTCGTGGGCTACCTCCAGAAAATGGGTTACCCGGATGAAACCTTTGCCAAAGAAATTGCCGCCTTCTGTCTGAACCAAGTCGCATGGTTCATCGTGTTGCTGGCCGCCGCGATCGCACTCTTGACACTCGTGATGGCTGGACGCTTTTCGGGTCCACGCGCCCGGCTTGGTTCCATGCTGCTTGGCGCCTTCCTGATTTTTGATTTGGGCCGGGCCGCCCTGCCTTACGTCACTCATTGGGACTATAAACAAAAATACGAAGTCGGCTCGCTCAACCCGATCGTGGAAAAACTACGCGAAAAACCTTATGAGCAACGCGTGGCCGGCCTGCCTTTCCGCGCTCCCGAGGGCATGGAGTTGCTCGACCAGCTTTACCGCATCGAATGGATGCAGCACCACTTCCCCTACTACAACATCCAGTGCCTCGACATCATTCAGATGCCGCGTATGCCGGAAGATTTGAAGATGTATCTGGAGGCGCTTTCACCGCGGGGCACCGTCGATTCAGCTCCTTTAATAACCCGGCGATGGGAACTTTCCAACACGCGCTATCTGCTGGGAGCTGCCGGATATCTGGAGGTGATGAATCAGCAATTGGATCCTATTCAGCGGCGATTCCGGATCGCCCAGCGCTTTGAGGTCGTCCCCAAACCCGGCGTGACCCAGCCTCTACGGCTGGAAGAACTCACCGCCGTGCCGAGTGACAATGGCCGCTACGCGCTGTTTGAATTCACCGGCGCCCTGCCCCGCGCCAAACTTTATTCCAACTGGCAGGTCAACACGAATGACCAAGCCAACCTCAAAACCTTGGCTGATTTGAGTTTTGATCCAGCCAAAACCGTCCTCATCTCGACCCCGCAAAAAAATCTGGCGGCGGTTTCGACCCATGAAAATTCCGGCACCGTGGAATTCAAAAGCTACTCCCCCAAGCGCCTCGCCTTCGCCGTCAATGCCACCGCGCCGTCTGTGCTACTATTGAACGACAAATACGATCCCAACTGGCGCGTGACCGTGGATGGCCAGCGAGCCGACCTGTTGCGCTGCAATTTCCTGATGCGCGGCGTGCAGGTTCCCGCGGGTGCACACACGGTGGAATTCTATTTTAGCCTGCCCAACAAACCCCTCTACGTCACGCTGTCGGCCATGGGGCTGGGAATCGCCCTGTGCGGCTTCCTGTTTTTAGCCAGCCGGCGGAAGCCGAAACTCGCGGCTTAGATCGTTTGAAAAAATGCAGCTTTCCAGGCGGATGTTTGGGTGTTGGGGTAGCGGGAT
>Ga0114958_10002531_pt1 | contig 13618 bp, 8 predicted proteins | sample C_130208_EF_Meta_FD_89577 | JGI IMG/M metagenome (GOLD analysis project Ga0114958, IMG submission 89577) | Freshwater microbial communities from Lake Croche, Canada to study carbon cycling - C_130208_EF_MetaG | ecosystem: Environmental > Aquatic > Freshwater > Lake | place: Lake Croche, Canada... | reverse complement strand
TGATTTACTGTCATGACAAATAGTTTTAGAATTAATCATAAAATTAATAAAATAAATATTCAAACCATAAAAAAGGACTCTTTTTTTAGCTATTAAATAAATCATCTGGGGACTGTAGCATGTTTAAGGCCTCTTTTAAATCGACTCTTAAAATTTGCAATCCAAATTGATAAGAAGCATTCATCCAGCCAAAACCTTCTTCTGTTATATAATCGAAAGTAGTACCCACATTGCCATACTCTGCAAAAATTTTGTGAGAACTGCTTTCCAAATCAAACTTCTCCGGAATGGTTCCATTATAATCTACAGCATTCCTTGTGATCAACCACAACCATCTATATACCATTTCTTGGGCTTCTTCTTCATAATCGTAATTCAGAAGTCCTTGCCACAATAACATTTGATGGGGTGCCCATCCAAAAGGATAATCCCATTGGCGTAAAGGAGAATCAGCAGCTAAGTTCGCGATAGCCTCTTTAGTACTTCCGGCTATGCCTCCTTTCATTTTGAACTTCGGTAAAGTCTGTTTTACTAAAATGGCTGCCTGTTCTTTACTACAAAGCTTCGCCCATAAGGGATAAAAAGTAGTTGCAGCCTCAAAAGCAGAAGTTTCTTCGGTTACAAAATTATAATCAAAATACATCCCTTTCGATTCATCCCAACACAATTCATTGATTCGTTTTTTTCGCAAAGAGGCTTTATTCTTCCAATAAGCGGTGGTATAAATAGTGTTTTCAGCAAAAAGAAGTTCTTTTGAAAACACTTTCTTAATCAAATAGGCTATGTCTTTTTCATATTTATAAAGCAAACTATTTAGTGCTATAGGATTTAAATCGGCACAAACACCAACAAGTCGGTTTGTGGTATCATGTCCACTTTCACGCATACTCCTGTCGTGAACAAAATAAGCGTCCAAGTCAGCATCCGCTATTTCACGTGCCAAATAAGACTTTTCAAATTCCCGCAAAGGCATATTATAATTAGAAGCATACTCGCCTAGAATTTCATCAAAATGTCCGGTCTCCACTTCAAATGGCAAACCTATCCCCTCCGCTTTATATCGATTCAAACCATTTGACGTCAGTCTCTTTCCCAATTGCATCCATACATTTTGGTATTCTTTAATAGCAGTTTTTAGATGCGATTCAATCCAAGCAACCTCAGGATTTATTTTCTTTACAATATCAACAATCAAAGAAGTATATAAAGGAGGCTGCGTTCGAGTTAGATAATAACTTCGGTTGGCGTTTAGTATTTTTCCATAATGGTCAATCTGATATTTAAAATTATCTGCGATTGCTATTGCCAGATCAGCTTTCTCATCAATCAAAAGTCCCATCGCAATAAAATAACTGTCCCAGCCATACATTTCATTAAAACGTCCTCCGGGTACCACAAAAGGGACACCCTTTGTTACTCCATTTTTAGTCTCTAAGGCTAAGGCTAAAATACCGGGCGTAGCATTTAAAGACAATACATATTCGGGTGTAATGGTTTCCGGCAATTGAACGACTTCAAGTTTTGGAATGCTTTGTTCTAGTTTTTTAAAATAGTCATAAGCAGCAGGATCATTTGCAGGTACGTATAAATAAGAAATTGGATTTTCTATTTTCTCATCTTCCAATATTTTTAAAATCCCAGTCTCATCAATGCTTCTTGTTAATCCGTCCCAATATAATTCCTTAATTTTTCGGGAGATTCTATTAACAGGACTTTCGATTATTTCAGATAAATTAATTTCGGCAAATTCACTATTTTTTTTATTGGCCAAAGCCAATTCCTGAAGTAAATTAGACAAATAATAAGTCCCTTCTATTAATTCGGAATTCCCTTCGGCATCTTCCAATAAAAAACTTCGGGGTCCCTGATCATCTACGGTTATTTTGCGGTCGCCATCAGTATCTTCCTGCGCCAATAATTGATTCAGTACAGCCTTGATATTTAGTTTAAATTTCATTTTTTCGAGTTAATTTTTTTAATATAAAAAAAGAGATAAGCAATAGCGTCATCGGAATCAAAGTAAAATAAAAGGCGTTTTCCGGACCCTGATTTTTAAACAACCACCCTATAATTCGAGATCCTAATGTCCCGCCGAGAGCTGAAAAAACAACAATCAATCCGGTCATCGAACTGTGAAGGCTTTTCGGCAAAGCACTTAATATAACCGAATTTAATAACGGATAAATCGGCGCGATAAACAAGCCTACTAATGGAAATGCAAAACCGATTAAAGGAATATCTGAAAGCGAATTAATTGCAATTACTTCGAGACCAAGCGTTTTTGGAAGTACAAAAACAACAATCAACATCGCACAGATAATGCAAACAGTGAGTACCCAGATCCAATTTACTTTTTTAGTGATTTCACCAGCTATCAATCTTCCGGCAGCCAATGAAATAGCTAAAATACTCGCCATCATGATGCTTATGTTTTCAGGTAAATGGAGCACTTTATCATTAAAAGTAGGCAACCAAGTCATAATTCCCTGCTCAATCATGACAAACAAAAAGGCGCTGATAACGAAAACTACCGTCAGTAGCTTTGCAAATAGCCGGAACATTTGTTTAAAATCATCTGCCAAATTAACTCCTGGAATCTCCGTTTGATTATCAAATTTGGCAAAGAATAAAAAACAAAAAGATAAAACTGAAATTACTGCCAATAATAAATAAACATTCAGCCAAGAATTTGAATCCGATACGGAATTAAAAGCAGGAAATAAAAAATAAGCTAATGCTATTCCTATCATAAAGACACCTTCAATGCTACTCATCAAACTATTGTGTTCTTTTTGATTATTGGTTACGGTACCAATTAGCGAATAAACAGAAACCTTTATGAGTGCAAAAGAGACTCCCACAGTAGCAAAGAGAATTTTTGCAGAGCCAAAAGAATTCCCAAAATACATACTGAGACATGCCGCAGATACGAGAGCTAAACCAATAAGCATCGCTTTTTTATAACCCAATCGAGGTAAAAAGGAAGCTATCAAAAAAGAAACAATCGCAATCGGCAAATCTTTGTAGGCTTCCAGAATACTGGCTTGCACTTCATCAACTCCATAATTTCGTTGTGCTTTTAAGATCACGATTCCAACACTGTTCAGCAAAATAGCAAAAACAAAGTAGTTGAGATACATCGCGATTTTGATGGTGTTTTTTTTCATATTTTAGGAATTAGAAAATGTATAAATTTCAACGCTTTATGTTCAACGGCCTGTATTTTGATTGTTTTCTGCCTGTATATTGATTGCGAAACGAATTTAATAATTCTTTGTGCTTGTTATTCCGTTCTCAGTATATTTAACAGTAAATCCTTTGGTTTTAAGATTTGCTATAAGATGCGCAATGCTAGAACCATTTGTCCATTTGATATCTATGATCTCATCTGCAGTATCATTAATTGCTACGGCACCAGAAAAGGCATCCGAAGTATTCCTTAATCGCATAATTTCAAGTTGCTTATTTACAACTTCTGTTTTCAACCCTTTTTCAATATCCTGCAAGGTCAATGTCGTACGATTAATTTCTTTATGTCCGGCACTACCACCATTGTCGGCAGCTTCATAATTGTTTTTACCAGCAAAAATATCCAGATACCAAACCTGTGGTATTCCTGGCATAAACATTTGGATAGCTCTCGCTAAAACTAACTTTTGTTCGTCTTCCCCTAATGCACTAAAAAAGGTAGCATTTATTTGATAATAAGAAATTTTATTTCCGGATGGATCGTAGAGATTTTTCACGCGACCACCACGTTCCATAATCGTACTCATGATATTTTCGATCTCAGTATCTTCTAACAATCCCTTATTGTAAACGTCACCTACATCCTTGCCTTTCAAATCTAAAACAGGTATTCCATCATGACAACCAAGCATATTTACTGTTTTATATCCTTTAGCTATAATTTCCTTAGCCCATCTTAACAGCGCTTTACTACTTGCATTTTCGATAGTATGAATCGTTAAACCAGGAAGAAAAAAGTCATAGATGTAATATCCTTTATTGGCGACTTCATCATGTAAATGCAAACCATATTCCGCGTGAATTTCAGGCAACAGCATCAAATTGTTTTCTTCTGCTATTTTCTTAATACGCTCGAGATAATCCCAAGTCCCAGGTGTATTAAAAAAATTGGACTCCCCTACCTGTTTATGCAAATAAGCAAAAGCATCTAACCTAAGAATAGTACAACCATATCCACTTAATTTTTTTAGTGTCTCCTCATAAAAATCCCAAACTAATGGCGAAGCAGCATTCACATCCATCTGTCCTAAGTAGGATCTTTTTTGTTTTACAATTTGTACTATTTCTGATTTAAATGGGGCGTACTCATCAAAATTCAGGCTTGTAAAATCTTGATTGGTATTTATTGCTGCGTTCACAAGAGCGACAATTGATTGCCTTTGCAAATCAGTCAATCCTGCAACAGCCTCAAGATCCGATTCCGTAATTGGATTATAGGTTATTTGCTGATAAAAAGTATTCCAATAGGGCTGTTCGGTTCCATCTGGGAAACGCACTTTTAATATAGGCAAACCCGACTTTCTCATGAATAATTTATGGAGAAACTCAGGATTTGGAAGTATAATTCCATCTTCATTTTTCGTCCCGTTTCCTTCCCAGAATTCATTCCAATTGATAAAAAAATGCTTGAATTTAGATTTATTCCCATAGCGCAAGAGGTCTTTAAACTGAGGGGAAGCTACAGAAAGATGATTCAACACAATATCAAATTTCAATTTGATTTGAAGCGCATTCAAGTCCTTTAAATCTTTTTCGTCTACTAAATCCTTGTTTATATCATAATCAATAATAGAAAAACCCCTGTCTAAATCACTGTTAAAAAAAGTGGGTAATACATATATAAAAGAAAAGATATCCTTAAAAGCATCCATCTTAAGCATAGCCAAGGTATCCCTGAATTTTTCTCCTATACTATCCGGATAAACATTAAGCATTACTCCATTGCTAATATTTTTTTTTTCTTGTGTCATTATATTTTTATAGAAGTTTAGAAAGAATATTGATATTATCGGGTAGTCGACCTACATTTTGCAGTTTTAAAGCGGCTAACTTTAAAGCAATATCCAAACATTCATGGATTGATTTTTCTTTGATGTAAGCAAATAAAAATCCTGACCAAAAAGCATCTCCCGCTCCAGTTGAATCCATTACTTTTTCAATTTCTATCGCTGGCATTTGTATTATTTCTTTCCCTTTTTGAGATAGTTTTACACCTTTGCTTCCTAAAGTCAAGCAAACCATGTCCACTCCTTGATTGTGAAAAAATTCGAATATGGCTTCATGTGCTAGTTCTTTTTCAAACAGACGCAGCATATCATCTTCACTAATTTTTATTAATGGATTGAATTGGCAATAGGTTTCGATCACTTTGAAAGCCTTTTTTTGACTTTTCCACAGCTTTCTGGCATAATTGAGATCAATACTTAGCTTGCATCCTAAATCGTGTGCTTCTTGTGCTTTCTTCAAGATCGTTTTCTGTGCCGGATTCTTACTTAAAGCAAAGCAAGTGGTATGAAATATCTTCGTATTAGTTAGTATTTCGGTTGAAATTTGATCCTCGTAAATACAACAATCTGCTGATCGATAGGGTAAAAAATCAGGCGTTCCTTCTGACCTTGAAACAAAAATTACGCTTGTCGACTTCGAGTCCAGAACATTAAGGTGTGCCGTATTCACTCCCATGCTTGTTAAACGTTCCGTGATATACGAACCAAACCCATCCTTCCCCACTGAAGCAACCATAATGGCATTCAAGCCTAATCGCGTAGAATTCATCGCCACATTAGTAGGTGAGCCTCCTAGATACCGGTGATAATCTCTTGTTTCGTTTATAAGTACTCCTTCTTGATGCCCAATAAAATCAACAAGCACTTCACCAACACAAAGGATATCTATAGTTTTCATCTTATTATTTATTGTATTATTCACTTCGTTTTGGGTTATTAATTTTGATTAATAAAGTACTGATTGCAGCAAGTACTAATAATACTCCTGCAAAACTAATTGCTTGACGAGGGTCGTTATCTAAGAAGTTCTTCAAAATATATCCAAAAGACAGGTTTTGAAAAATCATAGGAATTACAATCATCATATTTACAATACCCATATAAACGCCATAACGCTCTTTAGGAATATTCGAAACGACCATCAAGTAAGGAATACCCATCATACTTGCCCAGGCAATTCCATAACCTATAACCACTGCAAAAAATACATATTGGTTCTGTACCTCTGGAAAACACAAGAACGAGATAGCACCTAATAATAAACATCCAAAATGAATCATTTTGGGACCATGCCTGCGAGCTAATTTTGCCAAGTAAAAGGCAATTGAAAAAGTGATTATGAAGCCAAAAGCACCTATCAACCCATTCCATTCAACGGCTTTTTCATAGCCCATTTTATTCATTGGGGTTACATTCCAAACCGACAAAGCAATACTTTTAGAATTGTTTTGCCAATAACACATCATGGCATACCACTGAAATAAATACACTAAAAACAACTGCCACATCACCTTTGGCATTTCCAAAACTGCCTTATAAATGTCAATAAAAGGGGAAACAATATTTAAGGGCTCCGATTTTAAAATCGCCAATTCTTCTGTTGTAGGAGGAATTTCTTTTGTTTTACTCATACTCCACCAAATGGAAGATACCGAAAGTACCGCTCCTAGAAAAAAGGAGGCATAAATCCAATTGGGTAAGGATCCCGTATATCCAACAAAAACAATTGGAAATAAAAATAGTGATATATAAGCCAAAAACTGTCCAAAACCCGTAAAGAAACTCTGCGCCTGAAAACCTACTGGCTGCTGATCTTCGCTTAACGTATCAGCAATAAAGGCTCGATAGGGCTCCATCGCAGTATTGTTTCCAACATCTAAAATCCATAGCAAACCGGCTGCCATCCACAAGGAACTACTAAAGGGAAACAAAAACAAAGCGATACTACAAACGATTGCTCCAACAAAAAAATAAGGCTTGCGTCTTCCCCATCTTGGATGCCAAGTTTTATCACTCATGGCGCCAATAATAGGCTGAATTAACAATCCGGTTAAAGGACCTGCTAGATTCAATATCGGAATTTGATCTGGACTGGCATGCAAAAAATCATAAATGGGATTTACGGCACTTTGTTGTAAGCCGAAGCTATATTGTATGCCGAAAAACCCAACATTCATGTTGATTATTTGCCAAAAACTTAGTTTGAATTTGGTACTCATTAGGATTGGTTTTTTAGTGGGTTGGTTTTCTTTAATAGCTTATTTTTTGGCAAATGGAATTATAATTTGAGTCTCCCAACTGAGTTCATCTCCTCCGTTAAACGGATTAGCTAAAAAATGCTCCAAGGGTTTATTTTCTAATTCAACGCCTTTTCTCTTAGCATAATCCAACAAAGCAAACCAAGCGCGATCTGAAGTTCTGAAATTACCAAAATAACTTGCTCGTAGTCCTTTAACAGCAGTTATAGTTTTAAACTTCACATGGGCATCTTCAATTACTTTTGTATTTTTATCAATCGGAAAACAATAATTAAAATCAAGAATTTCCTTATCCTGATCCCAATTAACAATCTCTACATAAGGACTTCCAGTGATTTTAATCGCATTGCTGTGTAAAAATCCCGTGATAATGTCATCATTCCGAATCATTTGCTGAGCTTTTTCCTGCATAACGCTTTTTAAAGTGATATAGGCTACATAAGTAGCTTCAGAACGGCCTTCTCCAATAATTTTAATCTTGAAGTTTTTTAGATGATTTTCTAATCCCTTTTTAAATTCAGTAATTTTTTTGACTTGTTCTATTCTAAAAGCTGTTTTATAAAAAGGAGCTGTCAATCGATTGTAAATACTGTGATTTAAATCTTTGACACCAACACTTACTGAACTTACAGAATCATTAATCGATTTTATATCCCAGCTATATTCCATATGAATACCTCCTTTTTTCAGGTCTTGCTTAATGAAGCTATAATTGCTTTTCTCTAAAGTACTGTATTTTTCCTTTTTACTGTCCAACTGCAAAGCACTCCATTCCTGAACTCCTTGAAAAATAGTCCCACTAGCTGTATTAACTGTAAAACGAATACAATAATCACTTTCTTTAATTGCTAAATACCAAACTAAAAAAAGCGAAAAGAAAATAATGAATCCTATTATAATTTTATTCTTAGCTTTCATTTATTTAGTCATTTTTAATTTTTTATTGATGAAATTTCCGATATTAGTTCCCTGAACCACACCATTCTCTATCGCTGCTCTATAGTGAATTCCTCCATAAAGCCTACTAATCGACGCTTCTTCTGCAGCTTGTTTGAATGATTTAAACCTTCTGTCTGGTAGACCAAAATAGAATTCAGAATTATCTACATAACTAAAATTATCTCCAAAAATAGTGGTTAAAATAATAGAGGAACAAGTAGAAACAACCGAATGACCACTGGTATATTCCGGAAAAGGAGGTGTCTGCAATTGAGGTCTCCAGTTTTCATCAATGTTTTGGTTAATATAGGTTTCAGGACGAACTACATTGCTTCTGTATTTTTCATCCCAGCAACTTATAAAACTTTCAAAAATACCAATCGATGTTTTCGTAAAAGTAAAAACAGTAGTTTCAAAATTAGAATTTGATTGTTTTAAAGCAATTTTAGTGATATTAATCCAATGTGCATCTGGTGTGTTTTTCTTCTTTGCAAATGTCATATGTCCTTGTGTAACTGTCGCATAAGGATTGCAATCCCAAAATGTAGCAATAGAAGATTCCTCAGGAATTAATGCCGATTTAGTGGTTTCAACCTCCTTTAATTTTCCGGAGATTAAATTCCCTACATCATAAGTTTCTTTTGCTTGTTTATAAAAATCGGAATTTTTATCTGTAGAAAATGGAAACGGTGCTTTTGGTTTAAACTGTGAAGCCGAATCCATAACTAAAGTTCTGATTTCGCCCCAGTGCGGTTCTACACCATCCATATAGGACGGAGGAGTTGGCTGCCACCTTCCGGGCTGATCCGAATAAACAGAAAATTTAGAATAGGTTCGGGTTTGTTTGTAATTGTCTTTACCCATCCATTTTTTGATATGATCGGCTACTTTAAGTGCATATTCCTTTGAAACTTCAAATTCTTTGGGATTTTCATCTTCCCATTTTTTGTACAAAACATCTCTGTATTTTTCCAATGCTTCTTCCGAAAATATTAATTGCTTACTCACTTCAATATGAGCAATTAACGCAGCTAAGTTTTTATTAACTCCACTTTTTACATCAAGCTTAGGAATGGGCTCTAGTCCTTTTAATTGCCCTTCTAAACTTATATATTTAGTACTGTTTTGAGCCATAATTTCATAAGCCGCTACATTTGGATAAAGATAAATCCTACTTGCCACTGGTGGAGAAAAAATATCATGAACCATAATTCCTGTTACGGTGTCCACAGCGGCACAGTAATCTTTTGTTGTTACCTGAATTGGACTGTCTTTTTTACATGAAATAAAAAAAAGAGTTATAATTCCAAAAAGAAAAATTTTCGGTCTCATTGTAGTGTATTTTATTGATTTTATTTTAAGCATTTTTATCTTTTCAATTTTTAAGCATCGGCATTTCATAAACTTCCGCCTTCCTATTGTTTAGGGTCACTAAAAGATATTTCTTGCCTTTTACTGTAATAATATTCAAATGTCGAACTGCCTTTTGGCTTAGATCTATTCCTATCTCGTTTCCTAAATAAATGGTTTTCTCATTTTTAATTAGTGCACCTGAAAAACCATCAAATCGACTATGATAGGGGGAAACTCCAAAATAATTTCCGGCAGCAAATACTTCTTCTTTTGCATCACCTTCAAAATTTGATTTTACAAAACTAGTAATCGGAGCCACCTGCATTTTAGAACGGAACGCAACAAAAGTGAATTTTCCATTTTCGTTTTTTAAATAACCGGACTTCAAATTATGAACTTCAAATAAGGCCGCTTTCTCAAGTAATTTAGGATCAAAAATCTCTTCAACCGTTTTTCCAGCAAAGGATTTATAACTATTAAATTTCTTTTTTACCAAACCACTAAATTGATCCGCTAGTTCATCCAACCCCATTGTAGTATAATATTTTCCGTTTTTTTCTATGGCAACGATAGTCTCATAGGACCCATTAGAATCAAAATCGTCATAATACATTTTCATTGGAAATTCATCCGAAGCTTTGAATTTAGAATTCAGTCCCCAGTTTCCAACTAAATAATCCATATCACCATCATTATCTATATCAAATGGGAGTATCGTTTGCCACAAACCATTGTTTTTATCCGAAGAAACGATTTGGCTAACTTCTACAAATTTTCCATTCCTATTTGCAAAAAATTTAGGTGCCATCCATTCTCCAACAACTATTAAATCCGTTCTTCCATCTTTGTTGAAATCACTAAATACGGCATCAGAAACCATTCCAACTTTTGAAAAAGTTTTTGGCTCTACCTCCGTAAAAACACCCTTGTTATTATTTAATAGATAACAATTGGGAACACTGCCAAATCGATTATTTATAGAATTATTTCCAATAAAAAGATCTAAATCACCATCATTATCATAATCGAAAGCTTTTACAACCGAAGCATTCTGTGTTAATTTCAACAAACTCGAAGAAACCAATTGATTATTGACATTAAGATACAATCGGTCTAAAAGATCGGACGCATTTTCTCCGTTTCCAGAAGCTACAAATAAATCATTCGCCTTATCGCCATTGAAATCTCCAATAACTGCTGAAATATCTTCATATACAGAATCTTTGTAAATTGCTGCATAGTCTTTTTTAGAAAAACCATTCTCATTTTGAAGGTAAATTGCAGCCTTTTTATTTCTGGATCCGCCAAAAAAGATATCCTCTTTTCCATCTCCATTTAAATCGCCAATTGCAGTTGCAGGTCCTCTGTCGGTTCGTTGATACGGAATTAATTTTTGATTGATAAAATCAATATAATCATTTTCGGAATGAACGAAATCAATACCTAAATTGCTTTCTACTTTTTTAAACACTGGCAAAACAGCCGGATGCAACCTCTTATAATCAAATACCTTTCTGCTTTTATTGGCTATGATTCTTAACGTCTGATTGGTTTTAACTTTCTTAAGTGTCTGATAGGTCTTATCAGGCCAAATCACAACTAATGAATCAATACTTGCGGCGCTTCCATATCCAAAATGAACAATTGGCTCCGACGATGATTGGAATCCACGTGTAGTTTGAAGTTCTTTATATTGCATTTTTCCTTTCAAATACGAAATGACTTTAGCTCCTATTCCAAAAGTGTTTTTCCCTTCAAATTGTAATTTTAACTTTAAGTAATTCGATTTGGTATTGGTTGTATTAATATAAATGGAAGCTGGACTGTTTAAATTATTGGTGACAATATCTAAATCCCCATCGTTATCTAAATCGGCATAAGCACTTCCATTAGAGATAATAGAATCATTTTCTATCCAGTCAGCTGATTTGTTTTTAAATATTAAATCTTTAGAACCCTGAAAAATAAAGTTAGTAACATTGCCTTTGGGCATTTTCTTTAAAGCTTCTTTATCCAATAGTTTAGTACTGTTGATTTTGTTTTTTATATTATCATTCGAATAATATTTCACATAATCTAAATCATTTGGGCGCTTCGGAATTCCATTGGCCACAAATAAATCTTGTTCTCCATCCTGATCATAATCGGCAAACAAAGCGCTCCAACTCCAGTCTGTTGCCGCTACTCCACTTAGTAAAGCCGTTTCTGTGAAATTATTCCCCGCTTGATTAATCTGAAGCATGTTTCGGGTATACTGATAGTGATACCCTAATTTTTCAGTTCGCAATTTTAACATTTGTACATTATCATCGCCTAGGGAAGATTTTAAAACTTTTTCGTCAGCAGGAAGCATGTCTAAAGTCATGATATCCGGAAATCCATCGTGATTGACATCGGCTACATCAACTCCCATAGAAAATCGACTGGTATGACCAAAATGACTTTTCAAGCTTTCTGTAAAGGTTCCATCTCCATTATTTAAATAATAATAATCGTCTTCGTGAAAATCATTACAAACATAAATATCTGGATTTCCGTCTAAATTAAAATCGCTAATCGCTAATCCCAACCCATATCCATTGGCTCCGCCAAAAATACCGGCTTGCTCACTCACATCTACAAATTTCCCGTTGTCATTTCGAAATAGTTTGTCGCCACATTCATAGCTTCTTTTGTTTCGAATACTCGCACTTCCATAAGACAATTCAGAATGAACCGCATGATTGAGCAAATACATATCTAAATCACCATCGCCATCATAATCAAAAAAGGCAGCCGAAGTACTATAGTTGTCTAAATCCAAACCATATTCCGCAGCACTTTCCGTGAAGGTATTGTTCTTATTATTGATAAATAATTGATTGTGTCCTTCAAATCCGTTGATTCCTACTACAGCACAAACATAAATATCCAAATAACCATCGCCATTAACATCGGCCATTATAGATCCGGTCTCCCAATCACTTTCGCCTTCAACTCCTGCTTTTACTGTAATATCTTCAAATTTATTATTGCCCTTATTCAAGTATAATTTATTTTTTCCCTGATTGGAAGTAAAATAAATATCAACTAATCCATCATTATTTACATCTCCCAAAGCAACACCACCCCCATTATAATAGTAGAGATAATCTAAAATAGAAATATTTTTAGATTCCAACAATTGATTTACGAAATGGATGTTGCTGTCTTCTGGCGCAAGCTTTTCAAATAAAAGATCCTGCTTTTTAGAGCAAGCAACAAAAAGCAATAAAACGAATAGTCCTTTTATACTGTTATTCATTACTTTTGAAAATTTTTGGTTTGTTGTCATTAATCACTGCTATTATAGAAATACTATTGTTTTTATTCTTGATTTTTTGAATATGCTTGACCTCCCCTTTCATAAAGAAACCGGATTTATTATAAGGTGTCCAAGAAAAAGCACCGCTTTTACTTCCTAACAACAGGCTTCCATAATTAGAATCAAGTCTTGTGTACTGCGGTTTGAATTCATATTGATTCCCTCCCAAGAGAATATCCAAAAATCCATCCTTATTCACATCTACAACACAAATTGCATTCACACTTGAAAACTGGACCTCTTTAGGAAGCAACTGAATTCCAAATTTTCCGTTGCCTTTATTTATTGCAATCACACTTTCTTGAATTGTTACTGTTTTTTGAATGGAATTATCAGTAACATCTTTATCAAATAATTCCTGGAAAGTTTTCTTAGAATAATCAGCATAACTCAAATTCTTCTTTTTTATCAATGGAATCTGCTTGGCCAACTCAAGCTTTAAATGCAAAGGCATGTCTTTCCCGTCTATAGATCGAGTAGCTATTTGTTCGATAGTTCCGTTAGCATCAAAATCATTTATGAATAACTTCATCGGATTTTTTACACTAGCTTTATAGGTAGTATTGGTTCCTTTGTTCCCAAGAATCAAATCCTTTTTCCCATCATTGTTTAAATCAACACATCTTACAGCATTCCAAAATCCTGGATAATCCGTCAAATTTGTTTTATATTCAGCCAACCTATGCCCT
>Ga0114958_10002530_pt1 | contig 13622 bp, 10 predicted proteins | sample C_130208_EF_Meta_FD_89577 | JGI IMG/M metagenome (GOLD analysis project Ga0114958, IMG submission 89577) | Freshwater microbial communities from Lake Croche, Canada to study carbon cycling - C_130208_EF_MetaG | ecosystem: Environmental > Aquatic > Freshwater > Lake | place: Lake Croche, Canada... | reverse complement strand
TTTGCCAGCGGCTTTTTCTTTTTTAGCGGGTTGTGAAGACGCCACGGCACGCGAAGTCGCTAAGCTGCGCAAACCCACCGCCTGCCGCAATTCTTGAATAAACGGTGTTGCAATCACGCGCGCTTTGCGAGCCCCTTCTTGCAGAATCTCTTCGATGCGATCGGGGTGCGACATCAAGTCTACGTAGTGCGCGCGCAAAGGGCCCATCTCTTGTTCAATGCGGTCGCACAAGCGCTTTTTAGCATCACCCCAGCCCATACCTGCTAATAATTCAGCGTGAAAGTTCGCCGTTTCAGCAGGTTGCGCAAACGCCTTGTAAATTAAATATAGATGCGAAGCATCCGCATCTTTTGGTTCACCGGGCCCACGCGAGTCAGTCACAATTTTCGCGATGGCGGAGTTTAGAGCTTTAGTCCCGCCTTCAAACAAAGGCACGGTGTTGCCGTAACTTTTAGACATCTTACGGCCATCAAGTCCTGGCAAGGTTGCGACGTCTTCAGAGATCACTGCCTCTGGCATCACAAAAAATTCACGACCTTGACCAAACAAGTGATTAAAACGCTGTGCAATATCGCGCGCCATTTCAAGATGTTGCGTTTGGTCACGCCCAACCGGCACCTTGTGGGCGTTGAACATCAAAATATCAGCCGCCATCAATATTGGGTAAGAGAACAATCCCATATTGATACCGTCATCGGCTTCGACACCTTTTGCTGTATTTTGATCTACCGAGGCCTTGTAGGCGTGGGCACGATTCATTAAACCTTTGGCCGTCACGCACGTGAGCATCCAACAAAGTTCTGGAATCTCAGGCACATCAGACTGGCGGTAAAAGGTCACGCGCTGGGGATCAAGCCCCGAAGCCAACCAGGTTGCGGCAATTTCGAGTCGCGAACGCGCGATCAAGGCGGGATCTTCGGACTTGATGAGGGCGTGATAATCGGCCAAAAAAAAGAAAGCATCAACGTTTTGCTGAAGACTAGCCTGTATAGCAGGACGGATCGCCCCCACATAATTGCCAAGGTGTGGCGTGCCAGATGTTGTGATGCCAGTCAGAACGCGGGTGTTCATAGGAGATGGACCAAAAGCCAAGGTTTGGGAGGAAAGCTAAGCTGTGAGTGTACCGTCTAGATCAGCTGCGAGCAGGCCACGGCATAGACGCAAAAATCAGAAGAACGTTTTGCTCGAACGCAGCCTAGATACTGACGGTATCGCGACGCTCAGAGTCTAGATACTCTTTGGATTGCATTTCAAGAATGCGCGACACCGTGCGATGAAATTCATTAGACATCGGCCCTGATGTGTAAATTTCATCGGGCTCGCACGCGGCTGACATAATCAGTTTGATTTTATGATCGTAAAAAACATCAATTAACCAAGTAAAGCGGCGTGCTTCAGAGGCTTCGCGCGGGCCCATCTTGGGCACATCAGACAAGATCACCGCATGAAAGCGGCTGGCTAATTCGAGATAATCGTTTTGTGAGCGTGGGCCGCCACAGAGTGTTGCGAAATCAAACCAAACCACACTGCCCGCACGTTGTTTAGCACGAATTTCTCGGTGCTCAATCAACAAAATCGGATCTTGCGCCGCAGTGTCTGCCAATTGATTAAAGGTCTGTTGAAGGGCCCGATCAGCTTGCTCACCCATAGGCGTGTGATAACACTTGACTTGCTCAAGGGTGCGCCGGCGATAGTCAATGCCGGCATCTACATTTAAGATATCCATGCGCTCTTGGATCAGCTTAATCGCTGGCAATAAGCGATCGCGGTGCAAGCCGTCAGGATACAAAGTAGAGGGTTCGTAATTTGAGGTCATCACAAACGAGGTGCCAAACTCAAAAAACTTCAACAGCAAGCGGTACAGGATCATCGCATCGGCTACATCCGAGACGTGAAACTCATCGAAACAAATCAAACGATAGTTTTTTGAAATACGACGCGCGACTTCATCGAGCGGGTCTTGCATCCCTTTAACTTCGTCAAGTTGGCGATGCACGCTACGCATGAACTCATGAAAGTGCAAACGCGTTTTACGCGTGACCGGCACGGTGGCGTAAAACGCATCCATCAAAAAGCTTTTGCCACGCCCAACCCCACCCCATAAATACACACCGCGGGGGATTTCAGGACGTTTAAAAAAACGTTTTACAGCGCTGGATCGCTGCACTTTAAAAGCGGCCCAGTCATCAAAATAGCGCTGCAGTCGGGCAACAGCGGCCCGCTGCGCCGGATCAGATTGATAACCTCGCTCAGCGAGTGTATGCTCGTACGATTCTAGAACGTTCAAAGGCGTTTCTTAAAAATTCAGCGCACGCTTATCGACTGCTAACGCCGCTTCTTTCATCGACTCAGACAAGGTAGGATGCGCATGGCAAATCCGGGCAATGTCTTCGGCCGCACCTTTGAACTCCATGATAGTCACGGCTTCGGCGATCAATTCAGAGGCCATTGGGCCAATGATGTGCACCCCAAGTACCTCATCAGTTGACGCATCTGCCAAAATTTTCACAAACCCAGTGGTGTCCCCTAAAGCCCGTGCCCGACCATTAGCCAAAAATGGAAAACTGCCGGCTTTATACGCTCGACCGCTTGCCTTGAGCTCTTGCTCATTTTGACCGACCCATGAAATCTCGGGTGAGGTGTAAATGACCCAAGGAATCGTATTGAAATTGACGTGACCGTGCTGACCACCGATACGCTCAGCCACAGCAACGCCTTCTTCTTCGGCCTTGTGCGCCAGCATGGGGCCACGCACCACATCGCCCACCGCCCACACGTTTGGCAAGTTCGTTTTGCAATCGCCATCGACGACCACAAAGCCACGTTCGTCAAGCTGCAGCCCGACCGTATCAGCCTGCAGACCACCGGTGTAAGGCATACGACCAATTGAAACAATCAGCTGGTCAACAACAAGCTTCTGCTCAACACCTGCTGCATCGGTGTAAGGAATGGTAATACTTTTGGCCCCAGCTTTAATGGCACCCAGCTTGATCCCTGTTTGAATCGCCAAGCCTTGCTTAGTAAAAATCTTAAGCGCTTCTTTTGCGACTTGCTGATCGACCGCAGCCAAAAACTCGGGCATCGCCTCTAGGATGGTGACCTCGGCACCCAAACGGCGCCACACGCTACCCATTTCTAAACCGACCACACCCGCACCGATAACGCCTAATTTTTTAGGCACAGCCGAAATATTCAAAGCACCGTCGTTCGACAAAACTTGTTTTTCATCAAACGGTAAGTCTGGCAATTCGCGTGCCGACGAGCCCGTCGCAATGACGACATGCTTACCCACGATCTCGGCAGTCATCGTGCCAGTGACGTTAATCGCCCAGCCGCCGTCTACCTTGCCTGCAAAGGCACCTTTGCCATGAAAGAACGTGATCTTGTTCTTTTTAAACAAATACAAAATGCCGTCGTTGTTTTGCTTCACGACGGTGTTTTTGCGACTCAGTAACTGTTCGACGTTCAGGCTCACGCCTTTGACTTCGATGCCATGCTCTGCAAAATGATGATTGACCTGATCGTAGTGCTCTGAGGACTGAAGCAAGGCCTTAGACGGAATGCACCCGACGTTGGTACAAGTGCCACCTGGGGCTGGGCCACCCGCACCGTTTTGCCAGGCATCAATGCAGGCTACCGACAAACCCAACTGGGCAGCACGAATGGCCGCAATATAGCCGCCTGGGCCCGCACCGATCACAACAACATCAAATTGAGTAGACATGAGTATCTCGGTTTAGATTTCGAGCAATAAGCGTTGTGGATCTTCGAGCGCTTCTTTCATCGCGACAAGACCCAAGACTGCTTCGCGACCATCAATGATCCGATGGTCGTAAGACAAGGCTAAGTAGTTGATCGGTCGAATCACAATCTGGCCCTTCTCTACCACTGCGCGCTCTTTTGTAGCGTGCACACCCAAGATCGCTGACTGAGGGGGATTGATAATGGGTGTCGACAACATCGAGCCAAACACTCCGCCGTTTGAAATCGAGAACGTACCGCCAGTCATCTCTTCGATACCAAGCTTGCCCTCTGAGGCGCGTTTACCAAAGTCGGCGATCGTTTTTTCGATTTCAGCAATTGAGAGTTGATCCGCATTGCGTAGAATCGGCACAACTAAACCGCGCGGGCTGCCGACGGCAATACCAATATCAAAATAGCCGTGATAGATGATGTCTTTGCCGTCGATCGATGCATTCAAAACTGGGTAGCGCTTGAGCGCTGCAACGGCTGCTTTAACAAAAAATGACATAAAGCCGAGCTTAACGCCATGCTCTTTCTCAAATTTCTCTTTGTACAGATTGCGTAGGTCAATCACGCCTTGCATATTGACTTCGTTAAAGGTCGTGAGGATTGCGTTATCTTGCTGCGACTGCAACAAACGCTCGGCAACACGGGCACGTAAACGGCTCATGGGCACGCGCTGCTCTGGGCGACCGTCAAGAGACTGGGTCATTGGCACCGATGGGTTCGACAGGGGCGCAGCCTTGGCTGGCGCTGCGGCAGGGGCCGAGGCACCGAGCGCATCGCCTTTGGTGATGCGCCCATCACGACCTGAGCCAGCAACGCCTGAAGCGGCCACACCTTTTTCGGCCAGAATTTTAGCCGCAGCAGGAGACGCCACACCAGCGCTACCGCTAGAGGCGGCCACTGGCGCTGCAGCGGGTGTAACTGCAGCGACGTTGGCTGGTGCCGCAGCGGCTGCAGCGGTGACTTTACCCGCAGTATCAATACGCGCGATCACCTCACCCGACGCAACCGTGCTGCCATCAGCACGCACGATCTCGGCAAACACCCCCGAGGCAGGCGCTGGAACCTCTAGCACCACTTTGTCGGTTTCAACTTCAATCAAAATTTCGTCAGCGGTGACTGCTTCACCGGGCTTTTTCTTCCAGGTTAACAACGTTGCTTCGGATACAGATTCAGACAGTTGGGGCACAACTACATCGGTGATTGCCATTTTTTTTCCGTGAGGGATCGTAGTATTTCGGTCTGGTTAAAAGGGTGAGATTATTTGGTCAGCATAAATACTTTGAACTTGCCAAAGGCTTGTTCAACTAGTGCTTTTTGCTGCTCTTGGTGCTTGGCCAGATAGCCTACGGCCGGTGAGGCTGACGCCGGCCGACCAGCATAGCCGAGCTTTTGTCCGGTTGACATGTTTTGGTACAGGTGATGTTGCACGTAAAACCAGGGGCCCTGATTTTGCGGCTCGTCTTGCACCCACACCACCTCGGTCGCCTTAGGGTACTTGCCCAGCTCTGACTCAAACGTTTTGTGCGCGAAGGGATAGAGCTGCTCAACACGAATGATCGCAACAGTATCCTCTGTACGATCGGCACGACCATGCACGAGGTCGTAATAAACCTTGCCCGAGCATACCAACACTCGCTTAACCGACGCAGCTTTGATTTTTTCGTCAACTTCAGAAATGATCGGCTGAAAACGCCCCGTTGACAGCGTTTTAAGGGCAGAGCCTGCATCTTTATTTCGAAGCAGTGACTTAGGTGTCAAAATTACAAGCGGTTTGCGAAACTTGCGGACCATCTGACGACGCAACAAATGAAAAATCTGCGCCGCAGTCGTTGGCTGCACCACCTGGATGTTGTTATCGGCGCAAAGTTGCAAAAAGCGCTCGATACGGGCTGATGAGTGCTCTGGCCCCTGACCTTCGTAACCGTGCGGCAGCATTAAGGTCAGGCCAGACTGACGACCCCACTTTGCCTCGCCCGATACGATGAATTGATCGATGACGACTTGTGCGCCGTTTACGAAATCGCCGAACTGAGCTTCCCAGATCGTGAGCGTGTTTGGATCTGCACAAGAGTAGCCGTACTCAAAACCTAACACAGCCTCTTCGGACAAGACCGAGTCAATGACCGTAAACGGTGCCTGCTCTGCTGAAACATTTTGTAACGGAATATAGGTACCGTCATCCCAACGCTCGCGGTTTTGATCATGCAACACCGCGTGCCGATGAGTAAAGGTGCCGCGCCCAGTGTCTTGACCCGTAATACGGATCGCATAACCCGCTTTCACCAGCGTTGCGAACGCGAGATGTTCTCCCATCCCCCAGTCAAGATTTTGCTCACCGCGCGCCATGGCGCGACGGTCATTGAGCAACTTTGTCACAAGTGCATGAGGTGTGAACCCATCCGGCGTCTGCGTAAGCGCCTCACCAATACTTTTAAGCTCGGCTAAAGGCACACCAGTGTCTGCCTGGTCTGTCCACTTCGCGCTTAAGAAGGGTGTCCAGTCGATCGCATACTTGCTCTTGTAGTTGGTAAGAACAGGCTCAATCGTTCGACGACCGTCTTCCATGTACTGGCGGTAATCTTTGACCAGTTGGTCGCCCTCGCCTTCTTGGAGCACGCCTTGCGCAGTGAGTTTGTCGGCGTACAACTTACGCGTGCCAGGATGTGCACTAATGCTCTTGTACATCAGGGGCTGGGTCAGTGAGGGCGTATCTTGTTCGTTGTGACCAAGTTTACGGAAGCACACTATATCCACCACCACATCACGACCAAACGACATTCTGAAGTCGAGTGCCAGACGTGTCGTAAACGCAACAGCCTCAGGATCATCGCCATTCACATGAAATACGGGTGCTTCGATCATCTTTGACACATCAGTGCAATAGATCGTCGAACGCGTGTCGCGCGGGTCTGAGGTGGTAAAGCCAATCTGGTTGTTGATCACCAGATGAACCGTGCCACCGGTGCCGTAGCCCCGGGTTTCGGCCAAGTTGAGTGTTTCCATGACCACACCCTGGCCGGCAAACGCAGCGTCACCATGTACGAGCACGGGCAACACTTGCTTGTAACCATCAGGGCCGCGACGCTCTTGGCGCGCACGCACGCTGCCTTCAACCACTGGGTTGACGATTTCAAGGTGCGAGGGATTAAACGCGAGCGACAGATGCATTGGACCGCCGCGCGTAGACAAGTCGCTTGAAAAACCATTGTGATATTTCACGTCACCATCGCTTAAGCCCTCAGCGTGGTGGCCTTCGAACTCGGCAAATAAATCACCAGGCATTTTGCCCATGATGTTGACCAGCATATTCAGACGACCGCGGTGGGCCATACCGACCACGATCTCTTGCACACCTGACTCACCAGCATGATGTACGAGCTCATCCATTGAAGCAATAAAACTATCCCCACCTTCGAGAGAAAAGCGTTTTTGCCCAACGTACTTTGTGTGCAAATAACGCTCAAGGCCTTCAGCCTCGGTCAGTTGTTGTAACAAGTAGCGTTGACGGTCGGGCGCGACAGGCGGGGCTGACAAGGTCGACTCAAGTCGCTCTTGAATCCAGCGCTTCACCGCGGGGTCAGAGGCATGCATGAACTCGACGCCCACAGAACGGCAATAGGTGTCGCGCAGGGCCTTGAGGATTTCGCGCAAAGTCATGGTACTTGCGCTAGAAAAATAGGTATTTGCTGCTGAAAAAACCTGATCAAGGTCGGCTTCGTTGAAACCGTAAAACGCTGGATCGAGCTCTGGGATAGCAGGGCGATCAGTGCGTTTGAGTGGATCGAGCTCAGCCCAGCGTGAGCCAAGCGTGCGATACGCAGCAATCAATGACTGGACATGGACTTGCTTGGTTGCAATGGTCAGGTCAGATTCTGTTGCGCGTTGAACAAAGCCGTTATTTCGAGCTCGCAGAGCAAAAGATTCAACAATGGGTGCATGCGCCTGATCACGCGTGGCCGCCTGGCCATCAGTCGCTGGCATGTGCTGCAGCTGATCAAAATAATTTCGCCAATTGTCTGGCACTGAACCAGGGTTGTCGAGATAAGCCTCATAAAGCTCTTCGACGTACGGGGCGTTACCCCCAAAAAGATAGGAGTTTTGCAGAAATTCAAGTTCTGATGACATTTGACGCTTCACCTTGTCGGGTGCTTCACCCGTTACGATGCAGGAAAACCTTCCGTTTTATTCGGCCAAACCGATTTGCGGATAGCGGGCAGAAGGCGGTTATAGGAGCCTCATGGTCCGTTGCGAAAGTATAACCCGATCGGGTCTATAAACCCGTGATTTTTGCCCTGACAGCATTTATTATTTTAGGGGCGTTGGATCGAGCACTGCCCGAACGAAACAACCATTACTCAGCAACGCGCATGGCTCTCAATAGCTTTTGGGGCGCCTGAACTCGAACACTATAAAAAAAAGACGACACTGCTGTCGTCTTTTTTGTTACCACCGCAAGACTGCAACAGCTTTACTTACGGTTAGGCACCGAGCGTGACGTCGCACCTTGGTACAACTGGCGAGGACGGCCGATTTTGTATTCGGGATCAGAAATCATCTCGTTCCATTGTGCAATCCACCCAACCGTGCGCGCCAAGGCGAAAATCGCCGTAAACAAGGCGGTGGGCACACCAATGGCTCGCTGAACAATGCCTGAGTAAAAATCGACGTTTGGATACAGCTTACGCTCAACAAAATACGGATCTTCGAGTGCAATACGCTCGACTTCCATCGCGAGTTTGAACAGTGGATCGTTTTCGAGACCCAGGGCAGCCAATACCTCTTTGCAAGTTTGCTGCATCAGCTTGGCGCGCGGATCGTAGTTTTTGTACACACGATGACCGAAACCCATCAAACGGACGCCAGAGTTTTTATCTTTGACTTGTTCCATGAATTCGCCAACCTTGGCCATACCGCCTCTTGCTTGCAGATCTTCAAGCATTTGCAAGCAAGCTTCATTGGCGCCACCATGTGCAGGGCCCCACAAGCAGGCTACGCCTGCAGCAATCGCAGCAAAAGGGTTGGTGCCAGACGAACCGCACAAACGCACCGTTGAGGTCGAGGCATTTTGTTCGTGATCTGCGTGCAAGATAAAAATACGATCTAGTGCGCGTTCGACTACCGGGTTCACCACGTACTCTTCGCAGGGTGTCGCAAACATCATACGCAGGAAATTGCCGGTGTATGACAAGCTGTTTTTCGGGTAGATGTAAGGCTGACCCTGAGAGTACTTATAGGCCATCGCGACCAACGTGGGCATCTTGGCAATCAACCGAATTGCCGAAACGTGACGATGGTGTGGATTGGTGATGTCAGTAGAGTCGTGATAGAAGGCAGACAAAGCACCGACTAGTCCGGTCAACACGGCCATCGGGTGCGCGTCGCGGCGAAAGCCACGCAAGAAAAACTGCATCTGCTCGTTGACCATCGTGTGATTAGTCACCAGCGAGTCGAAATCAAACTTTTGCTTGGCGTCTGGTAGATCACCATTCAGGATCAGGTAACTGATGTCCATGAAATCGCAATTGACCGCCAACTCTTCGATTGGGTAGCCGCGATATAACAACTCGCCTTTGTCGCCATCAATATAAGTAATGTCAGAGGTGCAGGCAGCCGTAGACAAAAAACCTGGGTCATAAGTAAACATTCCAGTCTGACCATACAGCTTACGGATGTCGATCACTTGTGGGCCAACCGTGCCGTCATAAACCGGGAAGTCGAATGAGGGGCTTCCGTCAGAGAACGAGAGCGTAGCTTTTTTGTCAGACAGTTTCATGTTTTGTTCCTTCGATCATTTTTTTAATGAATGTTGATGACGTTCATAACGCGCGAATGTTGGCCAAGACCGCATGCACAGCCGGGCGATCTAGCGCTCCGACTGGCTCAACGCGTGCCAAAAGTAAGTCTAACAGGTCGGTGTCAACCAGTTCAAACAACTGTGTAAGAGCCGAGACGTCCACATCGGTCAAACTCGTCTCGTACGTATCAAGATACTTTGTCAGCATCAGATCGTTTTCAAGCAAGCCGCGCCGAGCGCGCCAACGAAGTTTGGTGCGATCCATATCAGTCAGTTGGCTCATGCGCGGTGCACCCGGCTATACCGTGCGGCGAACAAGCATTTCTTTGATTTTGCCAATCGCCAACGAGGGATTCAACCCTTTTGGACACACATCGACGCAATTCATGATGGTATGGCAACGAAACAAGCGATAAGGATCTTCAAGGTTATCCAGACGCTCGGCGGTCGCATGATCACGTGTATCGGCAATGAAACGATACGCCTGCAGCAGGCCAGCAGGCCCCACGAACTTGTCAGGGTTCCACCAGAAAGACGGGCACGATGTCGAACAGCAGGCGCACAGGATGCACTCATACAGACCGTTGAGTTCGTCGCGCGCCTCAGGGGTTTGCAGACGCTCTTTCTCGGGGGGAATCGTGTCATTGATCAAATAAGGCTTGATCGAGTGATACTGATTAAAAAACTGTGTCATGTCCACGATCAGATCGCGAATTACTGGTAAACCAGGCAGTGGGCGCAACACAACAGGCTCGGTGAGTTCAAGCATATTGGTGGTGCAGGCCAGGCCGTTTTTACCATTAATGTTCATCGCATCTGAACCGCAGACGCCTTCACGGCATGAACGACGTAAGGTCAGGCTGTCATCAACATCCATCTTGATGCGGATCAACGCATCCAACAACATTTTGTCGGTGGGCTGCAGCTCGACTTCGAGCTTTTGCATATAAGGGCGCTCGTCTTTATCAGGATCGTAGCGGTAAATTTCAAACTTCACGATGCGTTTTGTGCTCATGATGGGTATCCAGGTAACTTGTCTTAGAACGTACGCGATTTAGGCGGGAAGCTTTCGACGGTGAGTGGTTGCATTTGCACGGGCTTGTAATCGAGGCGGTTACCCTCTGAGTACCACAAGGTGTGCTTGATCCAGTTTTCGTCGTCACGCGTTGGGTGATCGTCAAGCGCATGGGCGCCACGACTTTCAGTACGCGCTGCTGCTGAATGAATCGTTGAACGTGCCACTTCAATCATATTGCTTAGCTCAAGCGCTTCGATACGCGCTGTATTGAACACTTTTGACTTGTCCGTAAACGCAATATTGTCGACTTTTTCAGCCAAGGCGTCGATCTTACGTACGCCTTCGTTGAGCGATTCGAGGGTGCGAAACACCCCGCAATGCAGCTGCATGGCGTTACGAATTTCGTTGCCAACCACTTGGGCTTTTTCGCCCTTGGTACGCGCTTCGAGTTTATTAACGCGATCAATCGAGAAGTCGACGGACTCTTGAGGCAAGGGCTGATGCGAATGTTGACGCTCGGGATGCGCGGCTACGATATGGTTACCCGCAGCTCGACCAAAGACGATCAAATCTAACAACGAGTTGGTACCCAAGCGGTTAGCGCCATGGACTGAGGTCGCTGAACATTCACCGATCGCGTATAAACCGTTGACGATTTGCGTTTGCTTACCATCCCAGTTCGTGACCTGCCCGTTGTAGTTACAAGGAATACCACCCATTTGGTAGTGAATCGTTGGTACGACAGGGATGGGCTCTTTGGTTGCGTCAACGTTGGCAAACTTGTGACCGATTTCAAGAATCGAAGGCAAGCGTTTGTTGATGACGTCAGCACCGAGGTGGTCAAGCTTGAGGTGCACATAGGCACCATCTGGACCACAGCCGCGACCTTCTTTAATTTCTTGATCCATGCAGCGCGAAATGAAATCACGTGGCGCCAAATCTTTCAGGGTTGGCGCATAGCGCTCCATGAAGCGTTCGCCGTCTTTGTTCAACAAGATGCCGCCCTCACCGCGCACACCCTCAGTGATGAGCACACCCGCGCCGGCCACGCCAGTTGGGTGAAACTGCCAGAACTCCATGTCCATCATGGGTACACCAGCACGTGCAGCCATGCCCATACCGTCGCCCGTGTTAATAAAGGCGTTGGTCGAAGCTGCCCAGATACGACCTGCACCGCCCGTGGCGATGACCGTTGTTTTGGCTTCAAAAATGTACATCTCGCCGGTTTCCATCTCGAGCGCAGTCACGCCCAATACGTCACCTGCCTGATTACGAATCAGATCAAGCGCAAGCCACTCAACGAAAAATTGCGTGCGAGAAGCCACGTTACGCTGATACAGAGTGTGCAGCAGTGCATGACCCGTACGGTCGGCAGCTGCGCAAGCGCGCTGAACAGGCTTTTCGCCAAAGTTAGCGGTATGGCCACCGAATGGCCGCTGATAAATGGTGCCATCGGCATTACGATCAAACGGCATGCCCATGTGCTCGAGTTCGTACACCGCATTGGGTGCCTCGCGACACATGAACTCGATTGCGTCTTGGTCGCCTAACCAATCTGACCCCTTGACGGTGTCATACATGTGCCAGTACCAGTTATCTTCGCTCATGTTACCTAACGAGGCGCCAATCCCACCTTGCGCCGCAACGGTGTGCGACCGTGTTGGAAACACCTTAGACAACACTGCAACAGAAAGCCCAGCGTTTGCGAGCTGCAACGAACAACGCATGCCGGCACCGCCGGCACCCACGACGACCACATCGAACTGACGGCGCGGTAAAGATGATTTGACAGCGACCACGGCTTAGTTTCTCCAGAGGGTGTGTACGAAGTACACGACTGACCCAGCCAACCACAGAATAGTGAGGACCAGCAACAATAAACGAATACCAACAGGCTTGACATAATCCATCCAGATATCACGGATTCCGATCCAGGCATGCCAAGCAAGTGAAAACATTGCCAGCGATGCCAAAACCTGACCCACGGGGATGCCAAATGTGGTGAAGGTGAAAAGATTTTTCCAGCCGGCGTAGGTAAAACCTGACATCGTCAAGATCCCAACTAACAAGACCAGGGTGTAAATCGCGAGAATAATGGCGGTCACACGTTGGATAATGTACTCACCGGTACCGTAGTGAGCCCCAACAACCAAACGCTTCGTACCAATTTTTTCAACAGCGGCCATTACCAGACTCCGAACAATTTAAGACCAAACACAACAGTGAGTGCCAGGCTTGCACCCAACACTGCGCTCGCACTTTTGGCTGCAGATTCTTTATCGATGCCCATGTGCATATCAAGCAACAGGTAACGAATGCCGGCACAGAAGTGATGCAAGTAGCCCCAAATCAGGCCTAACAAAATCAGTTTCATCAAAGGATGCCCGGTCACCGTGGACATCGACGCGAAGCCTGCCTCAGAGCTAAAACTCATGGCAAACAACGCGATCAATAAAGGCAGAAATAAAAATAATGCGGCACCACTGATTCGATGCAGGATCGAAACTTTGCCCGCCATGGGCAGACGATAATGCATCAAATCAGTCACATGAATATTGCGGAACTGAGGACGCGGCTTTTGGGCTGTGTCAGACATAACGACCTCGATTTAAAAAACAATCAATAAGAAAAACTACTCTATTTTCGCCGATGTGGGCAATCGGTTCAAATCATCAAAATACTTTAATTAATTCAAGCTATTACGATAATGATACCGATCAGTCACATAATGACCCATGCGTAATTCTACCGGACGATCGGCGTACGTAAACGAAATACGATCTACTTTTAGCATAGGGGTATCTTTGGGGATCTCTAGCAGCGCACTCATCTCATTATCAGCACCGACGGCACGAAGTTTCTCTTCAGCACGCACCATACTGATACCAAATTCGGTTTCTAAAAAACCATAGAGCGGGCCACTGTACCCGCTTAAAAGTTCAGCAGTCAGACCTTTAAACAAAGCGCCCGGCAAAAAGATATCGTCGACTACCGTTGGCACCGAGGCAAAAGAAAGCAAACGCCGAATCGCAACCACCGTATCGCCCGCCTTAAGTT